>Ga0265293_10013387_pt1 | contig 10654 bp, 9 predicted proteins | sample Munlanlewell138R_FD_192505 | JGI IMG/M metagenome (GOLD analysis project Ga0265293, IMG submission 192505) | Leachate microbial communities from a municipal landfill in Southern Ontario, Canada - Leachate well 138R | ecosystem: Engineered > Solid waste > Landfill > Unclassified | place: Canada... | reverse complement strand
GAATCGACCAGTTGAAACTGATGTAATAGACCCCTTTAGGGGTTTCAAGGAACCGCAGGTTCCGTCATTGTCCGCTTTGAGCGGCTCACAAACTAAAGCCCCCGGCTTGGCCGGGGGATATTTACTCTCTGGTGCGTTGCCTTGCCAAGCCTTCCTGGATGGTGGTCGCCACCAGCGTGCCCTGGGGGTCGTAGAGGCTGCCGATGGACAGTCCGCGCGCGCCGGAGGAGGATACCGGGCGGATGTAATAGAGCAGCCACTCGTCGACCCGGAACGGGCGGTGGAACCAGATGGCGTGATCGATCGAGGCGAAGATGAAATTCGGCGTGGTGTCGTAGCTTTCCTCGGTGGTGATGCCGTGGGGCAGTAGCGAGGCGGTGAGCAGGCCAAAATCCGAGATGTAGGCCAGTACCGAGCGGTGGGTGTCCTGGTTGTCGGGCAGGGCGTGGCGAGTTTTCACCCACCACTGGAATGACATGGGGTCGGTCTGGTCCTGAGAAGCTACTTCGTAGATCTGAAATTCGCTATGGGGGCGGTGCATGTTGCGCTGGCCGATGATGGGCATGGGCGGCGCGCGATGCTCGCCCTCTTTCGGCAGGGGGGGCATTTCCAGCAGCATGCCGTGATCGAGACCTTCTTCCGGTGCCTGGAAGGAAGCGGACATGGTAAAGATGGGGCGGCCGTGCTGAATGGCCACGACGCGCCGCGCGGTGAAGCTCGCGCCGTCGCGACTGCGGTCCACCTCATAGATGATGGGCGCGTTGAAGTCGCCACGCCGCAGGAAGTAGCAGTGCACCGAATGAACGGGGCGTCCCTCGACGGTGAGCTGCGCTGCCTGGATGGCCTGGCCGAGCACCTGTCCGCCATAGACTTGCGGGGTACCCAGGTCGCGGCTCTCGCCGCGAAAGATATTATCTTCGATACGCTCGAGTTGCACGTAGTCGACGATCTTGCTGATTTCGTTGGTCATGGTTTTTCGTTTGCTCCTGAGCGGGACCGGCAAAGTATATCCCCGATTGCCAAGGCCGCGCACGGCGGCGCTGCGCTCATCGCGGCAATCGCATGAAGATCATTGCGCACGCTGCACGCCGGCCGCCATCCGGGTACAGCCTTTCGAGACACGCCGTAAACCCATCCATGGGGGCTCGGCAGCGGCATCCCTGCCGCTGACGGTCTCGAAAGGCTGTACCCGGATAGCGTCCTCACACTGTGCCAAATTCAGATATGGCGCAGCCGCCTTCAGGCGATTGCCGCGCCAGTCATTGCCTGGAACGCCTCGGCGCACAGCCTGTGCTTGCCTTTGACGAAGGCCTTGGTTTACCCTTGGTTGGCAGTATAACGTGTGTTATAGGAGTCGTCCCGGCTTTGCACCGAGGCGGGGTGTGGGGTATTTGCTGTGCCGGATTGGCGAAAATAGCCGGGCTTTTGGTATAGTGAGCGCCACTTTTGCCTCCGGCAGGGTGAGGTATGCCCGCGGATGACCGGGGCTTGGCCGCCTGGCGCGACTCCTTTTCCATGGGGACACACAGGACAAGGCGGGCCACACTGTTATCCCTCCGGCACTCCGGCAGCCATCGCGGCGCGTTTTGCGGCAAAGTGCTTCGGACGCAGCGGTGGGTTCGCCCGATTTCGTTTCACTCCGAAACGGGGGCGGCAGACAAAGACACGTTGGTGTTTCCACACTCCGGCAAGCCGGTATTCCTGGCAGTTCCGGAGTTGCGGAGCTTTTTTTGATTTGACAAAACGAGTAACGAGTAGAGGAGAAACGAGATGAAACTGTGTGAAGGACGTGTGGCGATCGTCACTGGCGCTGGCCGTGGCGTAGGACGTGCCGAAGCCGTCATGCTGGCCAAGCACGGCGCCAAAGTGGTCGTCAACGACCTGGGTGGCACCAAAGACGGCATCGGTCAGGACCTGAGCGCCGCTCAATCCGTGGTCGACGAAATCAAGGCATTCGGTGGTGAAGCCATCGCCAACGGCGCCGACGTAGCCGACTGGCAACAGGCAGGCGAAATGGTTCAGCAGGCCATCGACACCTTCGGACGCCTGGACATTCTGGTCAACAACGCCGGTATCCTGCGCGACAAGATGATCTGGAACATCAGTGAAGATGACTGGGACGCCGTAGTACGCGTCAACCTCAAGGGCACCTTCGCGCCCATGTCCCATGCCATCAACTACTGGCGCGCCCAATCCAAGGCGGGCAACAAGATCGATGCCCGTATCATCAACACCTCTTCCGGCACCGGCCTGTTCGGCAATATCGGCCAGGCCAACTACTCCGCCGCCAAAGGTGGTGTCGCCTCCCTGTCCATCGTTGCCGCTCTCGAACTTAAGCGCATCGGCGTCACCGTCAACGCCCTGGCGCCGCGCGCCCAGAGCCGCATGACCGAAGGCCTGGCCGAGCGCACTGAAGAGCAAATCGCGCGCCGCAACCCCGACTACGTCGCGTCCCTGGTTACCTGGCTGGCCAGCCCCGAATCCGCGGACATCACCGGTCGCTTCTTCGAAGCCTGGGGCTACGGCTACGCTGTTCTGGAAGGCACCAGGCACGGCGCCCGTTGCGATGCAACCCCCGATGACCCCGCGAGCCTCGGCGATGCCATTCACCGCATCGTGCGCAACTCCCAGACGCCGGTTCACTTCGAGCGCGATCAGTTCCACGATCTGTAAGACGCACGCAAGCAAATGGCTTGGCAATCGCCAAGCCATTTCTTTATCCGTACAACCCTTTTCGTATAAAAGGAGCCAATAATGAGCCAGCAGATTCTGTATTCCGTCGAAAATCATATCGCCACCATCACCTTGAACAACCCTGACGCCCTCAACGCCATCGATGAGGAGATGCACCACGAACTGATGAGTGCGCTGCTGGATGTTCGCGGCAACCGGGAGGTGCGGGTGATAGTTCTGAAAGCAGCTGGCAGGGCTTTTTCCGCCGGTGGTGATCTCGACGAGATCAAGAAGTTGCAGGAAGACCTGATCCGCCGTTCGAGAATGTGCGACGTCGGCGTGCGCCTCATCGAAGCACTCATCGACTGCCCCGTTCCCGTGGTGGTCGCTCTCCATGGCGATGCCTTTGGCCTCGGTGCCTCCATTGCCCTGTGCGGGGATATCATCGTTGCCAGCAAGAACGCCCGTCTTGCCGACACTCACGTCAAGGTCGGCCTGGTGGCCGGTGACGGCGGCTGTCTGACCTGGCCGATGTCCATGGGCTTCAACCGTGCCAAGCGCTATCTGCTTACCGGCAAGGTACTGCCCGCCGAGAAAGCCTACGATTTCGGCCTGGTGACCGATCTGGTCGACGCGCCCGAAGAAGTATTGCCTGCCGCCGTCGCCATTGCGCAGGACATCGCCGCGCTGGCGCCGCTCGCCGTGACCGGCACCAAGAAAGCGCTCAACCAGCTTGCCAAGGCGCGTTCGAACGAAGTGTTCCCGCTCGGCATGATGCACGAAGTCATCTCTGCCGGCTCCGAGGACGTTCTCGAAGCGGTCGCCGCCTTCAAAGAGAAGCGCAAGCCCGTCTACCAGGGGCGCTGAGCAGCACATGCACCCGCGCGACATCGCAAGCCACCATCCCCAGCGCACGGCCATCGTCGTGCCCGGGGATGGCACCCGCCTCGAGCAGGCAATGAGCTACGGGGAACTGGTCGCCGCCATGGATCGCTGCGCGGTCTTTCTTCAGGAACTGGGGCTCGAACCCGGCGACGCCATCGCGCTCTGCCTGGAGAATCGCCTCGACTACTTCCCCATCTGCTGGGCGGCGTTCAATCTGGGGCTTTACTTCACGCCCATCAGCACGCGCCTCAAACGCGACGAGATCGCCTATATCATCGGCGATTCGGATGCGCGGGCATTCTTCACCTCGGCGGAGTTTCGCGGCGAAGTGGAAGGGCTGCCCGCCATGGTGCCGGGGGTCGAAGCCTGGCTGATGCTCGACGACGTCGCGCCGGGTTACCGCTCCTACGAGCAAACGCTGGCAGCCAGCGAACCTCGCCCGGTGGCCGCGCCCACCCAGGGCGCGCCCATGATGTATACCTCGGGCACCACGGGCTTCCCCAAAGGGGTCAAGCCGCCGCCGTCCGAGTTGCCGGTGGACGAGCCGCCGCCGCTGCTGAACCTGCTGGGCAGGCTCTATTCCTTCGACGGTGAAACCAGCTACCTTTCCACAGGGCCGCTCTATCACGCTGCGCCCCTCAAGTACAACATGGCCGTACAGACCATGGGCGGCACCTCGGTGGTTCTGAAGAAATTCGACCCGGAGGCTGCCCTTGCGGCCATCGAGCGCTACCGCGTCAGCCACTCGCAATGGGTGCCCACCATGTTTACCCGTGCGCTGCGTCTCCCCGAGGAAACGCGCAAGCGCTACGACCTGAGTTCCCACAAAGTGGCGATTCACGCCGCGGCGCCCTGCCCGGTGGAACTCAAGCAGGCCATGCTGGCGTGGTGGGGGCCCATCATCCACGAATACTATGCCGGTTCCGAAAGCGCCGGCATGTGCGCCATCGGGCCGGAAGAGTGGCTCAGCCACGTCGGCTCGGTGGGCAAGGCGGTTCGGGGCGAGATCCATATTCTCGGCCCGGACGAGGAAGAATTGGCGCCCGGCGAGTCCGGTTTGATCTTCTTCTCCGGCGGTGGCCAGTTCGTCTACCACAAGGATCCCGAGAAAACCCGGCGCGCCCACAACAGCAGGGGCTGGGCCACGTTTGGCGACATCGGTTACGTGGACGAGGAGGGCTATCTCTATCTCACGGACCGCCGTGATTACGTGATCATTTCCGGGGGCGTCAACATCTATCCCCAGGAGGCGGAGAACGTTCTCTGCCAACATCCGGCAGTGGAAGATGTCGCGGTATTCGGCGTACCCAACGAAGAGTACGGCGAGGAAGTGAAAGCTGTCGTGCAGCCCGTCGATCCGCAGCGCGCGGGGCCCGAGCTCGAACAGGAATTGATCGCTTTCTGCATCAGCAAGCTCGCCAAACTGAAGTGCCCGCGTTCCATCGACTTCATGGCGGACATGCCCCGCGAACCCACCGGCAAGCTCCTCAAGCGCAAGCTCCAGGAACAGTACCGCCAGAGCAACAAATAGCAACCTCATCGAGTGGAGAAATTTCCATGACCAGCGACGATTCACAAGACCTGCTGACAACCATCGACGGCGCCGTAGCCCGTATCACCTTCAACCGCCCCAAGGCGCGCAATGCCGTCAACGGTGCCATGATCCTGAAAATGGGTGAGTTCCTGCAAAAAGTCGCCCTCGATAAAAATGTGCGCTGTGTCGTGCTCACCGGTGCGGGCGAGCATTTCATGGCCGGTGGCGATGTCGCCGGTTTTGCCAAGGTGCTCGACCAGAGCTCCGAAGAGCGCCGCCTCGACTTCGAGCGCCGCGTCAACAATTCGCGGACCATTTTCCAGGCCATGCGCACCATGCCTCAGCCCATCATTGCCCGGGTTCAGGGCGCCTGCGCGGGCGCGGCGGTGGGCTTCGCGGCAAGCAGTGATTTCGTGATCGCCTCTGAAAGCGCGCTGTTTCTCGTCGCCCACGTCAACATCGGCGCAAGCCCGGATGGCGCCACCAGTTACGCCTTGCCACGCCGCATCGGCGCGGCCCGCGCCCTGCAGATGGCGCTGCTGGGCACGAAAGTGGATGCCGCCAAGGCGCTCGACTGGGGATTGGCCAACAAAGTGGTGCCCGATGCTGAGCTGGATCAAGTAACCGAGCAATTGGTGCAGAAAATCATTGCCCTGCCCGCATCCAGCGTGCGTAATATCAAGAATATTTTCAATCAGTCCCTGGACAACGATCTCGACACACAGCTCACCCTGGAGGCGAAAGCCTTCGGTGATTGCGCCGCTTCGCCCAATTTCATCGAAGGGGTCAAGGCCTTCATGGAAAAACGGCCTGCGGTGTTCAATCAGGAATGACAGGCGCGCCTGTCGCATGGCAGCCCCAACGCTGACGGGGCTTTTGGATAAACCGCTTTTTGTAAAGGCAATGACACGATGAGTGGAACAGATACCATGGTAATTATCGGCGCCGGCCTCGGCGGCGTCTCCGCCGCGGGCGCACTGCGCCAGGATGGCTTCACGGGGCGTATCGTCCTGATCAACAACGAAAAAGAACTGCCCTACGACCGTCCCCCGCTTTCCAAGAGCGTTCTGCAAGGTGTGGAAACTCTCACCGACGTCTATCTGAAGGCGCCGAACTGGTACGACGACAACAACGTGGAACTGCTGTCCGGCGTCGCGGCGACGCAGATCAAGCCCGATCAGCACCAGGTCGTACTCGACAATGGCACTACCCTCGAATACAGCAAGCTGCTGATCGCCACCGGTGCGCAGGCGCGCCGCATCCCGGCCCTGGAGCAGGGCGGCGTTCCCTATTTCTATCTGCGCACTGACCTCGACGCCCTCGGCCTCAAGGAACAACTGGGGCCGGGCAAGAAGCTGGTGCTGATCGGCGCCGGCGTGATCGGCCTGGAAACCGCTGCCAGCGCCACCAAGCTGGGTTGCGAAGTGGCGGTGGTGGAAATCGCCGAGCGGGTCATGGCGCGCTTCATGTCCGAGGACATGTCCGCCTGGGTGCAGGCGAAACATGAGGCGCAGGGCGTCAGGTTCTATCTCAAGGATTCCGTGGCCGGCTTCAGCGACGATTCCAAGGGCCTGGTACTGGCCAGTGGTGCGACATTGGAGGCCGATGTCATCCTGATCGGCGCGGGCGTGGTGCCGGTGGCCGAACTCGCCGAAGCCTGCGGTCTGGAATGCAACAACGGTATCGTGGTCAACGAATATTGCCAGACCAGTTCGCCCGATATTTACGCCATCGGCGATGTGGCCTTCTACCCGGATGCCTGGATGGGACGTCCGATGCGCAGCGAAAACTGGCTGCACGCCCAGAAGCAGGGTGAATGCGCGGCGCGAAACATGAATGGCGGCAATGAAGCCTACGGCGACATTCAGTCGGTGTGGAGCGACCAGTACGACTTCAAGTTGCAGACCTCCGGTGTGCTGGAAGGCGATCAGGTGGTGCTGCGAGGCGACATGTCCGCCGATAACTTCATGATCTTCTATCTGCAGGATGGTGTGGTGCGCGGCGTGCTGGGTGTGAACTCCGCCAAGTTCATGCGCCTTGCCCAGAACATGATCAAGGCCAAGGCGCCAGTGGACGTGGCCGTGCTCGCGGACCCGGCTGCCAACCTGAAGAAAGCCATGCCCTGAACACGTGTGCAGCGCCTCGGGTGAATACGAAAAAGGCCGGGAAATCCCGGCCTTTTTCTATTGGACTGAACAGGCGGCTCAGTCCTGAAGTTTCTTCCAGGTGGGGCGCGCCAGGCAGCGGCCGAGCCAGGCAGTGGTGTTCGGGAAGGCGTCGAGGCTGGCGCCGATCACAGGCAGGGAGCAGACCACGGACGCGGTGTTGAGATCGGCCATGGTGAATTCGCCGCCCAGCAGGTAGTCGCTGCCGCTCTTGGCCAGATGGTTCTCCAGCACGGCAACGGTCTTCAGGGCCAGCGCGATGTTTTCCTTGTTGCGCTCCGGGTCGGCCTTGTCGCCACGCTTCAGTTCGCGCACCACCAGGGTGAGGTAAAACTCCACTTCGGTGACGGCCCACAGGGTCCAGCGGTGAACCTGTGCCAACTGCTCGGGATTGCTGGGCAGCAGAGGGCTGGCAAACTTGTTGGCCAGGTACAGATTGATGGCCATGGACTCGGTGAGAATGAAATCGTCCATCACCATGGTGGGCACCTTGCCCGCCGGGTTCAGGGCAAGATATTCCGGCTTCTGGCCTTCACCGGCATTGAAGTCGACAGGTTGGAACTCGTAGGGCAGGTTCAGCTCTTCCAGCATCCACATGCAGCGGATTGCGCGGGATTTCTTCCCGCCGTAGATCTTGATGTTGGGGGTGTTGGCCATCAGAGGCTCCTCAGTGTTTATGGAAGGGTTTGCAGATGGCCAATCATACAGGCAAAGCCACCGCCTGCTAAGTGCTCGCGTAGGAGCCTGCCTGCAGGCGACACCAGCATCGGGACGCACGGCATATGGTCGCCTGCAGGCAGGCTCCTACACAGGCAGGCTCATACACAGTCTGCGGTTTTTCCAGGGTGCAATATTTCATTGAATATTCAGCGGGCGCAGACTAAGGTGGCTATGCTCGCGCTGGCAGAAGCCACTGAGCTTTTTGCTGTCCCGTATACCAATAATGCCCAGAGTCTCACCGGGCTCTGATAACAGGAGCGAAGACCATGTTGAAACCCGCCCTCGCCATGTTTTTTTGTGCGCTGTTTGCCGTTGTCGCACTGGCTGAAACAGCGGAAGAAAAAGGGCTTGCCATCGTTATGGAGGCCGATCGGCGCGACGCCGGCTGGATCGATTCCACCGCCGACATGCGCATGATTCTGCGCAACAAACAGGGCCAGGAAAGCGAGCGCATCTTGCGCATCAAGAGCCGTGAAGTGGAGGGCGACGGCGATCAGAGCCTGACGATTTTCGATACCCCGCGCGACGTCAAGGGCACCGCCTTTCTCAGCTATACCCATGCCCTCACGGCGGATGATCAATGGTTGTATCTGCCCGCGCTCAAACGGGTGAAGCGCATTTCCTCATCCAATAAATCGGGGCCGTTCATGGGTAGTGAGTTCGCGTTCGAGGATCTCACCTCCTTCGAAGTGGAAAAATACACCTATAAATGGTTGCGCGATGAAGCGCTCGACGGCGTCGACTGTTTTGTGATCGAGTACTACCCTGCCTATCAACACTCCGGCTACACGCGCCAGCTGGCCTGGGTCAACAAGGACACCTATCAGCCCGAACGGGTCGAATTTTACGATCGCAAGAATGCCTTGCTGAAAACCCTGAGCTACAAGGGCTATCAGCAGTACCAGAGCAAATTCTGGCGCCCCGGTGTCATGCATATGGTCAATCACCAGACTGGCAAGGAAACCGACATTTACATGGAAAATTACAAATTCGCCAACGGCTTCAGCGACCGGGATTTCGACCAGAACAGCCTCAAGGAAGCTCGCTGAATCAGGCGCTGCGGGGAGCGCAGTGCCCATGTTTGTAACGAAAAGGTTTGCAGCGAAAAGGTTCGCCGCGAAAAGCGCCAGACGCCTCGCACCCCTGGTGTTGGCGGCCCTGTGCGGCACCGCCAGCGCCCTCGACATCTTCGGGCAGGTGGGGCTGGAAGCGCGCTATTTTCTCCAGTCGCCACAGGATGATGCGCAGGTAGATGGATTCAGCGCATCGCTGAATTTCGAGCCCCAGTTCTACCACGCCTGGGACAGTGGCCGACAGAGCATTGCCGTGGTGCCCTATCTGCGCCTGGATCAGTACGACGCCGAACGCAGTCATTTCGACATGCGTGAGCTCACCTATGTCAAGGCCGCGCAGAGCTGGGAGCTGCGCGCCGGTATCCGCAAGGTGTTCTGGGGCGTGATCGAATTTCAGCATCTGGTGGACGTGATCAACCAGACGGACGCGGTGGAAAATCTGGATGGCGAGGACAAGCTCGGCCAGCCGATGCTCAATCTGGCCTTGATCAAGGACTGGGGCACGGTAGACCTGTTTCTGATGCCCTATTTTCGCGAGCGCACATTTTCCGGTAGAGAGGGCCGCTTTCGCCCCGCGACGCCGGTGGACATGGACGAGGCCCGCTACGAGTCTGGCGCCGCGGAAAGGCATGTCGACGTTGCCGTGCGCTATGCGGGAACCTTCGGCGATTACGATATTGGCTTCGCCCATTTTGCCGGCACCAGCCGCGACCCGCGTATTCTTTCGGCCCTTGATGCGCAGGGTGACGCCTTTCTCTACCCCTTTTACGATCAGATCCATCAGACCTCGCTGGACCTGCAGGTAACCCGCGAAAACATCCTCTGGAAGCTGGAGGCCCTGCATCGCAGCGGCCAGGGCGAGAGCTACTACGCGGCGGCGGGAGGCTTCGAATATACCTTCTACGGCGTGTTCGGCACGCCCTGGGATATCGGCGCACTCGGCGAATACCACTACGATGAGCGCGGCAAGAGTGCGCCCAGCGGCCTCGACGACGAAATCGCTCTCGGGGTGCGCCTCGCGATGAACGATGCGCAATCGACGGATGCCATTGCCGGCATTCTGGTGGACAGGGATACGGGAGCAAGGTTTTTCAGCGTGGAAGCCAGCCGCCGCATCGGCGACAGCTGGGTCCTGGAACTGCAGGCGCGCTTCCTGCAGGGACAGCGCCACGAGGATCCCGCCTACGGGATCAGTAAAGACGACTATATCGAGCTGTATCTTTCCTACAATTTTTAGAGGCCCCATGGGGTGTAATGCCAGTCAGTCAAGCGTCGTCGGTGTACGATCAGTCCCCTCGCCCCTCTGGGGAGAGGGTTAGGGAGAGGGGAAACGGCGATTTCGTGGTATTTCGGCCCTCTCCCCCAGCCCCTCTCCCGTAAACGGGAGAGGGGAGCCAAAAGTGCAGAGCCTTGGCTTGGCAAAACCTGGCTCAAACTCCGGCTACCGTATAAATAACGAACAACGAGATTTTCACATATGGCTGACAGAATCACGGCCTTTTTTCAGGGGATGCTCGCCCGTCCCTGGCTCATCATCCTGCTCACGCTGGTCTATCTGGCCGTGACGGTGAGCGGTCTCGATGGACTGGTGAGACGTTCGGATT
>Ga0265293_10013383_pt1 | contig 10656 bp, 11 predicted proteins | sample Munlanlewell138R_FD_192505 | JGI IMG/M metagenome (GOLD analysis project Ga0265293, IMG submission 192505) | Leachate microbial communities from a municipal landfill in Southern Ontario, Canada - Leachate well 138R | ecosystem: Engineered > Solid waste > Landfill > Unclassified | place: Canada... | reverse complement strand
TTTTGACTTAAAATAGCAACTTTGTCTCCAGAAGAAATACCGTAATTACTTAATAATAAATCAATTGTTTTTACCTGTCCGTCAAATTCTTCATAGGTGTAAGATTTGCCATTTATGTATGAGAAACAGGTATTCCCCTTATAGTTGTTCGTACTGTAGGTCAATAGATCCTTTAGAGTACGGAAATTTTCTGTTTTTACCATTTAAAATAATATATAAAGTGCAATGATACAATTATTATTCCAAATCATCTCCTGTTGTAAAGTATTTTGGATGTCTCCCTACTACTCCCTTATCTTTATACCATTGCCGTATTCTTTTTAAATCTGCCTGTGGATCATCTGTCAATTCAAATGGCACTCCTCTTCCTACCTCTTTTTTCCCCCAGTCAAAATACCCCAGATAGACAGGTACATCGGCAGCTCTGGCAATTGTGTGGAAACCTGCTTTCCACTTCCTGGCAGGCTTTCTGGTTCCCTCCGGAGCAATGGCAAGATGCAGTATCTCTCTTTTTTTAAACTCCTCAATCATCTGCCTTGTTATTGAAGCTCCTTTTGTTCTATCAACGGGCACTCCTCCCATAGCCCTGAGTATAGGGGCTAAAGGTCCCCAGAAGAAACTCTTCTTTATCATGATATTTGCTGTACGCCCTAAAGAGTTGTAATAAAGAAAAGAGATGATAAAATCCAGTCCGGAGGTATGAGGTACCCCTAGAATAATACATTTAGGTTCCGGAACAGGAGGCTCCATAACCTTCCATCCCAAAACCCACAAAAGAAATTTGGATATATATCTCATAACTTCAAATAAAAAACTAAAGTAATAAAATATCCAATGCCCTCAAATAAACATTGACATATTAGCCTCTTCACTTCTTTCCAGATATGTAGCCACACCGGCATAAATGATACCGTCAATTAACTCCTCCTCCTTAATTCCCATCATATCCATACTCATTTTACATGCAATAAACTCCACTCCGTTTCTTCTTGCCTGTTCAATGAGTGATTCCAGGGAATCAATATTTTTTTTCCTCATTGTAGATTTAACAAAACGAGTACCCAATCCAAGCATATTCTTTTTAGAGAGTTTTAGTGAAGAGGTCCCTTTTTTCTTTATGATATTGAGCCCCCAAAAAGTAAAAAACAACGATACCTTTTTGCCCATTGAAGCAGCTCCGTTAGCTATAACAAATGCTGCCATTGCCTTATCAAAATCATCGCTGAACAAAACGAGAGTTTTATTATCTGTAAGGGGCGAGGCGGTTACTCCGCAAGAAGCAGGCTCACCTTTCTCGATTAGAGCAGTAATAACACCTCTCGCGCTTTCAAGCGAAATAAGTTTTGCCCCCACAACATTACACCATGACGCTACATCTTTGCCAAATGTTTGGTCTGTTGTCTTTATCTCAAGTAATTCTCCTTTCTCTATATTCCCGTAACTGTCTTTTAGCTGTATTATAGGACCGGGACACTGCAGCCCAACGGCATCTACCGTTATTGCAACCTCCCTTTCCTGGTCTATCAACAGGTCATCTGAGCCTATTCTTCCTGCAAAATATTGTTCAACAGATGCATCTTCGGTTGCAATAGAGTATGTTTTATAGCCACCGGAAAGATTGGCTATATTTTCAAACCCCCTTTTCAAAAGAATTCTATAGGCTACATAACCGCGAAGTCCAACAGCACAATAGATGATAATCTGCTTATCTTTTGGGATTTCGTTAACTCTTTTCCTTAATTCATCAACCGGGATGTTAACCGAACCATCAATAGCCCCCAATTTATATTCTTCGGGTGTTCTTACGTCAAGTAATAAGACTTTTTCCCTATCTGCTTTTACAACATCTCTCCATGAGATTATTTTCATTCTCCCTTTAAGAATATTATCTGCCACAAATCCGGCCATATTTACCGGGTCTTTTGCAGATGAATAAGGAGGGGCATATGCATGTTCCAGCTCCATCAAATCATAGATACTTCCTTTAGCTTTTACAACCTGGGCCAGCATCTCTATCCTTTTATCTACACCGTCGAATCCGACAACCTGAGCTCCATAAAGCCTTCCGTCTTTAGGAGAGAACTGTATCTTTACAGAAAGCGGTAATGCATTGGGATAGTAACCGGCATGAGATGAAGAGTGCGTATATGACGCTATATACTCTATTCCCTCTTTTTTAAGCCATCTCCCACTTGCTCCGGTAGAGGCAATTGTAAGATCAAATACTTTCGCTATTCCGGTACCAATACTGCCCTCGTATTTTGAGGAATTACCATATACGATGTTATCTGCGACAATTCTTCCCTGTTTATTGGCAGGACCGGCCAGAGGAATAAGTGATGGCTTATTTAAAACTGTATGAATTACTTCGACAGCATCTCCCAAAGCATAAATATGCTCATCAGAGGTTTGCATATAATCATTTACTTTGATGCCTCCCGTTGTGCCAATCTCAAGTTGAGCCTCTCTTGCCAGTTTAGTTTCGGGCTTTACTCCTATGCTCCATATAACAATATCTGCTTCGAGCTCTTTTCCGCTTTTCAGCACTACTCCAACCTTTCCTTCTTTATTATCGAATCTGGCAACTCCGTCATTTAAATTGAGAGAGATACCTTTTGTTCTAAGTTCGGAGTGAATTATTGTAGCCATAGAAAAATCCAGATGGGACATTACCTGGTCGGCCATCTCGACAATATCGACTTTTATCCCTAAATGGTGAAGGTTTTCCGCCATTTCCAAACCTATGAATCCGGCCCCTACCACAACCGCTTTTTCAATATTTCTGACAGTAACAATTTTCTTTATTCTGTCGGTGTCAGGTACATTTCTTAAAGTGAAGATATTTGGATGATTTATTCCTTCAATTTTAGGTTTTATAGGTTCGGCTCCCGGAGAGAGAATAAGTTTGTCATAACTCTCTGTGTACCTAACCCCCTTTTCGATGTTATACACATGAACAAGTCTCTTCTCCGTATCAATACTCTCAACCTCAGACTTAATTCTTATGTCCAGGTTATAACGGGTGCTAAAACCCCCGACTGTTTGAACAAAGAGATTCTCTCTCTCTTTAATTACATCGCCAATATAGTAGGGCAGACCACAATTGGCATAAGAGACATATTCCCCTCTTTCAAAAAGAATTATTTTAGCATCTTCATCGTTTCTTCTTAACCGGGCTGCGACTGTCGCTCCACCGGCAACGCCACCGACTATTAAATACTTCATCGTTATTAAATTTTTAATCAATATTTAACTGCAAAGGAAAGGAAATTTATTTTAGCTGCAAAATAATTTCCGAAAGAAATTAGTTGAAATAGAAAATATATATCTATATTTGCATTCAAATAGAGAAAAAGATGAAAACATTAAATAAATCTATCAGGATTATCATTCTGTTTGCTTTGGTAATATTTGCAGCTTCATGCGGTACAGGTAAAAGGGATAAAAACGGTGCAGATAACAACTCTTTAGAGTTGAATAATAAGAGTACAATTAATCTGACTACAGAACAATTTTTAAAAAAGGTTGCAGATTTTAAGGAAAATCCAACAGAATGGGTGTATCTTGGCGATAAGCCCGCAATAATTGATTTTTGGGCTGATTGGTGTCTTCCTTGTAAAAGATTGGGACCTGTTCTGGAATCGCTTGCAAAGGAGTATGAGGGGGAAATATATATTTATAAGGTAAATACCGATAAAGAGAGAGAGGTAGCAGCTGCATTCGGAATAAGAGCTATTCCTTCTTTACTTTTTATTCCTGTCGATGCTCAGCCTCAAATGGCCCAGGGGGCTCTCCCGAAAGAGGAGCTTAAGAGATATATTGAGACAATTTTGTTGAAAAAAACTATTGAAGAGGAGATATAGAAATGAGAAAATTATGCTTGATCCGGGACATATGCCGCTCAATTGCCGAATTTGAAAATGAGTTTTATATTAGACATGGACTCTCTCTTAATGAAGGGATAGTTCTTTGTACATTAAGGAGCGGAAGACTCTCTTCCGGAGAGATTGCCAAGGAGATTAATTTCACTTGTTCAAATACCTCTAAGCTAATAAAATCTATAGAAAAGAGTGGTTATATAACCCGGAACCTGGGTGAAGAAGACAAAAGACAAATGTACTTCACCCTTACACAAGCCGGATTGGAAAAACTCTCGGGAATTGAGAATGACAATATAAAATTCACAGGTCCGTTAGCCCTATTGGGGAAGAAAGACTAAAACCAATTCTCACTCAGAATTTCGCCCCTTATAGAGATTACCAATGCTTTTACCGGAATCTTTCTTTTAGCCTTTTCTCTTGCGTTTTTTGCAATTTGTAAAAGGCCGGAGCAGCATGGAACCTCCATCATAAGAACGGTAATTGTGTTTAATTGGGCGCCATCAATCATCAAGGCTATCTTCTCAACGTAGTTTTGAATATTGGAATCCAATTTGGGGCATGCAATAGCCAGACTTTTGTTCTTCAAAAAGGTATCATGAAATGCCCTATGGCTAAAAGAGGAGCAATCGGAGGCAAGAAGAAGATCCGATTTAAAAAGGAATCCTGCAGATGGATTTAATAAATGGAGCTGTACGGGCCACTGTTGTTGTTCTGCTTGTCTAAAATCCTGCTCCGTAGTGCCCGGGCATCCACAAGCCAATTTAGCTTTGATTTCAGGTTTGTTATTCCCGCCAATTTTTGAAAGGTCAAGCGATATCCCTTCTTTCCTGCACCACTCAACAGCTTCATTAAACCAAGCCATTTCGTTATGATCTTTCAAATGTTTAAGGTGCGCCAGTATAACTTTTTCACCTTTTGGAGCAATTCTCTCCATAACTGCCGTTTCATTATAAGGTACGGCCTCTCTCTCTATCAATTCAATGGCGCCAACAGGACAATCTCCGATACAGGCTCCCAGTCCGTCACAGTAGAGATCACTAATCATAACTGCTTTTCCATCTATCAGTTGAAGCGCTCCTTCATGACATCCCTCAACACAGTTGCCACAGCCGTTGCACAACTCTTCATCAATCTTAATAATAGTCCTTTTCATATCTTTTTATTTTATAATCATCAATAAGCAAATGCAAAGATAAAGCAGAGATATAATAATAGTTGTAACATTTGATACAACTATAAAAAACTATCTTCGGTACGAAATTTGTAATAATAATCTTTCAGCCCAAACTAATCCATAAATGAAGCATATAATTCCGGTTCTTGCCACACTCTTGTTTATCTCTTGCGCCCCTGCTTATATGGTAGTAGATTCAGCGGAAAAGTTTGAGATTGAGAGATATATGGGCAAATGGTATGAGATATATCGTCTGCCGAATATCCTTGAAGAGGAGCTTGAAGATATTGTAGTACGCTATGAGTTGAATGACGATGGAAGGATATTGATAATAAATGAGGGGAGACTCAAGAGCGATAACAGCAGGACTAAACAAGCTAAAGGCAAAGCTTGGATACCGGACTCCAAAAAACCTTCAAGGCTTAAAGTGAGTTACACCTGGCCTTTTTCTGAAGATTACTGGATTTTTAAAATTGACTCGGAATATACCAATGTATTAGTCGGAGATCCCTCCGGGAAACATCTATGGGTATTAAGCCGTGAGAGGAGGCCAGAACCGGCCGTTATTAGTCCATTTATAGAATATGCTTCTGACTTAGGCTTTAAGATTGAAAACTTTATCAGCGGTCAGGTCAATTAAGCTATCATCTGCAATTTCCGGTATTGTGACATTTAAGAGAGGAGTCCTTTGCATCTCTCTTTGAATTGCAAAGATTGCCCCTTCATTTCTTGCCCATGCCCTCCTTGAGATTCCATTGTTAACATCCCAGAGGAGCATGCTCTCTATCCTCTTGTCCGCCTCCGCACTGCCATCTATAACCATTCCGAACCCACCGTTAATCACTTCACCCCATCCTACACCGCCTCCATTATGAATGGAGACCCATGTGGCGCCTCTAAAAGAGTCGCCTATAACATTATGAACAGCCATATCGGCTGTGAAGGCAGAGCCATCGTAAATATTTGAGGTTTCACGATATGGAGAGTCTGTTCCGGAAACATCGTGGTGGTCTCTTCCCAATACAATCGGTGCAGAAATCCGGCCCTCTCTAATTGCACGGTTCATCTCCAGTGCAATCTTAATTCTACCTTCAGAGTCGGCATAGAGGATTCTAGCCTGCGAACCGACAACCAGTTTGTTGTTCCTGGCCTCTTTAATCCAGTGTATATTATCTTCAAGTTGTAACCGGATTCCGGCAGGAGCCTCTTTATGTATATCTTCCAAAACTTTTGCAGCAATGCGGTCACTCTCGTCCAAATCTTCTGCTTTTGATGAGGTACATACCCACCTGTAAGGTCCAAAGCCGTAATCAAAGAACAGGGGGCCCATGATATCCTGTACATATGAGGGGTACTTGAACTTACCATCATCCATTATAATATCGGCACCTGCCCTCGAAGCCTCCAGTAAGAAAGCATTACCATAATCAAAAAAATACATTCCTCTTTTGGAGAGCTTATTAATTACATCGACATGGCGACGGAGGGTTGCCTGAACTTCTTGTTTAAATCTCTCCGGCTCCTCTGCCATCATCCTGTTTGACTCTTCAAAACTTATCCCTGCAGGATAGTATCCTCCTGCCCAAGGATTATGCAGCGAGGTTTGATCGCTTCCTAAATCGACATCTACTCCCGATTCGATGAATTTTTCCCATAAATCTACCACATTGCCTTGATAGGCAAGGGAGACAGCCTCTTTAGAGTCCCTGGCCTTAATAACTCTTGCCATAAGCAAATCGAGATTGGTATAGACCTCATCCACCCAACCTTGAGAATACCGGGTTTCAACAGCTTTGGGGTTAATTTCGGCAATAACTCCAATAACTCCGGCGATAACGGCAGCTTTTGGCTGTGCACCTGACATTCCCCCCAATCCTGAGCTGACAAAAATTTTGCCTCGTATATCTTTTTCACCACTTTTTTGCCTCATCCTGGCAGCATTAAGCACTGTGATTGTTGTACCATGCACTATTCCTTGAGGCCCTATGTACATAAACGAACCGGCTGTCATCTGTCCATACTGAGATACACCCAAAGCATTGAATTTTTCCCAGTGATCTTTATGCGAGTAGTTGGGAATAACCATTCCGTTAGTAATAACAACTCTGGGAGCCTCTTTATGAGATGGGAAGAGTCCTGCGGGATGTCCGGAGTAGAGTACAAGAGTCTGTTCATCAGTCATCTCTGCCAGATACTTCATGGTGAGCAGATACTGCGCCCAGTTCTGAAATACCGAACCGTTTCCGCCATATGTAATAAGCTCATGGGGATGCTGTGCTACAGCATAATCCAGATTATTGTTCAACATCAGCATAATAGCCGCTGCTTGCTTGGATTTATGCGGATAGTCGTTTATGGGACGCGCCTCTATTTTGTAATCCGGACGGTAACGATACATATATATCCGGCCATATTTTGAGAGCTCTTCAGCAAATTCTACAGCTAAGACTTCATGTAGATTCTTTGGAAAATATCTTAAGGCATTTTTTAATGCCAGTTTTTTCTCTTCAATCGAGAGGATATCCTTTCTTTTAGGGGCATGATTAATATTTGGATCCCAACTCTTAGGTTGCGGAAGATAGTCTGGTATTCCCTGTAAAATGGCACTTTGAAACTCCTTGATATTCATAAAGCGATTATTTTTATAAGAATTGTAAAAATAGCAAAAAAGAGTAAATATTTCACAAATATCAAAAAAAATGATTATTTTTGCAGCCCTAATAAAAGGAGGTGTACAAGATATGATCATAGTGCCAATTAAAGAAGGTGAAAACATTGAAAGAGCGCTTAAAAAATTTAAACGTAAATTTGAAAAGACCGGAATCGTTCGTGAATTAAGAAACAGAAAATCTTTTGTAAAGGACTCTGTAAGAAGAAGGGACGAAAAAAATAAGGCAATTTATGTTCAGCGTCTTCGCCAACAAGAGGAGTAAACTGAATCAAAACATACAAAAATTGGGGTATCATTTGCGGTACCCTTTTTTTATTTGCATTTTTTATATTAAATTAGATGCAAATTATGAGATCGAAGGAGTTGTTTATAGAGCACCTAAGGGTTAACAAAAGATACTCGCAAAGAACTGTAAGTATCTATAGTGACAGTATAACTGAACTTTATGAATTTATCTCTCCGGCACAGGATGAAAGTGAAAGGGATCTTTTAACATCACAACAAATCAGAGCTTATACTGCTGACTCTCTTAAGAGGGGGCTCTCCCCTAAAAGTGTAAATCTCAGGTTATCGGCTATTAGCAGTTACTGCAATTATCTTGTTAAAAACGGTATTATTGCTTTTAATCCCGTTAAAAGGATCAAACGCCCAAAAGAATCTAAAAAATTACCCGAATTTTTTACATCTTATGCTATGGAGAGTTATTTCAATGAGGAGATTGACAATCATGACCTGTTTGCTTTGAGAGATAGAGTGGTTATTGAAACTCTCTATAGTACCGGTATTAGAAGAGGAGAGTTAGCCGGCTTGAGAATCTCTGACTGGGACAGGGAGAGAGGTCTGTTCAGGATCAAAGGTAAGGGCGATAAAATAAGAGAGGTGCCTGTTCCCGTTACTCTTGCCGGAAATTTGGGGCAGTATCTTAACCTGATGAGTGAATATTATACCGATAATCCCGGTAATATGTTGTTTTTGACCGATAACGGCGAACCAATGTACCTCTCATTTGTTAATAAAATTGTAAAGAGAGAATTGTCTGGAAAGGAGGGATTTTCAGGAAAAAAATCGCCTCACGTTTTAAGGCATAGTTTTGCAACCCATTTGCTAAATAACGGTGCAGATCTAAACAGTATAAAAGAGGTTTTGGGACACTCTTCTCTCTCTGCAACCCAGATTTATACTCACAACTCGTTCGAAAATTTAAAAAAAACATTTTTAACCGCTCATCCAAGAGCAAAAAAAGGAGGATAAAATGGACATTAGAATTCAGTCACTCAAATTTAATGCAGATGTGAAACTCATCAAGTTTATTGAGAAGAAGCTTGCTAAACTACCTAAATTTCATGATGAAATTACAGAGGTTGAAGTTGTTTTGAGCCTTTTACCCGATTATGAAAACAAAAACGTAAAACTTAGAGTCTTTATGCCGGGCGACGATTTGATTGTTGAAAGAAACTCTCAAACATTTGAAGATGCGGTAGTAGATTGTATTGATGTTCTTAAGGATCTGCTTGTTAAAGTAAAAGAGAAAAGAAGGGCTAATTAAGGCCCCTCCCATTTATAAAAACATATTTATAAACTCCTCTTCGCTTATTCCATTGAAATAATCGGAGAGGTTTATTTTTTTTACTCTCTCTATAATCTCTTCCCGGTTATGGCTGCATCCTATCAGAAGCTTCTCAATCTCGGAACTATCTTTTATAAAAAAGTAGTTGCCGTAGAAATGGAGGTCGGTAATAACTCCTTTATCAATATTAATATAGCTCTCCAGTAATCCCCATTCAAAGCGTTTTACCTTTGAAAAACTGTATGCGGGTGAAGAGCCATAATTCCAGGAATCTTTACTATATTTTTCATGTTTTAGTTTTGCAATCTCTTTAAGGTCATCTACATTATAAGAGTATTTTTGATATTTTTCAGGATCCCGGCTGACAATGAATCTCTCCATAAACAGAATAAAATCATTAACACTCATCCTATTTTTTAGATGCTCACTTATGTTTGTCACTCTGGCTCTGTTAGATTTTACGGCTTTTCCCTCATATTGCTCGGGACGGCTTGCAAGAGCCTTGGAAAGATCTGTTATGGAGGAGGAGAAGAGGAGAGTGCCGTGCTGTAACACTCTCTCCCGGTAAACTGCAACGGCATTACCCGAAAACTTCTTATCGTCAATGACCAAATCATTTCTGCCTTTAAGAACGGCATTTATACCAAGCTCGTTCATGGCCTCCAATATTGGTTTTGTAAATCTCGCAAACATGGCTGAAGTCTCTTCGCCATTTACTTTATTATCAATAAAAGTGAAATTCACATTTCCCAAATCGTGAAATACTGCTCCGCCTCCTGACAATCTTCTTACAACCGGGATATTATGCTCTTTTACATAATCAATATTAATCTCGGCATAAACGTTTTGATGAAGCCCGATTATAATTGAAGGATCATTTCGCCAGAGTCGGAATACCGGCTTGTCAAATCTCTTAAAGAGATACTCTTCTGCTGCAAGATTCCATTGAGGATCTGTAGAGTGATCAATTATATATAACATAATTTATTTGTGCTTTAAGATAACTGCTCTTACAAATGTATAGGTGAGATACCCTATGAGAAATCCGAATAATGCTCCGGTAATTATATCCAGCGGATAGTGCCTGCCTATATAAACCCTGCTATATGAGACCAAAGTAGCCCAAATACAGATAACAGACGTGTACCATCTTTTCTTAAATAACATAGAGGTAAATGTTGCAAGTCCGAACGTATTGGCCGCATGGCTGGAAAAAAAACCATAAGCACCGCCTTTACCCTCTAAAAGACGTATGATACCCTCAAGTGCGGGAGTGTGTCCCGGCCTGGGTCTCTCTACAATTTTCTTTATCATGGTACTCCCCATATCGGTAATTGCAAAGGTAATTAAAAGTAAGAGGAGT
>Ga0265293_10013382_pt1 | contig 10656 bp, 9 predicted proteins | sample Munlanlewell138R_FD_192505 | JGI IMG/M metagenome (GOLD analysis project Ga0265293, IMG submission 192505) | Leachate microbial communities from a municipal landfill in Southern Ontario, Canada - Leachate well 138R | ecosystem: Engineered > Solid waste > Landfill > Unclassified | place: Canada... | reverse complement strand
CCTCGATGAAGCGCATTGCGCGCTGCAGGGCAAAGACACTCTGCGGACGTTCGAGGATGTCCAGTTTCAGACACCAGTGGACGAGATCGAGCAGGGCCTGCGAGTAGACCGGCGCCAGCGCATCGAGCGCCTGCGGAATCGGATCATTCAGTTCACGTTCGTCGGCCGGCGGCGGCGGCCGGCCCGCCAGGCAGGCGTACAGGCTCGCTCCCAGACCGTAGACGTCGGTCCACGGGCCAAGTCGCTTGCCCCGTCGATACAGCTCGGGAGCAGCGAAACCGGGCGTGTACATGGGGAACAGACGCGCTGGCTGCACATCGAGCGTGCGGCGTGCGGCGCCGAAATCGAGCAGCAGCGCGGTGCCGTCCATGCGCAGATAGATGTTCGCCGGCTTGAGGTCCAGATGCAGCAGACGGTTTGCATGGACCTCGCGCAAACCGCTCATCACCTGATGAAAGACGTGCAGCACATACCCTTCCGGCAGCACGCGCCCGCTGCTGCGCACACGCCGGTTGCGTCGACGCAACACCAGTTCCTGGAGACTGCGTCCACGCTCCCAGGCCATGACCAGGTAGACGGTGTCATAGGCGCGAAAGAAGTTCAGCACCCGCACGATATTGGGGTGGTCGATGCGCGCCAGCGCCCGACCCTCGTCGAAGAAACACTGCAGGCCGTTGCGGTACGTCGGCTGACAGCTGTCCGCAACCTGCGGTTCGAGCTCGCCTTCGGCGCGGCGCACGAAGGCCGCCGGGAAATACTCCTTGATGGCGCACGGCTGTCCGTGTTCGTCCGTGGCCAGATAGACGAACGAGAATCCACCGCTGGAGATCTTCCTTACAATGCGGTACCCGCCGATCTCCAGTCCGTTCGGCAAAGGCGCATTGTTCGTGGAAGCCGTTTTCCGGGCAGTCATCACTCGACGAAAATCGCCCGCCAATCGGGCATTCCGGGAATTCTAAGGATGTCCTTGCCACATTCGGTGACTTTGCCCATGCCATCCGCCAAACGGCGCCCGATCCAGAGCATGACCGGCTACGCACAGATCCAGAAGGATACGCGAGCCGGCCAGCTCGATGTCGAGCTGCGCAGTGTGAATTCGCGCTTCCTCGATCTCGTGCTGCGTACGCCAGACGAACTGCGCGGCATTGAACCGGCGCTGCGCGAGTTGCTCGGGGCGCACGTGCAGCGCGGCAAACTCGAGTGCCGGGTGAACCTGCGCGCCGGCAGGCACACGCCGACGCAGTCCGACGAACGGTCGGTGCGTATTGACGGGCCAGCGCTGGCACGCTTCATCGCGCTCGCCCGCGAGGTGGCACAGGTGATGCCGGATGCCGCCGCACCGACCGTGATCGACGCGTTGCGCTGGCCGGGGGTCGTCCTGGAGGAAAGCGCACTGGCCGGACTGGACGAGGATGCGCTGGCTGCCGCGAGTGAGGCACTGGTGCGTTTCAACGCCGACCGGGCGCGCGAAGGCGCACGCCTGGTCAGCTTCGTGCTCGAGCGCATCGAGGCAATCGAGGCGATCATCACACCGCTGGCTGCACGCACCCCGGAATTGCTGGCGGCCTGGCAACAGCGGCTCGTCGACCGCCTGCGCGACGCCCTGACCCCGGGGGCCTCACCGATCCCGCTCGAGGAGTCGATGGCGCGCGTGCGCCAGGAGGTGGCCGCACACGGCCTGCGCATCGACATCGCCGAGGAAATCAGTCGTCTGCAGACGCACGTGGCCGAAATGCGCCGCATCGTCAGCGGCAACGGGCCGGTCGGCAAGCGACTCGATTTCCTGCTGCAGGAACTCAACCGTGAAGCCAATACCCTGGGTTCGAAGGCCGCCGCCATCGATCTCGGCAATGCAGCGATCGAACTGAAAGTCCTGATCGAACAGATTCGCGAGCAGGTACAGAATCTGGAGTAGATCTCAGCGGGACGCCGTCGGGCGCCGGAGAATCATCTCGTGAACCGACGGATCCTCGTCCACCCTGCCCTGGCCGGACAGATTCTTCGCCAGCATCACCAGGCGGCGGAAAGGAAGGGACGCGCCGTCTTCATCGACGGAATCCGCGACGACGCCGATCCGGCCCTGCCAGAGGGACAGGGTTTCCTCGATGTCCGCGATCCGGAACGAGGTTTCGGCGCCGGCCGTATGCAGGAAATCGAGCGCGATGATCGCGATCGCCAGGCGGATTTCGTTGCCGGTGCAGTGCGGAACCGCGTCGGCGCCGGGTGATTCCCCCTTGCAGGCATCCCGGAGAAGTTCCTGCAGGATGGTGTCCAGTCGAACGGCAACGCGTTCCCGGGCGAGACGCTCGGCGCGACGTTGCCCGTGTCGAAGCCAGGGCGAAAGCTCATTGCGGATCCAGGGGCTCAGTTCGTCCAGACCGATGCCGTCCGCCGTCCTGTCCGGGTCGGCGATCAGCGGAGGCAGAACCCGGGTCGCCCTGCGCAGCGTGAAGCCCGGAAAACCACGCGCTTCCGGACTTCGACGAAGCGGTTTTTCCAGCCCTTCCCAGGCCGCATCGAGCATTTCATTGACACGGTACAAGGCATCATGGTCTGCCGTTTTTCGGTTCATCCGATCGGTACCTGGTGTTTCCGGTCGAGGGTTCGTTGATGTCACCCGCACGCTGGCGGCAAGCCGGCATCCGTCGGACAATGCCCTTCGGCACCTCCGCCATCCTGCTCCGGCGCAGTCTGACACGTTCCCGGCGGCCTTCAGCGTACAGGCCCGGGCGCACAGGGGGTTACACTTTCACCGATGAAAACTGAACGATCCGACGGTGCCGGCAACCTGTTCGTCGTCACGGCGCCTTCGGGCGCGGGCAAGACGTCGCTGGTGCACGCACTGCTGGCGCAGCAGCCACAGTTGCGCCTGTCCGTGTCCTGGACGACGCGGGCGCCGCGCAACGGCGAAGTCGACGGGCGCGATTATCATTTCATCGATCGGCCGGAATTCGAGCGCCGGCGCGAGGCCGGCGAGTTCCTCGAATGGGCCGAAGTGCACGGCAACCTCTATGGCACGTCGCGCACCTGGATCGAAGAGCAGATCCGTGCCGGCGTCGACATCGTGCTCGAAATCGACTGGCAGGGCGCGGCCCAGGTGCAACGGCTTTTCCCGCGTGCCGTCTGCGTGTTCATCGTGCCCCCGTCGCTCGAAGCCCTGCGGCAACGCCTGGAGGGGCGCGGCCAGGACAGTCCTGCCGTCATCGCGCAGCGGATGACGGCATCACGCGATGAATTGCAGCAGGCTTTTCGATTTGAATATGTTATTATTAATCAAGACTTTGTCGTCGCTCTCGAACAGCTTCAGATCCTGGTGGAAGCGGCCCGTCTCCGACTGTCCGGACAGCGGATCCGTCATCGTGAGGTCTTCGCCGCCCTTGGCATCGACGACGTCGACCCGTCCGGTGTGGTGATCGACGGCATCACGGACGGCGCGAAGGACTGTGCATCGAGCGACTCCGAGCGCGGCATCCTTCATTCGTGACGGGCACCCGCCGCTCGCCACGGAAACATTCGTCGAGAACCTTTCCAGAGACTCACTGGTACATCATGGCCCGCATCACTGTCGAAGACTGCCTGCAGCACATCCCGAACCGCTTCGAGCTCACCCTGGCGGCAACCTACCGCGCGCGCATGCTGGCGCAGGGGCACACGCCGAAAATCGAGTCGAACGACAAGCCGACCGTGCTGGCATTGCGCGAAATCGCCGCCGGCAAGACCGGGATCGAAATGCTGCGGCGGGTACCGACATGATGCGCTGGTGATGCTGCAGCGCTGCATCGGCGGTCGATGACGTCATGTCGATTCCGGATTCCGCCGTCGAATCGACCCGCAAGGGGCGAAACCCTCCCCCTGTGTCTGCAGCCGGTGATCCGCAGGCCGGCAGCGACCAGTCGGCATCCGTCACCCACGGCCAGAGTGTCGTCTCGCTGGCCCCGCTGACGCGCTGCGTCAGCACCTACCTGCCGCCCGAGGACATTGCCCGCATCCGCGAGGCATACCGTTTCGCCGACCAGGCGCATCTCGGGCAGTTCCGCTCGAGCGGTGCGCCCTACATCTCGCACCCGATCGCCGTCGCCGGAATCCTGGCGCACTGGAAGCTCGACACCGACACCCTGATGGCGGCGCTGCTGCACGACGTCATCGAGGACACGTCGGTCGCCAAGTCGATCCTGATGGAACATTTCGGTCCGCACGTGGCCGAACTGGTCGACGGCCTGTCCAAGCTGGAGCGGATGGAATTCACTTCCAGGGAGCAGCAGCAGGCCGAGAGTTTCCGCAAGATGCTGCTGGCGATGGCACGCGACGTGCGCGTCATCCTGGTCAAGCTGGCCGACCGGCTGCACAACATGCAGACGCTCGACGCCGTGCCGCGCGCCAAGCAGCAGCGCATCGCCCGCGAAACCCTGGAGATCTACGCGCCGATTGCCAGTCGGCTCGGATTGCATGATCTGTTCTGCGAACTCGTCGATCTGTCCTTCCGCTACCTGCACCCGTGGCGTCACGAAACCCTGCGCAAGGCCGTGCAGACGGCGCGCGGCAACCGGCGCGAGGTGATCGGCCGCATCCTGGAAACGGTGCAGAAAAGACTGCCCGAAGCCGGGGTGGAAGCGGAAGTCTACGGACGCGAGAAATCGCTGTACGCGATCTATCGCAAGATGCGCGAAAAGCGTCTGTCCTTCTCCCAGGTGCTCGACATCTACGGCTTTCGCGTCCTGGTGCAGACGGTGCCGCAGTGCTATCTGGCGCTCGGTGCGCTGCACGGCGCCTTCAAGCCGATTCCCGGACGCTTCAAGGACTACATCGCCATTCCCAAGATCAATGGCTATCAGTCCCTGCACACCTCGCTGGTCGGCCCGTTCGGCACGCCGGTGGAATTCCAGATCCGCACGCACGAGATGCAGCGCATCGCGCAATCGGGTGTCGCCTCGCACTGGCTGTACAAGGCCGAGAAGGAAAGCTTCACCGACCTGCAGAAGCGCACGCACGAATGGCTGCAGTCGCTGCTCGACATCCAGCGTCAGACCGGCGACTCGCTCGAATTCATCGAGCACGTCAAGGTCGATCTCTTCCCCGATGCCGTCTACGTGTTCACGCCGCGCGGCGAGATCCGCGCCATGCCGCGCGGGGCGACGATCATCGATTTCGCCTACAGCGTGCACACCGACATCGGTGACCAGGCGGTAGCAGCACGCGTCAACCAGAAAGCGGTGTCGCTGCGTACCGAACTGCAGAACGGCGACCTGGTCGAGATCATCACGGACCCGAAGTCGCGCGCCAATCCGAACTGGCTCGGGTTCGTGCGCACCGGCAAGGCGCGTGCCGGCATCCGTCAGTGCCTGAAGACCCTGCAGTTCCGCGAATCGGTCGATCTCGGCCGGCGCCTGCTCGCGCAGGCGCTGGGTGCGCTGCGCATCGATGCCGCAGCCCTGGATCCGGCGATCATCGAGCGCGGCGCGCGCGACGCCGGTGCCAAGAGCGTCGAGGAACTGCACGCCGACATCGGTCTGGGCAAGCGCATGGCACCGGTGGTCGCGCGCACGATCGCGCTGCAGTTCTCGTCAGGCAAGCCGAACGGGGCGATCCTGATGCTGCCGCGCCCGGCACCGGTCATCGTCACCGGACGCGAAGGCGCGGCACTCACCTATTCCCCCTGCTGCCTGCCGCTGCCGGGTGACGAGATCATCGGTCACATGCGCGGCGGCCACGGTCTGTTCCTGCATCGTGCCGAATGCAGGGTGGCGGCGCGCCAGCGCGCCAAGGACGCCGAGCGCTGGATCGACGTCGACTGGGCCGAGGACATCTCGGGCCAGTTCCGCACCGACATCGAAGTGCAGGTGCGCAACGACCGCGGCGTGCTGGGCAAGGTGGCCGCCGAGATCGCCGCCAGCGAGGCGAACATCGTTCACCTCGCGATGGACGAGGAAGCCACCGAGAGCGCTTCCTCGATGCGCTTCATCCTGCAGGTGCGCGATCGCGTGCATCTGGCACAGGTCATGCGCAACCTGCGCCGCCTGACCGAGGTCTCGCGCATTACCCGTATCTGAAGAACGCGTGAAGCAATCATCCACGCCCGTTCTGCGAGCCTCCCGGGCGCGGCCGATTCCTTCACACGTTCCGAGCGCAAGGCTGTCGTCCGGCCTCCTGCTCCATTCCCGCCGATCGCATGACGGGAAAACACGGGTTTTTGTGAACTGATTCCACCCCTGCCGCCGACCGCGGACGGAAGATACTGTATCGACGACCGCTGCCGTCCCTGCCCTCAGCGCAGAGACGGCCCCGGCGCCCCGGCGCGGGTCGATCGACAGGAACACCGAACGCGCATCGACCTGCCGTGCAGACCCTCAGGGAGTGCGAAATGAATGATCAACGCGATCTTCGCCGCTGCTTCACCTTCACCCGTCTGGCTGGCGCGGTTTTCGATGCAAGCCGGCAGGCGGCGCTGCCCCCGGCCACGGACGCACTGCCGGGAACGCTCGATGCACTGGGCGGCCTGCTCGACGAGATCGAGCCGACCGTGCAGCAGATGCGCGCGCGCGGCGCCGATCCGGAAGAGATCCGCCGGCTCCTGGCCGGCTGGGTGTACTGATCAGGCCACGCCGCGGTTCAACTGCCGGCGATCGCCATCTCGCCGATCAGCACCGACCCCGTACGCTTCGTGCCGCGGGTGATTTCATCGGCGCCGATGGCGACGATTCCGTCGAACATCTCGCGCAGATTGCCAGCGATCGTGATTTCCTCGACCGGGTGGACGATACGCCCGTCCTCGACCCAGAATCCGGTCGCGCCGCGCGAATAATCGCCGGTCACGTAGTTCACGCCCTGCCCCATCAACTCGGTGACGAACAGGCCACGGCCGAGCTTGCGCAGCATGCGCGCGAGCGAATCGCCACGCTGCGTCTGCTGACTGACGAAACGCAGATTGTGCGAACCGCCGGCATTTCCGGTCGTGCGCATGCCGAGCTTGCGCGCCGAGTACGTCGACAGGAAATAGCCGCGCACGATGCCCTGCTCGACCACCGTGCGCCGTTGCGTCGCCACGCCTTCGCCGTCGAACGGTGCGCTGCCGGCCTCACCCGGCAAAAACGGATCCTCGACGATGTCGACGTGTTCCGGAAACACGCGCTGACCGAGCGAATCGAGCAGGAAACTCGCCTTTCGATACAGTGCCCCGCCGCTGGCCGCCTGCACGAAGTGTCCGAGCAGGCCGCAGGCCAGCGGCGCTTCGAACAGCACCGGTACCCGCTGCGTGGGCACCCGGCGCGCGCCCAGGCGGGCCAGTGCGCGCTCGGCGGCGTAGCGGCCGAGCGCGTCCGGCCGGGCCAGCCGGCGCGGATCACCGTGCGACGAGTACCAGTAATCGCGCTGCATCTCGCGCCCGCGCCGGGCGATCGGCGAACACGAGATCGTATGCCGTCCATGCCGATAGCCGCCGCAGAAATCACGCGTATTGGCGAGCACGAAATGGCCGTGATGAACGGATACGGAGGCGCCGTCGGAATTGCGGATCATCGGCGAAGTATCGAACGCCGCCTGTTCGATGCGCCGGGCGAGCTCGACCGCCGCCGACGTATCGATCGTCCAGGGATGAAACAGTTGCGGATCGGCCGGCGCGCGTGCCAGGGTGTCCGCATCCGGCAGGCCGGCACACGGATCTTCCGCCGTATGCCGGGCGATCTCCCAGGCGGCGTTGACGGTCTCGCGCAGTGCAGAGGTCGAAAAATCGGTCGAACTGGCGTGCCCGCGGCGCCGGCCGACGTAGACGGTCACGCCCAGGCCCTTGTCGCGATTCTGCTCGATGGTTTCGATGCGGCCCTTGCGGACATTGACCGACAGACCGCTGCTCTCGGAAATCTCGACCGCGGCATCGCTGGCGCCGCAGTCGCGCGCGAATCCAAGTACCGATGCGGCCATCGCGCGCAAGCTGTCTTCGTTGTATTCGAACATGGGATCCGGAAGGCGTGTGAAGCGATTTTCCACGCGCGCTGATTGATGATTATCATGATACCGCCTGCGCGCCTGCCGACCCCCGGCCGCGCCGCGGGAAATGGCCACATGCAGGCACCGGATTCCGCTCCGGACGACCCCCGATTCCACACCATGCACACCAGGCACGCCGACGACGAAAAGCTCAACGAAAAGCCCAGCAAGACCCGACGCAAACGGGAAATGCACGCACGCCAGGCGTTGGGCGAACGTCTGGCCGGGCTGGAGGACGACGTCATTGCGCAGTTGCCGCTGGACGAGCGTCTGGCCGACGCGCTGCGCGCTGTACGTACGTTGCGCAGCCACGAAGCGCGGCGCCGCCAGATGCAGTTCATCGGCCGCCTGATGCGCGAAGTCGACCTCGAGGCCCTGCAGGCGGCGCTGGCCGACGCCGGACAATCACCACGATTCCCATGACGACAGCAACTCCCACTCCACCGAAAATCGGTCTCGTATCGATCAGCGATCGCGCGGCGCGCGGCGTGTACGAAGACCAGGGCATTCCCGGCCTGCAGCAATGGCTGACGTCGGCCCTGATCGGCGACTGGCAGGCGCTCGCACGGGTCATTGCCGACGAACGCGCCGACATCGAGCGCACGCTCGTCGAACTCGTCGATGACGAACGCTGCGCGCTGGTACTGACCACCGGCGGCACCGGTCCGGCGCTGCGCGACGTCACGCCCGAAGCGACGCTGGCCGTCGGCGAGCGCGAAATGCCAGGCTTCGGCGAGCAGATGCGCCAGATCAGCCTGCATTACGTACCCACCGCGATTCTTTCCCGACAAGTCGCCGTCGTGCGCGGCAACACATTGATCGTCAATCTGCCCGGGCAGCCGAAAGCCATCCGCGAGACGCTCGAAGGCGTGCGTGATGCCAGCGGCAACACGCTGGTGCACGGGATCTTTTCGGCCATTCCGTACTGTCTGGATCTGATCGGCGGACCGTATCTCGAGACCGACGAGACGGTGTGCCGGGCATTCCGGCCAAAATCGGCACAGAGACCGGCGCCCGGATAAGCCACGGGAAAGAGCCCGCGAAGAAGCGTCGCGAGACAGCGCCGAAAAAAGGTGTGCGGCCGGAAAGCGTACGGACAGAAAGGCGCACGGCCGAAAAGACACATGGCCGGCTGCCGCATTCAGCGCCGGCCGGCCGAGACGACCCCTTTCACGTCACGCACCAGTGCCAGCGTGCGCTGCAGATGTGCCAGATCGCGCACCTCCAGCGTCGCGCGGATACTGGTCAGGCGACGGCGCGAGAGCGTCTGCATGGTCAGCACGTTGACGCGCTCGCGCGCCAGCACGTCGGTGATGTCGCGCAGCAGCGTCGGCCGTTCGGTCAGGCGGATCTCGACTTCGACCGGAAAGCGCAGCGCGTGGGTATCGCGTGTGCCGTGCAGCGCGGCATCGCTCCAGGCGGCTTCGATCACGCGCTCCGGCGCCTGCATCGCCAGGCGCAGATACGACGGACAGGTTTCCCGATGCACGGAAACGCCGCGTCCCTTGGTGACGAAACCGGCAATCGGATCGGGCGGCACCGGTCGACAGCAGCGCGCGAGCTGGGTCATCAGCGAATCGATGCCGACCACCAGCACGGCATCATCCGTGCCCGCACCGGCATGGACCGGGCGCACGGGAAACTCCGCGGCCGGAACTGCGGCACCGGCCGCCGCCCCCGGAGTACCGGCGGGCGCACGCGCGGCCGGCCGGATCGCCTCTTCGATCTGGCGCGCACCGACCTCCTCGTGCGCCACGGCCACGAACAGCGCCACCGGATTGTCGAATCCGAGCCGGCGCGCAAGTTCATCCAGCGACAGGGCGGTACGGCCTTCGCGCTGCAGCACCCGTTCGACGCGTTCGCGACCGACGCCGGCGTCGCGCTCGTGCTCCAGTGCGTTGAACCACTGACGCACCTTGGCGCGCGCGCGCGGACTGGCGACATAGCCCAGCTGCGCATTGAGCCAGTCGCGCGACGGACCGTCCTGGCCACTGCCCTCACGCGCCGCGATGATCTCCACCGTCTGCGCGTTGCGCAGCGGCGTGTTGAGTGGCACCAGTTGCCCGTCGACGCGCGCGCCACGGCAGCGATGCCCCAGTTTCGTATGGACGTGATAGGCGAAATCCACCGGCGTTGAGCCGGCCGGCAGCTCGATCACGCGCGCCTGGGGCGTCAGGACGTAGATGCGCCGGGAAGCGGTATCGGCACGCGCCTGGTGTGCTTCGAGCGACTGGCCGAGTTCGCTTTGCCAGGCGAGCAGCTGACGCATCCAGGTGACGCGCTCGGCATCCGTATCCTCGCCGGCCTGCGGATCGGGCGTGCTGTTGCCACGCTCCTTGTAGCGCCAGTGCGAAGCGACGCCGTATTCGGCATGCCGATGCATCTCCCGGCTGCGGATCTGGACTTCGAGCAGGCGACCGCCGTCGGCGACGACGACCGTGTGCAGCGACTGATAGCCGTTCGGTTTCGGACGTGCGATGTAATCGTCGTATTCCTCGGGTACCTGCGTCCACAGGCCGTGAATGATGTCGAGCGCGGCGTAGCACTGCGTCACATTGGCAACGATCGCGCGCAGTGCGTGCAGATCGCTGATTTCGTCGAGCGTGCGCTCTTTGCGACGCATCTTTTCGTGAATGCTGTAAATATGTTTCGGCCGCCCGCTGATCTCGGCCTGGA
>Ga0265293_10013381_pt1 | contig 10657 bp, 8 predicted proteins | sample Munlanlewell138R_FD_192505 | JGI IMG/M metagenome (GOLD analysis project Ga0265293, IMG submission 192505) | Leachate microbial communities from a municipal landfill in Southern Ontario, Canada - Leachate well 138R | ecosystem: Engineered > Solid waste > Landfill > Unclassified | place: Canada... | reverse complement strand
CTGTAGTAGCCACAGAACCTCCCGTCCTCACTAAAGTATTGTCATTTTTCTTAGCATATTTCTCTGCTAATTCGTAGCCTTTTTGAAGGGCAATATATTTAGTTCCTTTGTAATTTTTCATTATGTTTTTATCTGCAGTAGACAGGACTATTATAGGTACATTTACATCAAGACCCTTTAGTTGACTGTTAAATAAATGTTTAGATGGATCTGTAAGTATTATGTAATTTGGGGTTATGCCAGCAGCGACCAATCCCTTGGCAGCTCTTCCCACAGATAATATTATTCCTCCGTTCTGTTTCTTGGATAAATCACCTATATTCTTGTCTAAGGACGGTCCAGCAGATACGATAAAAAGAGCCTTGTTCACATATTTATCAAATAATTCATCTACGTATAGGTCAAAGTTGTTTATATTCTCATTGAAATTATTATCCAAACTATCAGCTATGGATTCCATTGACTCCTTATTTATAATGAACTCTTCCAGCAGGTATCTCAGATCCCTATATTTCTCTGGAATGATTTGCAATGAGGGATTGTGTACGACAAGTTTTATATTGTCTATTGAAAGTGCCTTTCTCAATTCATGGAAAAAACTATTTGTACTATCTATACCCACCACAGTTATATTATTATTGCCTTTTAAGTCAGTAATGGACTCATGCTCTAATTTGAGAATATCCTCATTGCATTCAAATACGTATATATGATAATCCTCATTCCCAATAAGCTTAACTAGACTATTGATATGATATCCTAGACCAAGACCGTATATTAGATAATTATTCACTCCCTTTTCGTAGGCTGCCTCAGCAAAGGCCTGGGAATCCCTTTTTGGATTATATTTACTATAAAGGTATAAGCTTTTGCCCTCTACGTTGGCCTCAATTGTAGGCATATGATTTTCTTTTGTTGATATAAGCTTAATATTTATCATGGTAGTCTCCTATCAATATATGAAATAATCGCCCTTGCAGTATTTATGGCACCTTGACCATCTACTAGTTTAAATATATCACTATATTTACTTATTTCCTCATTTTGAATCCTTGAAATTCTCGTCCCAAGATTGTCAAAATACATATGGGGATATTTACCTAGATACTCAATTCCCATTTCCTCTAATGCCTTACACAAAATATCCTGATTATCAGCTATACTAAATACCATTGGAATAGAGCCTCGGGATAGGACCTCATATACAGTACTCCCACCTGCTGTTATCACAATTTTGCATGAGTTAATATGCTCCTTTAAACTCCTAGGTCTATATATTAATTCTATATTCCTTCCCTTAACCTTTTCTAGTTCATCAATATACTTATCTTCATACCCAGGACCAATTATTATAGTCTTCTTTAAATCTAGGTCCTTTATCTCCTCAAGTATCCTAAGAGCCATGCCATATTTATCGGTACCACCTGTTGTAATTAACAGCCCATCCTTTGGTATATGTCGTCCTTCATTGTTCCAATACTCTTCCTTCATTATCAAATACTTTGTCCCTAAAAGCTTAAGCTGCCCTTTAATATCTTTATATCCCAAGTCTTCGCTATGGATGTTCCCATTGTAAATTATGTCAGGTATTGATGAATCGTAAATATCATTGTTATCATCTATTAGCATAAGTCTTGTACCTTCTTTAATAGATTTTAGATATTTATCATTTCCTATGTATGAGTCAAATATAAATAAACTTGAACTATACTCCCTAACTACATCAAAATCATCCTCTAAATTATCACTGACTACATAGTTAAAGCCTGTGGTTACAATTAATTCTTTTAAATCCCTGTTTATTAAAAATAAAATGTCATTATCTCCACTAGAAGATTTGATTGCCTTAGCCAAAGAAAGGCACCTAAAATAGTGCCCATATCCAAAGCTTTTACCTCCAAAGGTTCTGATGATTATCCTTTTCATTCTATTAATCCCCAGTCCATAGGAGTTCCTTTTGCAATTTCTCTTCTCGCTTTCCTTCCAATGATATCTGAAATGTACTTTGTCTCCAAACCAAATCCTGGCCTAATGCTCTTAATGTTTTCCTCTGTAAACATTTCCCCCGCTTTCATATCTTTCACAACAAATATAGACCTAGAATGTTCCCTGCTATTAATTTGCTTCTCTGTTAATTCATAGGTAACTTGTCCTAGGGCATATTCTAAATCCCTAATTCTATCTACCATCTCTTTAAATTCGTCAGGCTCCATAGAAAATGCGGCATCTGGTCCACCATCTGCTCTACTTAATGTCAAATGTTTCTCTACTACCTTTGCACCTAAAGCAACAGCACCAAGGGCTACTGTATGGCCTAGGGTATGGTCCGATAATCCAACTAGGGTGGAAAATATCTCCTTCATATTTGGAATTACCCTAAGATTTATATCTTCTAGTGGGGAAGGGTAAGCTGAAGTACATTTTAGCAAAATTATTTCTTCATTTCCAGCTCTCCTGCAAGCATTTACTGCCCCTTCTATATCTGCAAGGCTTGCAATCCCTGTAGAGATGATCATAGGCTTTTTCTTAGAGGCCATATATTCAATCAATGGAATATCAGTTATCTCAAAGGATGCTAGCTTGTATGCAGGAACATTCATATCCTCCAAGAAGTCCACGGCTGTAAAGTCAAAAGGAGATGAAAAAAATATTAGGCCTTCCTTTTCTGCAATTTCTTTTAATTCAGGCTGCCACTCCCAGGGGGTATAAGCCTCCTGATATAATTTATAAAGGGTTGTCCCATCCCAAATGGTCCCCTGTTTGATTTGAAAATACTCATTATCGCAATCAAGAGTTATGGTATCGGGTGTATATGTCTGTAATTTTACCGCATCAGCTCCTGCTCTCTTAGCCTCTTTGATTATCTTGGCAGCAATATCGAAGCTTTGAAGATGATTGGCCGATACTTCTGCAATAATAAATGTATGTCCATCTTCGCCTATTAATTTATTTCCTATAGCTATTTGCACTTAATTCACCCCTTTTGCCATGTATACTTTTCACTTTTTAACCTCAATTTTATTGAAGGCTTTATTAAAATTACTTTCAAGATTGAACATGGTCTAAATAATTATGTTTAATACAGTATAACAGTATTTCATGATGTTTGTTTATCAATATTTATAAATTCAATCTCATAGTAATCTTCAATATTCTCATATTCTTTTCCCACATTTATCTGTAAAAATACTGTGTATTTATATCCAAATTCCCTTTTATATCCCTCTAGTTTTTTCAAATCATATGCCCTATCATTATTATTCGAATCCTTCTTTACTTCAATGGCTAATAGGTTGTCTTTTATTTTTCTTTTATGAATTATTATATCTGGATATACAGTTTTCGCTACTGTATCATTATCCTTTTCTTTTTCTATATGTTTATTTAAACTTTTCTTTAGGTTATTAAAAAATATCTTTTTAGGATCTCTATCACCATTCCTATTATACTCACAGTCAATATTGTAATCTTTAAACTTACACTCTAAATATAGTGCCAATCTATGACACAACGTCCTTTCATTTACATCTATTTCAAACAAATCTTTATCCTCTTTAATTAGACGATGAACTGCTCCTTCTATTCTTTCCTTAACATCTTGTTCTGGCCACATTATTATCACATCCTTCACTACAAGAAGTTTTATTTATATTACAATTCCTATTCGAGCAAATTTATCGATTTTTGTTAGTCGTATTTTACAAAGCTATCATTGAATTATTTATCTAAAGTAATCATAAACCTTCTAAATAAATTAATTTATTAATCATTTATTTATTATTATCTAACCTTTCTTAATTATATTCTATCTTGTCGAATATGGCTTAAAATCAACTAGGCTAATGTGTTTCTCAATATTCGGCAGAAAAAGAATTATGTCTTATGTTTTTACATTATAAACTATATATAATTACTAATTTTTGCCCTTAATAACTTAATTGGTCCTATTTGTTCTCTTAGCAATATATCCAGTCTTCCAATTCAGATATATTTATAAACTCATTATTTTCATTATTGAATTTTAATATCCCAACGTTATCAATGAAATCTGGCGAGGACAATGTGCTTGGTATAATTATTATTCCCTTTATTTTATTCCATCTTGTTTTACTATAATATAAATAATCCCTGTAACTACTAATGTATTGATTTATTTGTTTTATCGTATTCATTAAAGAAAATTCAGTTCTTACCATTTTTATTTCAATGATAAAATAATTATCATATAAACTTCCAATCGCATCAAATATGAACTGTCCATTTCTGTAATCTATCTTAACGAATGTCTCAATATCCTGAAAAATAATTTGACTCTTTAATGCACATATTACATTCTTTTCAAATTCTATATAATCATTTTTTATACTATCCATTTTTTCAAAATTCACTCCAGCTTCGTGTTCCCCTGCACCTTTACCCTTATCTTTTATAATGTCTCGTGTTTCCACATTACGCTTTGAATCAATTTCATCATCATTGGCTTTAGTTATACTGATAATCTCCTTATATCTCCAAAATGAATCTTCTGCCCCAATAACCAAGGCTAATATATTTTCTAGAAAACCCCGCTTAGTTATAAAAGTAGCTAAAATAAGTATTGATAAAGTATAAATTTCCCACCTATTTGAAAGAAAAGCTAAAGTGCTAATTAGTGATGCTCCACTAAGCTTTAACAACGTTGCTTCTCTTCTTTCCCAAACTAAAGAAATGATAAAAAAGCACATACTTACCATAAATGCTATTAATATTAACATATTTAACAAAACTTGTTTTCTAGTTAAAATAATTATCGAATCCATGATACCTCCAAGTTTTAATCCTATACCATAAAAACTTCAAGCAAGTTTTAAAATTTGTTATTTCCACAACACCCAAATCTATGATGCTATAATCCCATTTCATCTTAAATTCTTAAAAATCTGTAATTAACTTATTTATATATGCAAGGAGAGTTTTTATCAAATATTCTGGTGTGGTATTTTGATTTTTTTAACATAAGTATAATTATTGACTTTTCTAAATACAAAATTATAAATAGATTTATATAACCTAACTAATGATAAATTAGAGATTATTTAGAAGAAAATCCTCAATTAGTTGATGAAACATCTTTATCTCGCTATTTAGCTCTTGATTTACAAAACTATACCGCATTTTAATTTCTTCAAGATTTCTTAAATCAGTTTTCGTCTTTATTAGCAAATCCTTGAAAAAGTTATTATTTTTAATATATAGTGCTCTATCAGATAGCCCTATCTCATCAAAAAGATATCCATGCTTATGATAGGATATTAGTCCAATGTTTGGTATATTCTGTCCTATAGAACATACATTAGCATGAAACCGCATACCCAATACTAAATCCATCTTTTTATACAAACTAAAGATATAGTCTCCACCTTTTAATTTAGAATTTAATAATGGAGCAACGCCAATTCTCGTTCTTCTATGTATATCGTTTATGTATTCTAAAACTTGTGAAATTATTTGTATATCTGCATACATATGAGGAATAAAAGTAACATTTATTCTGTCATCATAATTCAAGATGTAATTGATATAATTTCCAAAATCCTTACAAAAACTTAAATAATCATTAAATCTAATTTCTTTCATGTCTCCTGCTATGTTTATCCCTATATTTATGTTTTCTTTGCAAACCTCAATATGATTGAAATCTTCGCTATTAATAAAAAACCCCCCGTCAGGTACTGTATAAACCCTATCTAAATTGCTTGTGATAAAATACCTTTGTAGTATCTTTTTTGAACCATCATTCCGTACTGAGAATAGTACCCTTTCATTATTTAAAATATAGTCTAAAAATATTCTAAATTTATTAATATTATTCTCATTAATTCCTTTGCCATCGTCTACTCCAATTGCGTTAAACAGTAATGGCACTTTTATCTTCTTAAGTGAATCAATACTTATATCAATTGTTGTTCCCGTTTTAGAATAATCCCAGCATAATTCTAAAAAGTTACCTCCACCTATTATTACAAAATCATGCTCATTGCAAATGTTTACGAATTCTGTATCAAATCTCATTACGTTCCATGATTTATAAAAATTTCTTATTTCCAAATTCGTATATTCAAATTCAAAATTTGTATTTTTACTTATTTGATATTTAAAACCTTTATGGTTAGCTTCATCGCCAATGTTACCAGTGAAACTTGCTAAATGTAATACCTTTAATATATTTTTCATATTACAATATCTCCTCTATTAATTATCTTTAAACTTATATTTACTATTCAATCTCTGATACATAATATATCTAGGTCCTACCATAATAATCCTCGTACCTAATTATGTCATCCTCACCAAAATAACTCCCCAGCTGTACCTCTGCTACCATTAACAGCTTAATATCGGATGTGTTAATCAATCTATGCTTACACCCTTTTGGTATAAATATATAACTTCCCTCTGCTACATCAACAATTGATTCACCAAGTACAACTTGTCCTACTCCATGGATAACTACCCAATGTTCTTCTCTTCTTTTATGTTCCTGTAAACTTAATTTCCCGTTAGGTCTAACCGTTAATACTTTAGATTGAGATTGTGCATTTAAAAAAGTCGTTTTATAATATCCCCATGGTCTATTATAAATTTCATGTTCTAATTTAGTATCGTCTAATAATAGAAAGTTAAAGTTTAGATCAAATCCTAGTCCCTCCATTAAAAGAACATGCATGTTTTTTTTGGTTATTATATTTTTTAAATATCCATCACAATCAACAATAGGTAAAAAATTGATTTTTACTGATTTGAATATTTCAATAATCTTATCAAAATCATCACCTTCATTTATCATAGTAAAATTATCATTATATATTTCTTCAATTCTATTATTCACATTATATCCTTTAATTAGTGCACGCCTAATATCTCCATCCGTAAGTGTACCTACAACAACATCGTTTTTATCTATAATAATTAGAAAGCCTTTCTTATTATGTTCAATTTTTGTCAAAGCATTAAAAATGTTATGGGTACTTTCTAATACAAAATCATTAATATTCATATTTTCACCTTGTATCCTTGTTTTTCATAATCATTTCAGCAACTTCTCTTAATGCTCCTTCTCCGCCTTTAGCCTTTGTGATATATACAGCAGCTTGTTTAACCTTTTCTACACCATCTAATACGGAGCAACCCAATCCTACAATTTTAATAGCCTCTAAATCATTTATATCATCACCTATATAAGCTATTTGTTCTAAGCCTAACTTTCGTTCTTGTGCAATCTTTTTTACCAGTGAACCTTTATCTTTTATTCCAATGTAGTATTCTTTTATTCCAAGCTTGATCGCCCTATTTTTTACTAATTCTACATTTTCACCAGTTATTATTATTGTATCTATACCCAGTTCTTTGAGTATTTGAACCCCCATACCATCTCTAGTATTAAACTTTTTTAGTTCATTACCATCTTCAGAATAATACATACCTCCATCTGTTAGAACTCCATCACTATCCGTAATAAGTAGTTTAATCTTTCCAAACCTTTTGTTTATGTCAAAATTTGACCCATTCTTTTTTCTTTTTAGCAGTTCTTCAACTATAATCCAATCCGCAGGCTCATCAATTTCAAAATAAGTTTCCTCATTCATTTCTATGGTTCCAATTCTCCCTGAAAGCCTATTTCCTGATTTGAGGAGTTTGTCCCTTGATGTTATATAAAAGGCACCATTCTCAACGAAATAACCTTCAAATTCTTGTCTCATTGGCCTCTTTCTATAATCATAATTAACAGGTATATAACCATCTTGTCCATCTTCCCAAATAAACCTTTTTTGTCTAGTAACTGATAAAATACTATCGTAGCCTTCAAAAAACAACTTTTTAAAGCCTCTATCAATATCGCCAGTATCAGTTAATGGAGATGTGGCTTGTATCAATATGACGTTTTCAAAGTCGTATTTGTATGCAAATTCCAGCATAGCCGATTCTGTAGTAGATTTATCACCAGCAGTACCTAAACTTCTTCCAATTATTTCAACTTTATCATTACCGTATGCATTTACCATATCTCTTATATTAGTACTATCAGTCGACACATACACCCTATCAATATATTTAGATGATCCAGCCGCATCTAAAACCCAATACACCAAAGGTCTACCATTGATATTTTTAATGTTTTTAAGTGGTATGGACTTGCTACCTCCTCTTACTGGTATAAATGCAACATTTTTATAACCCATCTTATCTCCCCTTATATTTCAATTTATCCCTTTGTATCTTTTCTATATCTAGTATTTCTTCTTTCTTATATTCGAGGGCTTTGGATACATTATCCAAATCAATTACCAATTTCCTCATATTCTCCGGTTCTAGCGAAGCTGCATGATCAGTTCCTTTCCACGTTCTATCTAGTGTGAAATGCCTTTCAATGTATTCTGCCCCCAAGGTAAAAGCAGCTATATCAACAGCTGTTCCCAAATGATGACCTGAAAATCCAATTGCTTTCACTTTATCTTTATATTTATCAATAATCTTTGTAATTTCTAATAGTGATACATCTTCAAATGGCACAGGATATCCAGATGTACAGCTGTATAACACGACATCCTTATTTCGACCCTTTTCTATCGATAAATCAATTATCTTTTCTGCCTCACTTATTGTTGTCATACCTGTAGAAATATGAATCTCACCAAAATAGTTGTCAAATAGATATTCAAGCATCTTAAAATGAGTGTTCATTGCCGATGGTATTTTTATAAACTTAGGATTTAGACTGGTTATTTCTATAGCAGATGTCATATCCCAAACAGAAGTGCTATAAATCAGTCCATATTCCTTACATAATTCTTTTAATTCTCTATTCTGTTCAAGACTAAACTCTAAATATTCTCTATGCTCTCCATATGTTTTACCATAAGAATTTATAGGATTTGGATGCGGTGTATTATATTCTCTTTCGGATAGTAATTCTTTATTATTTCTTTTTTGAAACTTGACTGCATCAACCTTACAATATAAAGCTGCGATTTTTATCATTTCTCTTGCTATTTCCATATCACCTTTATGGTTACAGCCTATTTCAGCAACAACAATCGGTTTTTTATAAAAGTTCATAACTTTATCCCCTTATCTTTTTAACATTTTGATGGTAAATGATGATAATCCTATTTTAAATTGATTTCTATATAAATAAACTTTCTTTGAAGTTTTGTAGTTAGGATGTTTTTTTGAGTTATAGTAAACATTTTACTGTATTAATTTGAAATATTTATATCACCTAAAATAAACCTTGTCCCATAATATTAATAAATATAATTGATAATTTTAAACTCGAATATTTCACTGTACCTTTTTTGGTAGTAGACTCTCTTTAGTAATTTTAATCAATTATCTGGATTAGTATATAAATCAGCCATAATTCCGCACTTCTTTTACTCCCTATAAATATAGCCAATTCTAGGACATATTATAAAGCTTATGCTGGTAATTATTTTTTTGTGTTTTTGGTTGCTATTTATTGTACTTTTACTTCACTGTAAATGGTTATAGTATTGTCGTATAATTAAGCCTATTAAACTTAATACTTTTTAAAAACTTTTCTATATCAGCAATTCCCTCAGTTGTTGCAATAATTATAAATATTTCTTCCTTTTTGCATTCAACATCATCCTTCGAAATAATTTTGATTTCATCATAAGATCCACTTTTAAAACTATCAATAAACCCTATGTTATTAATCATGATTATATCCTTTAAAATATTATATATTAATTTTCCCCCTGCTCCTAATCCCCATATATATATATCTTTTTTTTCAGATACTTTACGTATATAAGAGTATTTTATACTTAAACTTTTACATTGTCCTTGAGTCAGTCTGTTTTTCAAGGTATCCTGATATATTGAAATTATATTTTTTATATTTCTTAATTCAAAAACTTCGCAAGACCTGTTACATATATATCTACTATCATAATTTGTCAACTGATATAATATTTCGCTAAAATTTTCAAGATCGAATACCTGAATTATTTGTTTTCTCTTATTACTGATAATTTTGTATTCTAAATTTGACATATTATTGTTGGGGAATAAGGAATTTAATGATATAATGCTAAAGTTAATTCTATTACTAAAAGATATAATTGAATTATACATCGTAGAAGATGATATGGAAATTAATAAATATTCTTTTTTCTCATAGTTCATCACTATATCATTAATCAATATTACTTCCCAAGGTATATAATACGGTATATCTATTGTTTCTATGTTTAAAAAGGTAAATTTTTCTCGATTTGGATTTAAAGGGTGTTTTTTTACTTTTATTTTGTAATGATTTAATATTGGTTCTAATTCTTTTATAAATATTAATTCTTCTAGAAATGAATTCATAGTAAAATATTGATCAAAATATATTCGATTATAATTTCCAACATGTGTATAATCAAATATAAAATTTAATTCTTTAAATATTACTTGTTGTAAATCACCTAATTCAAAAAATTCTTCAAAAAATTTAACCTCTACAACTTTATTCTGTAGATTTACTACATCAAATAATTCTTTATCACTTATCCAAATTTCTTTTATTTCATCTAAATTTCTAGCATCTACTCCTAGTTCTAAAGTATATGTACCTATCCCTTCTTCAGTTAATATTATTTCCCCTATA
>Ga0265293_10013380_pt1 | contig 10659 bp, 8 predicted proteins | sample Munlanlewell138R_FD_192505 | JGI IMG/M metagenome (GOLD analysis project Ga0265293, IMG submission 192505) | Leachate microbial communities from a municipal landfill in Southern Ontario, Canada - Leachate well 138R | ecosystem: Engineered > Solid waste > Landfill > Unclassified | place: Canada... | reverse complement strand
GCCGTTGCCGTGCGACGCGGTATTCGCCATGCATAACGGTCCGGGCGTGCCGCAAGGCCAACTGGTGTTTCGCGACGGCCCGATGATGGCTTCCTCCGACTACGTGACGATCACCCTGCACGGCGTGGGCGGCCACGGCGCCGAGCCGCATCTTGCCGCCGATCCCATCGTCACGGCCTCGAGCATCGTGATGGCCTTGCAAACTATCGTGTCGCGCAACGCCAATCCGATGGAGATGGCGCTGATCACCGTCGGCGCCATCCATGCCGGCCATGCCAACAATGTGATTCCCCAGTCCGCGGTGCTCGAGCTTACGGTACGCGCCCTGACGCGCGAGATGCGTGAGCTAATCGAACGACGGCTGAAGGCGCTGGTCGCGTCGCAGGCCGACAGCTATGGGGTACGTGCCGAGATCGACTACCGCCGCGGCTACCCTGTGCTCGTCAACACGCCGGCGGAAACGGAGTTCGCGCGCCAGGTGGGTATCGAGCTCGTAGGCGCGGAACGCGTCGTTCGGCAGGGCCCTTCCCTGCCCGCCAGCGAAGACTTCTCGTTCATGCTGGAGCAGGTGCCCGGCTGCTACCTGATCATCGGCAACGGCGATGGCGCCGGGTCATGCGCTGTGCACAACCCCGGCTACGACTTCAACGATCGCAATATCGGCATCGGCTCGGCCTACTGGGTTCATTTGGCCGAACGGTTTCTGGTGGCGCCCTGACGCTGGCCCTTGCCCGAGGGGCTCCGCCGTGCGGGCGGCCGTGGCGCGCGCCACGCCGCCTGCAGCGCCAGCCGCCCGAGCTCCAGCAGCACGGTGTCGTCCTCCTGGGCATCGGCATCCAGCGCGTAGTAGCCGAGGGCCACCATGTTGCCGCGGCGGGGATACAAAAAGGGCCGCATGCCGCGAGCCTCGAAGATGGCACGGTTCTCGCCGTCCGCCTTCAGGTACAGCTCGTCGTCAGCCACCAGGGCAAACATCCGCCCTTCCAGGAAGAATCCGTAGCCGCCGAACATGCGGCGCGACTCGACCGGCCCCAGCGGCCGCAGGCGGTCGCACAGATACGTGACGAACTCGCTGGGGGCCGGGGCCATGGGTGTCAGTGATGCTCAGCCGTGGCGCGCGTCGAGCGCCTGGCGAATCAGCCCCAGCCACGCACCGGCCGCGCGGGCCGAGTCGCCGGCGACTGCCGACGGATCGGCGGCATGGGTGGCGGCAAGCAGGATTTCCTGCACCAGGCGCGAACCGATGACCACGGCGTCGGCGACTTCGGCAATCGCGCAGGCGCTGGCGGCGTCGCGGATGCCGAAACCCACACCCACCGGCACCGCCACGTGGCGCCGGATCTCGGCAACCTTGCGCGCCACCTCGGCGGTGTCGAGATGACCCGCACCCGTCACGCCCTTGAGCGATACGTAGTACACATAGCCGCGGGCCAGCCCGGCGATCTGCCGGATGCGTTCGGACGTGGTGGTTGGCGCAATCAGGAAGATCGGGTCGATGCCGTGCGCGGCCAGGTGCGCGCTGAACTCGCCGGCTTCTTCAGGTGGATAATCCACGATCAGCACGCCATCGACGCCCGCTTCGCCGGCGGCCTGCGCGAACTCGGCGGCGCCCATGCGTTCCACCGGGTTGGCATACCCCATCAGCACAATGGGCGTGGCGGCGTCGGTGCGGCGGAACTCGGCCACGATGCCCAGCACGCCACGCAGGCTGACGCGTTGCGCCAGCGCGCGCTCGGCTGCCTGCTGAATCACCGTGCCGTCGGCCATGGGATCCGAAAACGGTACGCCAAGCTCGATGACATCGGCGCCCGCCGCCACCGCCGCGTGCATGATGGCCACCGTGGCCTCGGGGCCGGGATCGCCCGCCATGAGATACGGGATGAGAGCCGTGCGGCGGCTGGCGCGGCAGGCCTGCAGGGTGTCGTGCAAACGGCGGGAGGCGCCCACGACGGAAGGTGCCGTGTTCATAGTTGAAATCCTCCACGTTCGGCCACGGTGTGCATGTCTTTATCGCCCCGGCCCGACAGATTGACCAGCAGGATTTTGTCGGCGGGCAGCGTAGGCGCCAGGCGCACCGCGTGCGCGATGGCGTGCGACGACTCCAGGGCGGGCATGATGCCTTCGATGCGGCAGCAGGCATGAAAGGCCGCCAGGGCTTCGTCGTCGGTGACGGTGACGTAGCTGGCGCGACCGCTGTCCTTCAGCCAGGCATGCTCGGGGCCCACCCCGGGGTAATCCAGGCCGGCGGATACCGAATGGGTCTCGAGGATCTGGCCGTCGTCGTCCTGCAGCAGGTAGGTGCGATTGCCGTGCAGCACGCCGGGCGAGCCGCCCGTGAGCGAGGCGGCGTGGCGGCCGGTGTGAAGGCCATCGCCGGCGGCTTCGACGCCGATCAATTGCACAGTCTCGTGGGGAATGTAGGGATGAAAGATGCCTACCGCATTGGAACCACCGCCCACGCAGGCGATGACGGCATCCGGCTGGCGGCCGGTTTCGGCCGGCATTTGCTCCAGGCACTCTTTGCCGATCACGGTCTGGAAGTCGCGCACCATCTCGGGATAGGGGTGTGGACCGGCCACGGTGCCGATGATGTAGAAGGTGTTCTCGACGTTGGTCACCCAATCGCGCATCGCCTCGTTGAGCGCATCCTTGAGCGTGCGCGATCCGGATTCCACTGGCACCACCGTGGCGCCCAGCAGTTTCATGCGATACACATTGGCCGCCTGGCGACGGACGTCTTCGGCGCCCATGTAAACCACGCATTCCATGCCGTAGCGCGCGGCCACGGTGGCGGTGGCCACGCCATGCTGGCCGGCGCCGGTTTCGGCGATGACGCGAGGCTTGCCCATGCGGCGGGCCAGCAGCGCCTGGCCGATGCAATTATTGACCTTGTGCGCGCCGGTATGGTTGAGGTCTTCGCGCTTGAACCAGATCTGGGCGCCGCCCAGTTGTTCGGACCAGCGCCTGGCGTGGTACACCGGGCTGGGCCGGCCCACGAAGTGCGCGAGTTCGTAGGCGTACTCGGCCAGGAAGTCGGGGTCGTTCCGGTAATGCGCGTAGGCGGCCTTGAGCTCGTCGAGCGCGTGGACTAGGGTTTCGGAGACGAAGCTGCCGCCGTACCGGCCAAAATAGCCGGCGGCGTTGGGTAAATCGTAGGTTGTCATGGCTCACTCCAGGGCGGCGTCAGCTTGCCGCACCTGCTGGATGAATTGCTGCATTTTGATCGGGCATTTGATGCCCGGCGAGGTTTCGACGCCGCTACTGACGTCGAGCGCGTACGGGCGCACCTCAGCAACGGCCTGAGAGACCTTTTCGGCACGCAACCCACCAGATAAAACGGCCGGACGCACGTTTGCGCTGTGGGCGAGAAGAGAAAGAGATGACCAATCGAAGCTCCTGCCGCTGCCACCGTAGCCAGCGGAGTGGCTATCGAACAACCAGCCCGCCGCCGCCATGTGGCGCTGACACGATTCTAGCAAAGCCTCGGGACTCTCGAGCCCCGGCGCGCCCACCCGGAATGCCCGCAGATATGGCAGCCCGAAACGCTCGCAGTGCTCGGGGGTTTCGTCGCCATGGAACTGCAGGACGTCGGGGCGCACGGCGTCGATGATGCGTTTGAGCTCGTCGGCCGGCGCGTTGACGGTAAGCGCCACCGTCGAGACAAAAGGCGGCAGTCGGCGGCGCAGCGCGGCGCCCTGCTCGAGCGAGAGGCAACGCTTGCTGGGCGCATAGAACACCAGTCCGATGGCGTCGACCCCCAGGGCTACGGCGGCATCGAGATCGGCTTCGCGGGTAAAGCCACAGATTTTGATACGGGTGCGCTGCATGATGAAAATACTCGGACGCCCAAAACGGCGGGATTGTACAGAGGCGCTGCTTGCTCACGCCCGCTTACGTCGTTTCGAGTATCTCATGGCTGTTATCGGCTTCGGGCAGCAAGAAGCCGGGGTAGTCCACACCGGTGAGGTAAAGGCCATCGGGCGCGTAGGTAGGCGCGCCCAGCGAGCGATTGCGGGCCGCCAGCAACTCCGCCATCCACGACGCTGGCTGGCGGCCAAGACCGACATACACCAGGCCGCCCACCAGGTTGCGCACCATGTGATGCAAAAAGGCGTTGGCGTGCAGCGAGAACAGCAGGAAGCGACCGTGCTCGTGAATGCGCAGGCTGTGCATCGTCCGCACTGGCGACGCCGCCTGGCATTGCGATGAGCGAAAGCTGGTGAAATCGTGTGTGCCTACCAAGGCCGAGGCGGCCTCGCGCATGGCGGCGACGTCCAGCGGCCGGAAGCACCAGCCCGCCCGCCCCACCCACAGCGGCGAGCGTACCGGGTCGACCAGCAGACGATACACATAGCGACGCCCGGTGGCCGAGAAGCGGGCATGAAAGGACTCCGGCACCGGGCTCGCCCAACGTACCGCCACGGATTCCGGCAAGTGCGCATTGAGGCCACGCACCCAGGCCCGCTCGGCGCGTTCGACGGGCGCCTCGAGATGCACGACCTGCAGCACGGCATGGACGCCGGTATCGGTGCGGCCGGCGCAAACCGTGGGCACGGCTCGGCCGACGAAAGCCTGCAAGGCGGCTTCCAGCGTGTCCTGCACGGTCTGGCCGCCGGGTTGTGTCTGCCATCCTCGCCACGGCCGGCCGTCGTAGGCCAGGCCAAGCGCCATGCGCGGCATCAGCGGCGCCCTTCGGGAAAGCGCTTGGCGAATCGCATCATGGCTGGCGGGGAGACGAAGAATCGTCGCTCCGCGGCTTCGGCTCATCGGATGGCGGGGTTTCGAGGTCGAGATCGAAATCCACCTTGAGCGGGGGCGGCGGCGCCAACGGTGTGTCGTCGGTGGCGGTGTCGGTGGCGTCGTCGTCGAGCACGACGGATTCTGGCTTGCGACGGAGAAGATAGGCCACCATCGCCAAAGCAAAAAGGACGAGAGCGCCCAGACCCCAGGCGGTGACAGAGCCGGCATCCGCGTCGCCGGGGGTGGACGCGGCGGGCGGCGTGGCGCTTGCCGAGCCGTTTTTAGGTGCCGCGGCGGCATCCGCAGCCGCGCCTGCGGATCCGGCTGACGAGGCGCCGACGGCGGACGCTGCGGAGCCTGCCGGCGTTGGCGTGGTACCGGCGGCGGGCGCTGCGGAGCCTGCCGGCGTTGGCGTGGTGCCGGCGGCGGGCGCTGCGGCCGCGGCCTGTGGACCATTGACCGCATTGACGCCGGCACCGCCGGCTGGGGCGGCTTGCCCCGGTGCCGCATCTTGAGAGCGAGCCGCGGGCGATCCCGCCAACGCCGGCAGGCTCCCGCTGGCGTCGGGCAGGCTCGTCGCCCCGCTTTGCGCGCCGATGGCGCCGGCTTGTCCGTTGGCTGCACCCGCCCTTGCCGCATTGGCGGCGGTAGCGCCAGGCGCCCCGGCGGCGCCCGTAGCACCTGGCATGGGGCTGGCGGCGCCGGCTCCCGAGCCGGAACTGGCACTGGCACTGGCACTGGCATTGGCACTGGCACTTGGAGCCGAAGTCGCGCTGTTGTCTGTGACGGCACCACCGCCGTCCGAAGCACCGGCCTTGGGCATGGACGCCGACGAGATGACATTGGGGCCGGACGATCCCGCTGGCGCTGCGGCAGAGACCGCGGCGCCCGCTGAAGCGGATGCCGCAACGTCGGCGCCCGGAGCGCCAGCACCGACCGGCGTCGCGCCGGCGATTCCGGCCGGCGAAGCCGGCGCGCCTGCCGCGGCAGCGCCCGAGGTCGCGGAAGCCGGGCTTGCGGCCGACGCCACCGCGCCTGGTGAAGCCGATGCCGTGACTCCGGCCGCCGGAGCGCCAGCGCCCGCCGGCGGGACACCGGCCCCGGAGGCCGTGGCGCCCGCCGCGGTGGCTGGCGCGGCATCGCCGGGGATGGTGGCGGCGTCCGGGCCGGCGCCGCCGGCCGAAGCGATGCCGGCGCGCGAAGTCGCGCCGGCATCGTTGGCCCCGGCGAGAGCGGCAGCCCCGGCGCCAGCGGTCGCTTGCGTGGCGGCTTGGCCAGGAACCGCCATTGCGGCCGGCGCGGCGGCGCTTGTAGACGTGCCCGCCCCGCCCAACGCGGCGGCGACCGCGGAGGCGGCCGGCGAACCCTGCGATGCGGAAGTTCCCGCAGGGGAAGCGGATTGGCCGCTGCCGGCGGCGGCGGACGCCACGCCGTTGGCGGCAATGCTGGAAGAGGGTGTTGCCGGCGCTGTGCCCGCCGCGCCAGCTGGCGCAGCGGCGGCGGCCGGCGCGACGGCCCGCGAGGGCGACGAGACCGCGCCACCCACGCCAGGCGCCGGGCTACCTGCGGCGCCGCTCGCGCCTGGCACACCCTGGCCGGTCGAGGCTGCCCCCGATGCGCCCTGGTTTTGCAAACGCGCCAGGGCTTCGTTTTGCAGGCTGAGCAGCTTTTCCATTTCCTGGACGGTGCTCTCGAGCTCGCCCACCCGGTCGCGGGCTTCTTCCAGCGCTTTCTGGGTGGCGGCGCGCTCATCGCGCAATTGATCGATCACGGCTTGAGGATCGCGAGTCGCCGCGTGCGCGGTACCGTTGCCCGGAAGCAGGCTGGACAACCTCAGCGAGTCGCGGTTGGCCGCGGGAGCGGGTGCGGCCGACGTGGCCGCCACCGCGCCGCGGCTGGCGGCTGGCTCGGCCGTTGGCGCCGGCGTGGCCGCCACGGGCGCCTGGCGCGCCGCCTGGCCTCGCAGCGCCGCGTAGTCGCGCAAATGAGCAGCCACCAGGCGGCGTGCCACGGCGGGGTCGATGGCGCGCACGGCATCGATGGAGGGGACCGCCAGGGTGGCGCCAGCCCGCACGAGATGCAAGTTGCCCTGGATGAACGCCGCGGGATTGGCCTGGAACAACGCCGCCAGCCATTGCTCGAGTGTGCCGTTATTGCCCGCCTGGCGCCGCAACCGCGCCGCGATAGCGCCGAGCGTATCGCCGCGGGCAACCTGGATCGACCCCGCCGGCGCGGTGGTGGCCAGGCGTACGGGCCGGACGCTGGACTCTTTGGCCGGCGCCAACAACAGTACGATGCGGCGGCGTTCGGTGCCCGAAGGCAAATCGAGTTGCAAGACGAGATCGACGACACCACGCGGCACGGCCTGCGGCGAGGTGAGGACGAGTATGGCGCCATCGGCGCCGTCGGCCCGCGGCAGCAAGGTTGCCGATACCGGCATGGCCTGGCGATCGGCCAGGCCGGCGTCGGTGGCGTGGCCGGCGTCGACGGTGGCGCTGATGCCGGCGGGCGAGAAGCCCGCCGGCAGATCGCGCACCGGGATCTCGACGCTGAGCGGCTGGCCGACCCCCGACAGTATCCGGGCACGGCTCCATTCGGCAGCATGCGCCAGGCCGCCCGCCAAAACACCCAACATAACGACGACCGTACCGGAAATCTTCAAGCCCGTGCGACGAGGCGCGAGGCGGTAATTCTGCTGAAACGGCACGGCGACTCCAAAGCGGCATGCAAAAGGATGGTTTGAGGCCACCGGCAGCCAAGGCGTGCCGCGGCCCAGCCCGAGGATTTTGACAGGAAGACCGCGCCAGCGCCACCCCTGGACGTGTGATGCGGCGAGCTGGGGGTTGTGGCGTCGCGTGCGCACCAACGAGGCTCGCTGCCAGCCTGCCCTGCACGCTCTGGCACGCCCTGCCTTGCCCTGGCAAGTTCTACCAAGCTCTGCCTCGCCCTGGCAAGCCAGGGCGAGGCAGACCCCAGTCGGTGGATCAGGCGGCGCGATCGCGCTTGCCCAGACCGAGATAGCTCTCGATCACGCGGGGATTATCGGCCAGCTCGTGGGCCGGCCCCGACAAGGCGACGCCACCGGTTTCGAGCACGTAACCGTAGTCGGCCACCTGCAAGGCGGCCCGGGCGTTCTGCTCGACCAGCAGGGTGGCCACACCAGTATCCCGCAGGCCCGAGATGATGTGGAAGATCTCCCGCACGATCAATGGCGCCAGGCCCAGGCTGGGCTCGTCGAGCATGAGCAGCCGCGGTTTGGCCATCAGGGCGCGGCCCAGGGCCAGCATCTGGCGTTCGCCGCCGGACAGCGTACCGGCCTCCTGGCGGCGGCGTTCTTTCAGGCGCGGGAAGAGATGGAAGACATTTTCCATCTCGTCTTTCCAGTTGCGCTCGCGGGCTCGGTAACGCCGGAAACCACCGAGCAGCAGGTTGTCTTCCACGCTCATGCTGGAGAATAGCTCGCGGCGCTCGGGCACGAGCGACATGCCGGCGGCCACCCGGCGCTCAGCGCCCCAGGCTTCGATGCGCTCGCCAGCGTAGACGACCTCGCCCTGCGCCGAGCCCGAGAGCGGCAGGGAACCCATGATGGCATTGAGCATGGTGGACTTGCCGGCACCATTGGCGCCGATCACGGTCACGATCTGGCCGGCACCGACCTCGATGGCCGCATCGGCCAGCGCCGTGACTTTACCGTAGCGGGCCGACAGGCCCCGAACGGACAGGATCGAGTCACGCATGAGCGGGCTCCTCGTCGACGCCGCCGAGATAGGCTTCGAGCACGGCAGGGTTGGTCTGGATCTCGGCGGGCGGGCCTTCGGCAAGCTTGGTGCCGAAATCCATGACCACCAGATGATTGGTGAGCTCCATGACGAACTCCATATCGTGCTCTACCAGGAGGATGCTCATGCCTTCTTCGCGCAATTGCTTGAGCACCTGGGCCAGCGCCTGCTTCTCGCGGAAACGCAGCCCCGCGGCGGGCTCGTCGAGCAGCAACAGGACCGGGTCGGCCGCCAGGGCGCGCGCAATCTCGACGATGCGCTGCTGGCCCAGCGCCAGGTTGCCGGCCTGTTCGTAGAGGTAGTCGCCCAGGCCGACACGCTCGAGCTGGCGGGCGGCCTCGTGCAGCAGTTGCGCCTCGCGGGTGCGGTCCGAGTGCAGCGTACCGGCCAGCACACTGACGTCGCTGCGCAGGTGCGCGCCCAGGGCCACGTTCTCGAGCACGCTCATGGTGGGCAGCAACTGCACGTGCTGGAAGGTGCGGCCCACGCCCAGGCTGGCGATATCGCGCGCCAGGAGGGTATCGAGACGCTGGCCGAGGAACTCGACCTTGCCCCGGGTAAGCGGGAGCACGCCGGTGATCAGATTGAACGTGGTGCTTTTTCCGGCGCCGTTGGGGCCGATCAGGCCGACGATCTCGCCCGCGCTCACCTTGAAGCTGATGTCGTTGACTGCGACCAGGCCGCCGAACTCCTTGCGGATGGCCTCGACCTGCAACACCGGCTGGCCGGCCACAGGCCGGGGGCGCTGCGGCAGCAGCGGCGCCTCGGGCGGGGGCGGCAGCTTTTCGGCGCGGCGGCTGCGGCGCCGCTGGAACGGCGCCGCAATGTAGGCCCAGAGGCCGTCGCGAGCGTACTGCAACACGATGACCAACAGCACGCCGAAGACGATCATCTCGAAGTTGGCGTTGGTATCGAGCAGCCGCGGCAGCCAGTTCTGGAGCTGGTCTTTGATGATCAGCACCACCGTCGAGCCCACCAGCGCGCCCCAGACGGAGGCAGCGCCGCCGACCACGGCCATGAAGAGATACTCGATGCCGTAGTTGAGACCGAACGGGCTGGGGCTGACGGCGCGTTGCATATGGGCATACAGCCAGCCCGAGATGCTGGCCAGCAGGGCCGCATACATGAAGATGATGATCTTGTAGGCGGCCGTATTGACGCCGAACGACTCGGCCATGGCGGCGCCATCCTTGAGCGAGCGGATGGCGCGACCGGGGCGCGACGCCAGCAGATTGACCGTGGCCCAGATCGACAACAGCACGAACAGCCAGATCAGGTAATACATATTGCGGCCGGCGGCCAGCGAGATGCCGAACACCTGGAGCGGCTCGATGCCCGAAATGCCGTCGTACTTACCGAGAATCTCGAGGTTGCCGAACAAGTAATACAGGCTGAGGCCCCAGGCGATGGTGCCGAGCGGCAGGTAGTGGCCCGAGAGGCGCAAGGAGATCGCACCCAGGATATAAGCAATGATTGCCGTAAACACCAGGCCCAGCAGCAAGGTGAACCACGGTGACCAACCCAGCTGGGTGGTGAAGTAGGCGGTAGTGTAGGCGCCTATGCCCACAAATGCCGCCTGGCCGAACGAGGTGAGTCCGCCCACGCCGGTGAGCAGGACCAGGCCAATGACCACCAGGGTGGCCAGACCGATGTAGTTGAGCTGTGTGATCCAGAACTCGGGCGTGATCGCCAGCTGAGGCAAGGCCAGCAGGATGACGATGAACACCACGAGAGGGATGCGGGACAGAGGGTTCTTCATGGGAATAGGCGCATCAGGATTCGGGGGAGCGATCGTTCATTCGTCTTCGACGTGCTTGCTGGTAAGGGAACGCCATACCAGGACCGGCAGGATCAGGGTGAATACGATCACCTCTTTGTAGGCGCTGGCCCAGAAAGAGCTGAAGGACTCGAGCAGACCCACCAGCAGCGACCCCACCAGAGCCAGCGGATAACTCGCCAGGCCGCCGAAGATGGCGCCGACGAAGCCCTTGAGGCCGATGAGAAAACCGGTGTCGTAGTAGATGGTGGTGACGGGAGCGATCAGGATGCCCGAGAGCGCGCCGATGAAGGCCGCCAGGGTAAAGGTGATACCGCCCGACATATTGGTGCTGATACCCATCAGGCGCGCGCCGCGCCGATT
>Ga0265293_10013376_pt1 | contig 10660 bp, 22 predicted proteins | sample Munlanlewell138R_FD_192505 | JGI IMG/M metagenome (GOLD analysis project Ga0265293, IMG submission 192505) | Leachate microbial communities from a municipal landfill in Southern Ontario, Canada - Leachate well 138R | ecosystem: Engineered > Solid waste > Landfill > Unclassified | place: Canada... | reverse complement strand
GCCGCGTCTCGACATATTGACCGGCCTTGAAAATTAGTACTCCGACAGCGGCAAGGGTGATGATGGCTATTATGGTGACAGTCATCGTGTCAGCCCTCCTCCGGTGCGCCGAAGTGGGTGAGAATCTGTATATCGCAATTCCCGTAACACTGGTTTTTGTTGTTGCGGAATGGACACCTACTGCAAGTCGCCATCCATTCCGCCATCCTCTCCGCCGTCGCTTCCCATGCCTTTGCGCGTTCCTCCTCGACGTTAGCGCGGTGATGCTCGGCGTCAAGCTCATTGTTAAGCCGCTCAATCTCCTCGTCCTGCTGGGGGATAATAGTGTTCATGTCCTCGCGGCGATTATCAACCTCATCTTCGAGATCGGCTATCTCTTTGGTCAGCATGTCACAATAGCCCTGCACGGCGTACATCTCGTCCTTGTGCGTCATACCCTTTGCGATGATGTTCTGTATGCTCTGGATTGCGTCGTCAGTCTGTGCGCTCATTCGCCTTTTCCTTTTTAAGTGCTCCATCAATAGCCTTGTTTATCTTTTTCATCAACCGCTTTCTTGCATTGTGTGTTTCAAGTTCCGTAAGTATCCCGTGGATATATAGCATGGTGATGCTGTTTGCGTAATCCTGTAACTGGTTGATGTTATCGGGAATAGCTGTCACCTCTTGTTCGAGTAGTTGCTGCACGATAGGTGCACACAATGCCCCAAAATGTATTCCGACGGGTCTGCTCATTCGACCACCTCTTTTCGTTTCACAAGGTCACGCAGGGCAAACACCTTGATAAGCCCTACGGTGAAATTCCAGTCTGTTGACCAGTACACTTCCGCAAGAGCATAGCCATTACCGCCGTATCCTTTCGGTAGCAGTGTTTTGATCTTGCCGCATCCGATGGTGTTGCCTCTCACGCGCACTTCATCGCCAACAGACAAGCCATAGTTGGGCTTCATTCGACCACCTCATATGAACGGGTATATTTACACTTTGGATACCCTGTACACCCGATGAAATCACCGTGACGACCGCCCCTGATTTCGAGCGGCTTGCCACACCGAGGACAATTCTCGGTATCATCGTCGGTGTCGTATATCGAGCCGGTATATTCATCACCGGGATTCATTCCCTCATCTGTAGCCATTATTCTACCACCTCCATTGTCGCGGCGAGTTCGGGGGTAAGCTCGTCAAACCACGCTTCATCATATCCGCCCGGCATGAATACAAAGCAATCCCCGTTAAATACTATTTGGGCATTTTCGCCGAGCTTGGTTATTACTTCATCCCCCACCAGTATCTCGCGCCCGTGCTTGTCGAACGTGCCGGTCGAGACGTGGAGCGTGTACCTTTCGCCGGCCTTTTCGTAGACGTATGATTGCTTGCCGGTCTGCACCACAATCCACGTTTCACCCGCTTCTCTTACCGGAAACTGTTCTCCGGTCTCTTTGCTGACCGCTATGAGCTTCACGTTATCCCTCCTTATGTGTGTCGCTGACTGGTTTTTTCAAGTAAGTCGCCCTCACTACAATACGAATATCCAAGCAAAACTGGATTATTTTCCCCGTGGAGTATCCACCATTCAGTTTCGTCGTCATCGTCGCCCTTCCCATAAAGCAAATCTCTATCTATCCCTATATAATAATTGTGGCTATAAACGGATATTTCAGGTATATGTGTAAACGTCTCGTACATTGGCGTTCCGTTATTGTACTTGTCAGTTATCATCATTCCTCCTTGTTGGCAATATTCGCCGTTTCGTTGCCGTCAAAGCCAGTTGTGGGTAATCCATTGCCGTCAATGGAGCGTACATCGTCGCCGGTGAATAGTATTGGATGCTCGCTCATGTCAGCCCTCTCCAGTTGCTTAACACTTTTGCCACTACACGAAGGCCTTGCAAATATGACTCTGCCCTTTCTTTTTCACGCTCCTCTTTCGCCAGCCGCCGCTTTTCAACGTTCTCCGGTCGTCTATATCTTTCTCTGGCAAGTGCGTTCTTGCGTTTGCGCTCTTTGTCGGCTTCCTCTTGTTCTTGTTTGAGCTTGTAATCAATCATAGCCATTTCAGATTCATTACCGTCATGGCATTCTTGACACAAGTCATAATCTATCTGGTTGTGAATTGTCATTGCGACCGTGCAATCTTCGCATACTGGTCTACCGCACTGGCGGCAATAGCAATCAGTCGGTTTCCCGCACATGTGGCAAGGCTCGCTCATGTCAGCCATCTCCGTCAAAGTATCCCTTGGGCGCGATATGCAACGTGCGCCAGTCGTATGCTTTTGACATCACCCTGTCCAGCCAGCTTCTGCCGTCAGGATGCCATACGTAGCTGTGAGGATCGTCTACCGCCCTGATGTTAATAGAGCGTGGCTTGTCCTCCCAAGAGAGAAATGAGTCTATCCCGAATATGGTCTGTACCCAATACGGGTCATCAGGCGGTGGCAACGCGGGCTTCTGGCGAGGACGCAGGATTTCACGGAGACCATACTTCGACCCACAAGCGCCTGTGTAATACAAACCAATCTTGTCTTTCTCAGACGCAAACCACATTCCGGGCTTAACTTCTTCGACCGTGCCAGTGTATTCGAGTCCATATTCTGGGTATGTAAGCCAATTAACGACTGTTCCCTTGAACGGTTCACCTGCCTTGTGCTGTGACTGCCCCTCGACCGGTACGAGGTGATACTTTACGCCATTAATCGTAGCCGTGTCCATTGTCAGCCCTCCTTGAGCGTGTCGATACGCTTGCACCACTTCTCAAGCTGCTCGTTGTGGTTGTCGGTTTGCTTCTTGGCATAGTCCAGCCATGCCTTACGCGCCGCTTCGGGGGAAAGGGAAGTGACTTCAGACCACCGTACCGCGTCAATCTCTTCTTTTCTTATTTGGCATGGCTTGTTATAGCCACCATACTTGTAATAGATTTTTTTCGGCGTTTCTTTAACAATTTCGCGGGGCGTGATTTCGAGTGTCCCATCTCGGTTCCATGATGTCACGTATAGATACCGTTTCTCGCTCATTGCGTCCTCCGTGGGCTGGCGTTCAGCCCTGCCCGATAGCGTTATTTTGTGGCTTCCGGCAACTGCCGCCATTCCTGCCCGTCGATGATGTGACCGGCTGCTCTACCACCAACAGGCGTGAGCGTATCAAGTTTTCCGACATAGTCTTCCGTTATGTTTGCCGGATAAGCACAATAATACTGTTTGCCCTCTTCGCGTTTATCGGTCGAAGAGACTACTGTGAATTGTGCTATTTGTCCCGACAAACTTTTATGTATCAATGTATATGGAGTGGTATGCTTGAATCTTCCCCACTGCTTGAAGAAAAATGGCACTCCCGCCGCGACACAGGCGTCCCTCGTCTGCCGCACCCAATCCGGATGCATCGGACGCGCGTTCGGGCCGCTCTCGCCGCCCATGACAAGCCAGTCGAGTTTTCTTTGTTGCCCTTGGTGAGGACGTATCACACCATGAGTGCCGTTTAGTGCGTCTATTTCACATGTTCGCTCATAATTCAAATGATGAAAATCCACAGGCCCCAGCGCAGGCTCGTAGCTCACACCAAGCACCGGCCACGCTCCATGTTTACCGAGTTTGAGCAGCTCCGGTATGCGCACATCCGCCGTGGCCTGATCCTCGACCGACGCCAGTATCCACATATTCGGTATGTAATCGCCCCCGCCGAGATAATGCCGCCCTGTTTCTCCGTAAAGACATTCGAACATCCGATGCGTTCTCTTTGTCGGAATGATAAACGTGTGTTGAGGACACGCCTCGATGACCTGCAGCGCATCCCGCCGCCAGTCATCCGCGTCTTCATAAAAGAAGTCACCCCACGGGCACACGAATATTCTGCGCGGCTCTGTCCATTTCGTCGGCGCGTAGAACGTCTTATCCGACGCCCTCGTGACCGTCTCGAAATCCATCCCGAACCGCTTCATGTCGCGACGCGCGTAACAGTTCCTGCACCCCCCAGACACCGGCGTGCATCCGCGCCACGGCCCCCACGAGGCATCCACGTAATCTATCCCGCTGTTTGAACCCATTACGTTCTCCCCTTTTCGTTTCCGGGGGCGGTAAAATAATTCGGAAAACCCGCCCCCGGTTGCCGCTATCTGCGGCTATTTACCAACGCGTTTGAAAAGCTCTACATACGCCGTGTATTCGGCTATCTCGGCGTCGTTAAATCCATTCTTCTTGCCAATCTCGACGCCGTTTGCAAGCCACTCGTCGATGGTGTGGGTTTCGCATCCGATTTTGATATAACCGTGCTTGCAATTCGTAAGTGAATACTTCGATCCCCGAATGTACAGAGGTGATGTTTCCCAACCATTGCCGGATACCCGCGCATCGCCGAATACCCACGCATTGCCGGATACCCGCGCATCGTCGAATACCCACGCATCGCCGAATACCCACGCATTGCCGGATACCCGCGCATCGTCGAATACCCACGCATTGCCGGATACCCGCGCATCGCCGGATACCCGCGCATCGCCGAATACCTGCGCATCGCCGAATACCAGCGCATCGCCGAATACCCGCGCATCGCCGAATACCCAACAATCCCCTTCCTGCGACAGATTATATTCCGATTCAATATACCCGCCCAAATCACCTTTCTTGACGCCGTATCGCGGTATATCGACCAACGCCCGAATGCGGTGTAAGTTGGTTCCCTCTAATCTGATGTCCGTAATCTCGTATTTCATCTTGTCCCCCGGTTGCCGGACTATCCGGCGGTTAGAATAGCGTCCCTTGTGTCAGTGGTTCGCCGGTGATGCGTTCGATTTCAACGGGATTGCCGATTGCCTCCAACGCACGGTTCGCGTCCACCTCTGCGATTTCATCCCATGACTTGAGCGACGGATTTTCAGCGGCGGTTTTGATAAACTCGAACAGTGTACCATCATCCCATGTGAGCGATTTGGCGCGGGCTTTGAGCGCGTCGATCTTTTCCGTAACCGTTTGCTCAATGCCAAGCTCTACCTCTGCTTGCGCCATTGCCTCCTCGACGGTGTATTCAGGGGTACGGGCTTCTTCGGCGTCCTGTAGCTCGTTCACCTTGTTATCACATTCAAGCGCAAAAGCAAGCTCCATCGTGGAAATCGGCAGGTACTTTGACAACCGACGCACCGGAACTTTCCGATACATTTCATGCTCATGGAGATTCCATATCTTTTGAGTCTTGGCGGTGTTACGTATTCGCTGTAATTCAGGGAACGGCATATACACCATTTGTTTCATGTTGTTGCTAAAAAACGCAATGGCGTAAGCACCGACGATTTTGTTTCCGTAACCGTTGACGTTCGGCTTGTGAATGATTCCCGGATTTGTGCCTTTCATGTATTCAAATTCGTCGTTGTCGTAGACTATTTCGGCGTCAATCATGGTGATCTTGCCAGTCCGTACATGAAGCTCAATAAGACCGGGATAGCCGGGCATGAATTGAGCAACGTTTTTGAACGGAACCATATACGCCCAACCTTTGGCGGGGGTGTAGTCAAGCCCCGTCACGGCGCAATCGAGGGTAGCGTAAAACAGACTGGTACGGGTGCATTGCATCAGGTCACGGTTGCGATGAACAGCAATAATTGTCTGTTGCGTGAACCAATCGAAATCGACGCCCTTAGTAAGCAGTTTGCTTATCCCGTCACGCTTTTTGTGGAGCAGTTGTTCAAACTCCATTTCTTCGGGGTCGAGTAGCACAACATCTTCCCGAAGTTTGTTTGCTTTCACAAGTTTATCGTTCATATTTCAATCCTTTCAGGTTCGTATAGCTGCCATGCGTTGCGCCCGTTCTTCTTCCATAGCGACCCATCCGGCAATTCACCGGCTTCGGCGTCGCCCACTTGGTCAAGCAATTTAGCCTTGCACTCGTTGGCGCGTTTCTTCGCCGCTTTCGCTTGGTCGTCGGCAAGTTGCCAAATGTCGAAGTCAGCCCCATTGAGTTTCGCAACCTTACCGGGACGGCGTATAATCTTCTTGAACGTTTTCAGTGATGGTTTATCCATTGACGGTTTCGGAAAATCATCGAGACTGCCACCTTGTGCAAGTATCTCTTTGGCGGGTACAACGTACTTGTTCCACCATGCGGCTCCAGCCCGTTCGATACGTCCAATCAGCTCATCGTTGCGCTTGATGACGTAGAACCGCTTGTCAATACCGTAATGGCATATCCACACCCCGACGTGTATTTGCTCATAGCCGGTGACAAGCATCTGGTATTGGACTTGGAGGAAAAAATGATCCGGGATGTGTTCGCTTCCAAGTGCGCCCCAATCATCGGATTCGGTTGTATATTTCGCCTCCATACCGGGATTGTCGCCGTCAAGATTGCACGAGTATATACCTCGCTCATGCCAGAGCTTTTCATCGTCAGTGATAACCGCCGACCGGTCGAATCCAAAGTGTTTGCAGATGTCGGCAACAATGTACTCCTCGTTGTCGTTGCCGTCACGCATAGACGCCGTTTCATCGTTGGTCGTATCGTAGACTTTCGACACCCACACATCGTATGCAGAGCCGAACGGATTCACCCCGACGACTTGTGACCAATCGGACGCGCAGAGGTAGTTACGCCGCCGCTGTCTGATTTCGTCAGTTATCATCCCGCTTCACCTTTCTCTTACCGAGTAGCCGCTTGCAGATGTGCGCTACCTGCACCCGTGTTTTGCCGCGCTGGATTTGCCGCAAGCCCTTGTTGTTGTGATGTCTGCGAAATCTCATATGCCGATCCTGTATTGTTCGGTTTTTATGACCTTGACGGGTTTCGTGTCGGGGAACGCTACCCACGAGTAACCGGCGAAACGTGCAGGGTCATCCCGCATGAGTTTGGCAAGCTGCTTCTGGTTGTCAACGCTGATGTCAGTCGGAACGTAGACGGTTCTCACGGCATCATTGTCAGAGAACAAACAGTCTTTAGGAAGCAGACTTTTCCCCACTGGTATTGTTGCGACCGCGTATACTTTCATGCCGGAACCTCCTCTTTGACCGCTCCGAGTATGGCTTTCATTTCATCGTTCTCGCGGGTCAATGTAATGTGGCTTTCCCGTAGCGTGTCGATGGTCTCAATGTGCTCTTTCTGCTTGCGGAGCAGGGCGTTGACTTCGTTGTTCAGGCGCGAGACTTCAAGTTGTAAGTCCTCGTTCTCCTGTGCCATGTCGCAAGCCGCGCTCATGATTGACAGCTGGTCGTTTTTGATGCGCTCCAACACGCTTGAATGTTTCGTTGTCACTGTATTCACCCCTTTCGGTTTTATGTAGGGGGACGTGCCGAACGCCCCCCTGTCGATATTCTGTTGTGTGGTCGTCTTTACTTTCGCGGGTTGTCAGCCCCGTTTCTCGTGCTGTGCCAATCAGCAGCGGGGCGCATGGTGTCCTCCGTTCGTTGCGGGTTACGTGAACGCTCCCATTCTTCGCGGGGCGTTGATTCGTATTCGATGCCGATTAGGGCAAGTAAGCGTAGTAGCCAGTTCATAGTATTCCCCTATATTGGCAGTGCTGTTTGTTCCGGCGGTGCGTACTCCTTGAACGGTATCGGTATCTTAGCCTGTTCGTCGGCTATGCGGCGGTTCGCAATCTCGCAGTAGTGCGGGTCAATCTCGAAGCCTATGAATTGGCGTCCTGTGCGGATTGCGGCAACGGCTGTTGTGCCAGAGCCGATGAAGGGGTCAAGGATGATTTGCCTTTCAAAACTCCAGTGTTCAACAAGCCAAGACATTGTATCTATGCGCTTTTGTGTCGGGTGTTCTCCGCGCTCCATACCTCCACAAATACCGGATTGAAACCAGTTTGGCGATATTCCGGCATCGTTATTGTGCTTATGACGTTCGCCAGACTTGCGGAATATATATCCTGTCTCGGTAGCCCACGAGAAACCAACGGAACGCATAGGAACAGGCGGGTTTGTTTTTGTCCAATGAAAATCTTGTATCACTTCAAAGCCACATTCACGCGCAGACATTAGAAGTGTATCTATATTCCGTGCGCCATAGAAAGACACAAGAACGCCGTCGCGCTTTAATACCCGCCTAACCGATGGCATCCACTCTACAGGCATAATAGCATTTTCATCAAAAGTCCCGAAGTCGCCGCCGATTAATCTATTTTTGTTGTTGCGCGTATCTGTTATTCTTTGTGGCGTTCCGATGTTATACGGCGGGTCAGTCACAACGGCGTCAACACACCCGTCCGGCAAGTCCCGCATGAGTTCAAGACAATCCCCGCACGTTACCTTGTTCAAATACTTTTCGCGCCAGTCGGTCATTCAACGCTCACCTTTCGGGTTATCATTGTATCCCAGCCGACAGCGATAATGCGTTCGCGCCCGTTCTTGTAAAGCACCTCGATTTCGACGCCGTTTGTCCATTTGTCAGCCGATAAATTGAACACAACCTCTTTGACAATCGCCACGCCGTGATTAGTGGTTATCCGATGCCCCGTCTTGACCTCATGCGCGGGTACTTTAATCCACTGTGACTTCATCGCACTTCCTCCCATCCCGCGCCGCAACAGTCTGACACGGCGGGTACAACGGTATCGGTTGACGGTATGCCCCAAGCGTCGTCGCGGTACGTTATCGGTTCGCCGAAGTCAAGCCCGCACGGCTGTCCGCACTCGTCGCAGACATACGTCTTGCGTTCGGCAGATTCGATGATGGCGGCGACTTGCTCACGATGGTTCATGTTCACCCCTTGCGTCCAACGTACCAAAACATCGAGCAACCCTGCTTGCCGTCTTTCGGCTTGTAATGCGGGTTGCCGTAAAAGTCCGCGTATGACTGATGGTTTCCGGGTGCGGTTCCGCTCTCACGGCTACGCAGACATATATGCCGTACAGGACAGGTGTCAGAGACGCACATAGTTACATCGTTTGCTTTGCGGACGGTTTTCACTTGTCACCCCGTATCTTGTCGAACGCGACTTGCATAATGTCGTTAATCTTGCGTATTCGATTGGCAAACGTTAACGCATCACCGTATTTGTACACCGGATTACTGGTGTCTGTAACGGCTGCCTTCAATGCCTTAACCAGCTCCGGAAACTCCCGTATCGCCTTTTCCCCGTCGTAGCCAGCCTCGTCCAGAGCGTCGGCGGTGTTGAAGCACATGGCGATAAATTCGGCGTTATGTATGTTCTCTTCCCACGTCCTGTAATCGTCTCGGTTGTTGGTATGGTTGCCGCACACGGCTATCATGCGGTCATCATCAGCCCTTTTAACAACGTGCTCATGCTTGATATGTACTTCACCTCTGGTTCTCATATCCCCTCCTTGTTGAGCGTACCGTTAGGTGCGGCGCATTACCACGTCAATATCCCTATTGCAAGAACGGCGAATATGACACTATAAGCCACACGATACCAACAATTGTCCTCGTTGCTTGCCAGAATCGTATAGAAGAATCCGAGTACCAACATCGTGTAAAGTTGTTCCATTGTGACTTCCATGCTTCCCTCCTTGCCGGGCTTGTGACCGGCTCGCGGTTTAGTGGGGCGCACTCTGCAAAGGCTCAGGCCACGGACAGTAGGATGTCAGCCTATTAATCGAACGCGCCCTTGCAATAGTATTCGATGCACTGGTACTGTGCGCCCCATCACTCACCGGTTAATTGTGTTCCATATATGCGATTATTGCCGCGATTATAATGATTACCACCAAGAAGAAAATGCCGATTATTAGCCCTATCCACAAAGGTGATAGTACCCATACCCACGACCATGTGATTTTGCCGAGGAGTTTCAAGGTGATAAAAACGATTGCGAGCAACCCGAAAAATCCGATACCGCTTGATGTGTGTGATGAACTATTAGACATCTCCCTCTCCTTTCCTTAGCGTATCGCCCCAATCGGGTTCATCCCCTCGTCGTACACCGTGGCAGTCAGCACATTCTCAAGACCGCCACAGATGCGCTTGGCTGATTCGATACCCACCGTAAACGGGTTCTCGTGATGCCCTATCCAGAGCGTGTCAGCAAAGCTGTGGTTAAGCCTGCTTGCTCCCATGACCGTGATGCGGACATTCTCGCTTGTGGCAACCATGTCAAGCCTCCGGGAATTGCGAATCTTGGATGATGTAAATGTCGTCGTCGGTATCCTCGTCGTGCTGTGACGGGATGTAACGGCGAAACGGGTGTGATTTCGATTGTGGCATGGTTAAGCCCTCTCGGTATTGATAGCCTTGATTTCCTCGACAAGCTGTCCGGTTGCGCCATGCAGATTGTTTGCGGCGGCGAGCAACCTCCGAATTGGATTGTGTATCTTGTTCCGCCGTACTAATTTTCACACATGACAACAACGAGCAGAAGCCCACCATAACGGCGGCTATCGTTTGCGCCGCACTTGAAAAGCTGCCGGAATCTGAAAGGCGGCTTGCCGATCCAGTTTTGCAGGCGGCACGAATCCAGTTCATTGCGAGTCTGCGTACAGACGTTAATTGCCACATGATTTTTCATAGCGTATGACCTTTCCCTCTCGGACAGCGCGAGCGTGTTCCGAAGTGATTGCATCGGGGCTGTCCGGTTTCTGTGTGAGTATGATTGTCCCGTTGGGGACAAATCCGTTTGTGAGCTTGAATGCTTCGAGAAAATCAGAGGTGCGGATGTACCACGCTTTACCGAGAAGCGTACCCGGTATCTTTCCGGCATTGAGCATGTCGCGGATTGTTGCGGGTG
>Ga0265293_10013375_pt1 | contig 10661 bp, 9 predicted proteins | sample Munlanlewell138R_FD_192505 | JGI IMG/M metagenome (GOLD analysis project Ga0265293, IMG submission 192505) | Leachate microbial communities from a municipal landfill in Southern Ontario, Canada - Leachate well 138R | ecosystem: Engineered > Solid waste > Landfill > Unclassified | place: Canada... | reverse complement strand
CCCCCCACGGTTTTACCCGCTAGATCCTAAGTCTAGTGCGTCTGCCAATTCCGCCACTCTCGCAAACCGCAGTCATTATCATAGCACAGCTAAGCAATTTACGCAAGAGTGACTTAGCAAATGCTTAGTAGAGCTCAATAACTTGGTATCCGGCATCCACGATCGCCTGTTGGAGTTGGCCGACTCCGACTTCATCGGCATCATAAACGATTTTGGCTATACCTTCAGCCAAATTGACCGTAACATCGTCAACCCCGTCAAGCTTTTCCAGTTTCTCCTCTACGGCCGTCTTGCAATGATCACAGGACATTCCAGCGATCTTAAGGGTTATTTTCTGCATATTCGCCTCCGAACGGTTGCACCTCTATTCTAGTATAACCCAAAAAGTCAGTATGCCGATACCGATAGAATAAAGGACTTTCTGCCAGTAGAAAGTCCTATTTTAAACTTATTGGGGTGAGTGATGGGACTTGAACCCACGACCTCCAGGGCCACAACCTGGCGCTCTGACCAGCTGAGCTACACCCACCATATTTAACTGTTAATGGCGCGCCTGGTAGGAATCGAACCTACGGCCCACGGATTAGAAGTCCGTTGCTCTATCCCCTGAGCTACAGGCGCAGAAAAATGGTCGGGGCGACTGGATTCGAACCAGCGACCCCTTGCTCCCAAGGCAAGTGCGCTACCAAACTGCGCTACGCCCCGATCCACCAGGAGAAATGGTGCAGTCTCCTGAACTGCCTTATTATGATAACATGAGCTGATTTACCTGTCAACAATCAGTCCCAGTTAAAATTTGAGCGATAACCTCCTTGACCTTGGCCATCGCCAAAGCACGGTGGCTAATCCGGTTTTTTTCCTCCGGTGTTAGCTCGGCAAAGGTCTTCCCTAACTCCGGCAGGTAAAACAAGGGGTCATAGCCAAATCCATTAAAGCCTCGGGCCTCCGTGGCGATCATGCCCCGACAAATCCCCTCGACAAATACGGTTGGGTGCCCTGGGCGGGCCAAAGCGATCACCGAGCGAAATTGTGCTCCGCGCTCAGTTGGTGGCACATCTTTGAGCAAGCCCAAAAGCTTGGCATTATTTTCAGCGTCAGTAGCGTCTTCCCCGGCAAACCGCGCCGAGAATACACCAGGCTTGCCCCGCAGAAAATCCACTTCCAAGCCAGAATCATCTGCCAAAGTCCACTCTTGAGTATAGGCCGCAATCGCCTCGGCTTTCTTCGCCGCATTAGCCTGGAAAGTCTCCCCATCTTCGACCACCTCTGGGGCCGAAGCGGGAACCGGTAGTATCGTCAGGCCTAACCCGGCCAACAGCTCCTGCAATTCGACGATTTTATGTTGGTTGCGCGAAGCCAAGATCAACTTACGCAAGCGACCATCTCCCTACTTTGGCGGCATCAGCTCCCAGAGCTTCTTTTTGCAGATCAATCAGCTCGGAGATGCCTTGCTGCGCCAAGGCCAGCAACTGCCCCAACTCAGCTTGAGTAAACGGGTATTGTTCGGCTGTTCCCTGAATTTCAATGACTCGATTGCCGGAAGTCATCACAAAATTCATATCTACCTGCGCAGTCGAATCCTCTGCATAGTTTAAATCCAACAGGGGAACTCCGTCAACTATCCCCGCACTAACCCCCGCGAGGAAATCGGTGACAGGCAATGTCCGCCAATTCAAGTTGTCATTGGTCTGCCAAACATGCAGGAGAGCGTCTATTAAGGCCACAAATGAGCCGGTAATCGAGGCGGTCCTCGTACCCCCGTCCGCCTGAATGACATCACAGTCCACCCAGATGGTCCGATCACCCAAAGCCGCCAAGTCAACCACTGACCGCAGCGCCCGTCCGATTAACCTTTGGATTTCCATTGTCCGTCCGCCTTGCTTGCCTTTGCTGGCCTCCCGCATATTTCGCGTTTCGGTAGCACGCGGAAGCATCCCATACTCTGCCGTAATCCAGCCTTTTCCGGTTCCTTTTAGCCACAGTGGCACTCGCTCTTCAACGCTAGCGGTACAGATAACTTTGGTATCACCCGCTTCGATCAGCACCGATCCTTCGGGATATTTAAGATAATTACGTATTATCGTAATTGGGCGAAGCTCTCCAGGAGCACGTCCATCAGTACGCATCAATAAATCCTCCTTGTTAAGACGCAGTTTAAGTTATTGTAATCTGAATACCAATTCTTTAAAAATGCGACCCCGTTCTCGATAATTCGGGAACATGTCGAAGCTTGCACAGGCCGGCGATAATAGCACCACCTCTCCGGAAGCGGCAATCTCCCGGGCCTTGTCGACAGCTTCTTGTAGACTCGAACAGAGAGTATAGTCCGGGCCGTCGGATAGATCATCAATCAGTTCGGCGATCAGTGGGGCAGTAGTCCCTAGCAACAATAAATGGCGAACCCTCCCCGGCAACTCTCTGACAAACTCGTCAAATGGTAATTTTTTATCGTACCCGCCGGCAATCAAAATCACCGGTTCGCTAAAAGACCGGATTCCAGCAATAGCTCTAGCCGGTGAGGTCGCAATTGAATCATTGTAATATTTGACCCCACCTAGCTCCCGAACTGGCTCCAAGCGATGCTCGACCGGCTGGAAATCCTGGATAGCCTCCCGAATAATTTCAACCGTTACGCCACAGCGGCTGGCGAGAATTGTCGCCGCCAAGACATTCTCCAAATTATGAGCTCCCCGCAACGGAATCTCCGAAATCGACAAGACCGGACGGACGCTTTCACCATCTATCAAGACAATCTGATCCCCATCTAAACAGGCCCCGTGATTAACCCGTCTCTGCCGGGAAAAAGTGAATATTTCTCCGGGGGCATCAATGGCCAAATCCATCACCAGGGGGTCGTCAGCATTTAGCACCACCGCACCACAATTATCCTGGAGAGAAAAGATCCGCTTTTTGGCCTCGATATACTCCTGCATGGAAGTATGATAGTCCAAATGATTAGGTGTGATGTTAGTAATCAAGGCGAGCTCAGGACTTTTACGCACATTCATCAGTTGAAAGCTGCTAAGCTCTAAAACAAGTATGGTTTCTGCTGTCATCTCAGGCACCCGAGCAATCAACGGCTCGCCGATGTTTCCGCCGACAAGTACCGAACGGCCAGCTCGCTGCAGAATATGCCCGACCAAACTAGTGGTTGTTGTTTTCCCACTTGACCCCGTAATGCCGACGACAAATCCTGGAGCTAAATGCAGCAATAAATCTATTTCATTGGTTACTATTGCCCCGCCGGCCGCCGCGGCGCTAATCATCGGAATATCTGCCCTAATGCCGGGGGAAACAAAAATATAATCAAACCCTGTCAATTCATGAGAAAAACTATCTGGTCCAACCCGTAATTCAACGCCAATATCCTCCAAGGCTGGCGCAACCGATCCTAATTCTGACCGTGTTTTCTGGTCATACCCTACCAAGGAAACCCCGAGCTTGGCCAGGTACTGAGCGACTGCCTGGTTGGTTAGACCAAGGCCGACCAAGGCACACCTTTTACCCTCACCCAAATCTGTGAACAATCTTATCCCCAGCTTTCTATATCCACTTTTCCCGGAGTAGGAAGCACCTGACCAATCAGACGTGAGCCAATAAGACCGAACTTGCCGGGCTCACCGCTGACAAAATAGCGGTCTGTGCCGTTCTTTTGTTCAGAGAACAGTTTATTCTGCGCTAAATACTCTTTAACCTCTAACACACAACTCCGCGCCGGGTTGATGTGGCTAAATTGACCGGGAAACAAGCGCTCTACTTGAGCTTGCAAGAAGGGATAGTGAGTACACCCATAAATCAGAGTGTCGACTTCCAATTGGCTTAAGGGGGTAAGATACTCTTTAAGAGCCCCTTGGACAGCACACATATCGACCAGACCGTCTTCAATTAGCGGAACGAGTTTGGGCGAGGCCTGCTCAAACAAGGTCACTTCAGGATTGAGCGCAACTATCGCTTCACGATATGCGCCACTGTTAACGGTAGCCTGGGTCGCGAGTAACCCGATCCGCTTATTGTGAGTCACAGCCACAGCAGCCTTAGCCCCCGGCTTAATAATCCCGAACATTGGCACAGCAAATTGCTCTCTCATCTTGGAAAGCGCCAACGCTGTCGAAGTATTGCAGGCGAAGATAATCGCTTTTGCCCCCTCGTGGACCAAAAAATCGATGATCTGTCGATTAAACTCGATGATCTCCGTTTCACTTCGGCCGCCATATGGCACCCTGGCAGTGTCACCGAAGTAGAGTATCTGCTCCGCAGGCAACAAATTCCAGACCTCCTGGACTACTGTTAGTCCGCCGAGCCCTGAATCAAAAATTCCGATCGGTTTATTTTTCATCCCTGTTTTCTTCTCCATCATGGCTATTGTATTTGTATCACCTGAACCTTATCCACTATACCGGCTCCAGGTTTGTCGGGAGTAACTTGAATCTGCTGCCAGCTAAATTCTTCTTTCTCCTCCACCTTGCTTTCGGGCTTAAGCCCCGGAGCTACTGGAGGGGCCAAAAATTCCTGGAATTGTTGGTCCACAACCGGGGCCGCTAACAGATCACGATACTGCCACGTTGGGCCGGCAAAATATGCTACCAAGCCTCTAAATATCGCTTCGGCAGCCTTCTGTCTAAACTCGGGCTGACTTAACAACTTTTCTTCGGCGCGATTGCTAATGAAGGCAACCTCGGTTAAGACAGCGGGCACCGTGTTCTCCTTAAGGACAACAAAGTCTCGGTTCGGTCTAGGGGCGCGATTACTCAAATCTAGGCCCATTAGCATCTCGCGCTGAATCAGAGTCGCTAATTCTTGCCCCTTGGGGTCTGCATAGTAATAATATGTTTCCGTACCGTTAGCTTCTCTGTTAACTGAAGAATTAACATGAATACTGACAAAAACTTCAGCTCCGGTTTTCTCAGCCAAGCAAGCTCGATCCAGTAGCGAGATGTAGCGATCATCGTCCCGGGCTAGAATTACTTGCGCCCCTTGGTTTTCTAACAGGTCACGCAGGCGCAAACTAATATCTAAAACAACATCTTTTTCGCGTAACCCCGTCCAGCCAATGGCCCCAGGATCTTGCCCCCCATGACCCGGGTCAATTAAGATTTTATGGCCAGCTAGGGGTGATTCATTGACGAGTACCCGAAGCCCCTGACTATTGGCGAGCACATCATGACCACGATAACCGCGCAGCCCAATCTGTACTTGAACCGCCGTCGGGGCGATTTGTAATAGTTTAACATCGCTAACCGGCCCTTGCTCAAATACCAACCGTGGTTGATCGGTGGCAAGCATGGCCGAAGGAATATCAACAAGGATTTGGGCTAGGTCGGGAAAATACTCGACCACATATTCATCGATCCCCGCCCCCTGAATCAAGAAGGCCAAACGCCCGTCTACCGGAGCAACCTGCACTCCGGTTACCTTTTTAACCAGCTCTAAAAGTAATGAGTTCGGGTCGGCGGTTTGAGCTGCAACCGTCCCGGCGGGATTCTTGAGCTCCAAGACTATCCGCACGATATGAGGCAAAAACTGATTAACCCTAATTTTATTGACCAAAGGATCAGCTGGCAGCTCAATCTCCTGAATCGCAGTCGTTAGCGTAGCTTTCTCGATATCAATAACTAATCGCTCCGGATCATGAAGATTTGTGACCGAGTAGTTTAGCGGTCCCGAACCTTTGATCTCTAACTGGGCCTTGCCAAAAATCCGCTGAAATGAAACGGCCTGCACTTGTTTATATAGCTGAATGTCCAAACCCTGCCCATTCGGGGCTGGGAGCACCTCAAAACCGACACTGCGGGCCAGATCAATAACTACCCGGGCCACATTAGGTCTAAATTGGTGCCACCGGATACCGAGAATCCCGGTTTCTTCGGGAAATGAACCGTCAAAGTCGCCATTTAAATCAATCCGCGTATCATAAAAATCAACAACGATTCGATCCGGCGAGGCCAGTAAATAGGTTTCAAACCGGGGCAAGCCCGTTGTTCGCAGGCTCACCACGGGTCTGCCCTGCTGGATAGTGGTGCTAAGCCCGGTAAGCAGTTCGGTCGAAATTGATAACTCAATTCGGTCAGGAAAAACCGCCGTCTCATAACCAAAAATTTCGGTGAGAAAGCTTAGGGGAACCATCAGCCGATCATTTACCAATTTCAGTGGTTCTGATAGAAAAAACTGATTAGAGTTGACTAAGGCCACTGCGGACCCAACCTGCAAGTAAGCGATAATGGTGGTATCTTTGACCCGGACCGTTTTTGATTCCTCTAACCAGCCCAGGGTCAACCCGGTCTGTTCAGCAAACTCCCGCAATGATACCAGCCATTCCCCGCTGGTCTCCCCGGGCTGAAGAGTAACCGGATAGGGATGTCCGTTAATATAGAATTCAAGGTTGGCCTCTTCGGCCTGGGTCATTTGGGAAAACGAAAGTACCAATAAAAAACAAAAAACAAGGTATGCTATTATTTTTAAAACACTTCGGTTTGCAGCGACGGGTTTAGTCACAATTACGCTCCTCAAGAGATCTACAACAGTAGTTTTCTACTCCCCGAAGTGTAATCCTCTACCTTTTAACCTTGGTAAAAAACAGAAAGAGGCCTGTAGTGGCCTGCGCTCCGGCTACCATAGATCCCTACAGAACCCGCAACAACCTTTCGGCTGCTACAGACCCTTACGAAACCTATGATAACCTTTGCTCGACCATCACAGATTCCTTAGCAACCTGCATCAGTCTTTCGACTGATACAAATCACCAACTCGAAAAGCCTGCGGAACCAGTGATAGTCTTAACTCAGCTACCATAGATCTAGCCTTTGAGCCTACTACAACCTTTCGGGCTGCAGTAAACCCGCGACCGACCTATGATAACCTTCGCTCCAGCTATTATGGATCCCGCCGCGAACCCATAATAACCTTTGCTCGACTAATACGCATCCGAGGGAATCGAACACGTACTAGTCTTAGTCCGGTCACTACAAACCTCTTGCACATATGGTTCCCGCTTGAGATGCTAATTATACACTAGATTTTTACTATTTAAGTATGAGGGTTCCAATCATCATCAAGAATGCATACGGTTTCCAGAATTTCCATAGTTGCACTACCGGCATCCCATTGTTTTTGAGTTGAAAAAACGCATTTTAAAGAGTAGATCGCATCCGTCAGCGGATTAGCCAACGGGGGGAGATTGATCCGAAAAAACTCGCCCGGCCTGACCAGTACAGCCATCTTGGGCTTGGCGATAAAGTTCGAGTCACTACGAGTACCGGTGATTGCCCGGAAATCCTCTGCGGTGCGCAACAGATCTAAAATCTCAACACCTAAAGGGCTGTAAATAACCAAATCGGATAAGTAATAGTTCTCGCTGCTGCCATTGGCAAAACCAATTTCACCAAAACAACGGCCTTGCTCAAGGCTTTCTTTCGTATAATAAATATGGAAGTCAACTGCAAAATTGGCAGGAAACAATCCGGACTCATACTTGAATTCTAGGAGATTATCGACCGCATCAATTTTAACCCGCCGGGACAAGATTTGGTAACCATCACAATCAAGCCGGATCAACTGATTTCCCATGGGAATATATTCAAAGAAAAAAGCGCCTGTTTCATCGGTAACCGTGTGTTGTTTGGCCAACGTCACCGAAACTCCCGGTAGAGGATCACCGAAGACAGAACAGACCAGACCGTACACCCGTCCGGAATTAGGAAAGTCGCGACCTGGAATGGTCAAATCAACTTGGATCGCGCACCGAGAAAACAGACCGGCTCCCTGGGCGACGACCACTAGGAGAGCCAGTAAAAACAGGAGATAGTACCAGCGAGTATAGGCGGGCATAGGAATCCTCCTCTAGGAAATCCTATGCCGCTAAGATACTGATATCACTTACAGGCCGAGAATATTAAAACCTCCGTCAACATGGATAATTTCGCCGGTTATCCCCCGCGACAAGTCACTAAACAAAAACAGAGCCGCATCGCCAACTTCCTCTTGAGTAACGGTTCGGCGCAACGGAGCTTTCTCTTCGATAATTTTAAAAATTTGGTTAAAATCACCAATGCCTTTCGCCGCCAGCGTTCGTATCGGCCCAGCAGAGATGGCATTCACCCGGATCCGATCCTGGCCAAGATCTGCAGCTAAATATTTGACCGCGGCATCTAGGGCAGCCTTAGCCACACCCATAACGTTATAGTTTTTCACAACCCGCTCGCCGCCCAAGTAGGTGAGCGTAACAATGCTTCCCCCCTCAGTCATCAGTTCGCGAGCCGCTCTGGCAACCGCAACCAAGGAATACGCGCTGATATCCTGGGCTAAGGCATAGCCGGACCGAGAGGTATCAACAAACTGACCCTCCAAATCCTCGGTGCGCGCATAAGCAATACAGTGAGCTACACCGTGTAGAACACCGATTTCCTCTTTAATCTGGGCAAAAGCAGCGGCAATCTCTTCGTCACTGGTAACGTCACAGGGCACCAACAGACTATCCTGCGCTTCGAGCGAAGTAGCCAGTTTGGCCACATTTTCTTTCAGACGCTCACCTTGGTAAGTGAAAACTAGCCGCGCCCCGGCATTATGCAGAGAACGGGCTATCCCCCACGCGATACTGCGTTGATTGGCAACTCCCATTATCAAGAAAGTTTTTCCAGCTAATAACTCTTTCATCTGCTGCCTCCTACTCATTGTCAACTAGATAGCCATCTTGACCAGGATCATAGCAACATGCCCGATTGCGCCCCGACCTTTTGGCTCGGTACAAGGCGAGGTCAGCTGCTTTGATGAGGACTTCGGCCGAGTTTATAAACCGGCTAGGAATACTAGCCAAACCTAAACTAATTGTCACCGGAATCCTACCGGCACAGGTTGGAAAGGGATCATTGCCTACTGCTGCTCGAATTCTTTCAGCAACTATTTCAGCTCCCTTAATATTGGTTTCCGGCAAAACTACGACAAATTCCTCTCCACCATAGCGACCCAGAATATCAGTGGCCCGGGTCACACTACGGCAGACCACCATCAGATGCTTTAAAACTTCATCACCAGCCTGGTGGCCATATGTGTCGTTGACCTTTTTGAAGAAGTCAACATCTAACATGATTACTGAAAGATTCGTCTTGTGCCGTTGGCTAAGATTTATCTCCTCTCGAATCCGCTCTTCGATATAGCGGCGGTTATACACCTTAGTCAAACCATCCATAATCGATAAGCGACGCACCTGTTCATATAACCATGCATTTTCCAGGACCATCGTGCCATGACTTGCGAACAATTCCAGAATCTCTCGATCCGACTTGGCCGGGCGAATCCGTTCGGCTGTAATCGCAAGCATTCCGATAACCTTTCCTTTAGAGCGCAAGAAAACTGCCTCAATCCGCCCGGGGTCAAAGACTTTCTTGCCCACCTCAGGAACAATGCCAGTTTTGGCCCGGTCCAGGATTTCCAAATCATATCCACCTGGTGGAATGCTCTCAGGATGCTCGTTCTTTAGTCTGGCCTCAAGGTAATGACGGAACCTGTTTAAATAATCTTTGCCTACTCCAGGACTAATTTTGCTCAAAATCACACCTTGCTCGCCATGGGAAAAGGCCAGTAAACCAGCTTCGTATCCGGTTAGGTTGGCCAACAAGGCAAATAAAGCAGAAGCAGTTTCCTCGAGAGTTTGCAAACTGCTGGCTAGCTTACCGATCTCATTCACTATGGTCGCTTCAAAGAGTTTGGCATCCAAGAGATCATTGGATCGAGCCAAAATATCAAACTCATTCTCAACCAGTTTCTCGGCGCTGTCGCAGGTCGCCGCGACCTCTTTTTCACTAGGTAGGTGTCGTTTAACCGCTTCTAGCAAAGGGGTCTGATCAAATCCTTTGGTAACAAACTCATCGGCCCCGGTTTGGTAACCCCAGAATTTTTCACGCGGTTGATCTTTGGATGTAAGGATAATTATCGGGATATGGGCTGTTGCTGGTTGATTTTTTAAAAGCCGGCAGACCTGATAACCGTTCATTTTAGGCATGATCACATCTAACAGAATGAGATCCGGTTTCTGAGTTGAGGCCTTGATGGTAGCTTCAACCCCGTCAGAGGCGGTGATAACCTCAAATCCTTGTTGTTTTAGGAACGAACCGACAACTTTGAGGATTGTCATACTATCATCCGCAAGTAATAACCGCATTACCTACCCTCCCAGAACATTGCCCGTTAACAAATGCGAGGTAGTAACTCACCCTCCATCATATCTAAGATCCGTTCGCCGCCAAGGCCGGTACGAAGCGTGACCAAACCAGGATGATCAGCTGTTACTTCACCGATTATCGCGGCTTGACGTCCTAGTGGGTGATCCCGCATCGCAGAGAGGACTACATCGGCCTGGCTCTGGGGTACAATCACCAAAACTTTCCCTTCGTTGGCTACATATAACGGGTCAAATCCCAGCATCTCGCAGGCGCCGCGAACTCCATCAGAAATAGGGAGATCACTCTCATTAAGCCGAATTCCAACCTGAGACTGGACCGCTATTTCATTAAGAGTGGTGGCCACTCCACCCCGCGTGGGGTCACGCATCACATGGACATCTCCAGAGACCGAGAGGATCTGGTCTATTAGCCCATTCAACGGAGCACAATCACTGGTCAGATCGGTTTCCCAACTGATCCCAGACCGTTCGGACATTATCGCCATCC
>Ga0265293_10013374_pt1 | contig 10661 bp, 10 predicted proteins | sample Munlanlewell138R_FD_192505 | JGI IMG/M metagenome (GOLD analysis project Ga0265293, IMG submission 192505) | Leachate microbial communities from a municipal landfill in Southern Ontario, Canada - Leachate well 138R | ecosystem: Engineered > Solid waste > Landfill > Unclassified | place: Canada... | reverse complement strand
CGCAGATTCTACAGTAAGATTAGCGGCTATTATTATGGTTAAGAAACTGCAGAATCTCTTGAACAACCATACGCGGAGGGCGCGTATCAGTCTCAATAATCAAAGTGGCCACTTCTCGGTATAACGGATCGCGCAGTGCTAATAAGTCAGCGAGGACCTGCGCAGGGTTTTCAGTTTGCAATAATGGTCGATTACGATCTCTTGCCGTACGCGCAAGTTGATGTTCAACAGAAGCGTGCAGGTAGATAACCACATCAGCCTTGCGCATGGCCTGACGATTTTCTGCACGTAAAACAGCGCCACCGCCCGTTGCCAGTACGAGACCTTGCTGCGTGCTTAACTCAGTCAGCACTGCTTGCTCTCGATCGCGAAAGCCCACCTCACCTTCGACATCAAATATCAACGGAATGCTTGCGCCAGTGCGCTCTTCAATCTCTTTATCAGAATCTTTGAAGGGCAAACCAAGCTCTTTAGCAAGCAAACGCCCGATGGTGCTTTTTCCAGCACCCATCGGGCCAACAAGTATGTAAGTAGCTGTTTGCATTAATTATTCAGTGAAATAGCCTGGTTATTCATAATACGCGGAGTAATAAACACCAGCAACTCAGACTTTTGATCTTGAATATAGTCTCGGCGGAAGATGCGGCCAACAAAGGGTAAATCACCCAAGAATGGTACTTTATCCACTGACTTAGTTTGCGTATTGGAGAACACACCACCAATCACAATGGTTTCACCATCAGTCACCAACACCTTGGCATTTACCTCATTCTTTTTAATTGGTGGCACGCCATTTAATGCATTAGCAAAGTCAGGTTCATCTTTGGTTACTTTGACATCCATAATGATGCGATTGTCAGGTGTAATTTGTGGTGTCACTTCCAATGATAAAGATGCTTCTTTAAATGACGTACTGGTTGAACCGCTAGAGCTGGCCTCTTGGTATGGAATTTCAGCGCCTTTCAAGATCTTCGCTGTTTCTTTATCGGAGGTCACCACCTTAGGCTGTGAGACAACCTCGCCATTACCAGTTTTTTCCATTGCGGATAGCTGTAGATCGAGGATAGCGTGGTTAGTAATGAAGCCTATACCCAAGCCAGCTGTAGCATTTTCTACACCCATATCAACAAAAGGCACTGGGCTACTGTTGCTAGTTGGAAGTGTGCAATTGCCTGCAAATGGTCCACAATTCAAACCAGCGCTGTCTTTAATACCAATATTTCCATTTTTACCAAAGGCATTCCATTTACCATCGTTACTTGTTAAAGCGCCACCCCAACGCACGCCCAAGCTTTTACTGTAATCAACGTTCGCCTCAACAATACGCGCTTCAATCATCACCTGACGTACTGGAATATCCAACTGTGCTACGACACGGCGTAATTCATCCAGTTTGTCTTGAGTCTGATAAGCAATGATGCTGTTGGTGCGGTCATCAACCGTAACTGAACCACGCACATCACTTTGATCGCTAGTGACTGATTGGAATAAAGCAGAAATTTGTGATGCTTTAGCATAGTTGACTTGAATCAGCTCGCGACGCAGAGGTGCAAGTTCAGCAATTTGTTTCTGCGCCTCCATTTCTTGACGTTCACGTGCAGCAATTTCATCTGCAGGCGCAACTAATAACACATTACCGATCTTGCGCTTATCAAGACCTTTAGTTTTCAGCACTAAGTCTAAAGCTTGATCCCAAGGTACATTTTGTAAACGCAGGGTAATATTGCCTTGCACCGTATCACTGGCGACCAAGTTCAGATCAGTAAAGTCAGCAATCAACTGCAACACTGAACGCACATCAATGTCTTGGAAGTTTAGCGATAACTTCTCACCCGTATAGGCAAAACGCTCTGCATTGCGTTTTTCTATTTCTTCTTGAGTGACAGGTTTAACACTGATTGTCAGTTTATTATCCGTTTGGTAAGCCAAATAATCATAAACGCCGCTTGGCTCAATCACGATTGCCACTTTGCCCTTGGACTCACTGGCACTGACAAACTGTACGGGTGTTGCGAAATCTTTAACATCTAAGCGTACACGTAACGCCTCTGGTAACGCCGACTTAGCAAAGGTCAGACGAATCTTACCACCTTGATCTTGAATGTCAGGTGTATTTGTAGGGTCGTTCAGTTCAATCACAACATTGCCTTCACCTTTCTCGCCACGGTGAAAATCAATGTTACTAATACCGCGTTGCTGAGCGGCATAAGGTTTAATAATCGGTGTATTGGCTATAGGTGCTGATGCCGCTACATTTGCGCCCACCACAATATACAAATTATTACCGTCTGCACGCGTACTATAGGGCGACAAACTGCCCATATTAATAATTAAACGTGTGCGATCTTGCGCCTCAACAATGCTGACACTGCGTGCATTACCTGCACCAAGCTCAAGATTTTTAGTACCTAATTTATTTTTAACGCCAGGCAAATCCAAAGCGATTCGAGCGGGCTGCTCAATGGTGTAACCACGTGGTGCGCTGACTGGCTCATCAAACGCTAATTTAAGTTCAACCTTATCGCCAAGCAATGCTGCCACGTCTAGCGTTTGCAGATTAGCGGCTAGCAATGCTGGAGATAATGCCACGGCCAACAAAGTCATACCGATACGAGATAGTTTTGTTTTCATTTTCAAATTCCGTTGTGCTTTCACATAGTCAGTTTTCATAGCCAGCCCCACTCAAGAGCGTTCCTGCAAAGCCAGAGTGCGCGGCCGTTCCAACCAGCCACCATCGCCATCAGAAACAATTTCTATCACTTCTATACCAGCACTCGTGATAGCCGTCACGCGACCGTGATTGCCGCCAAGATAATCGCCAATGCGTACGCGATGCACGCCATCACCACCACGAAGCAAAGCATAACTGCCTGCATCATTTGAAAGCGTTCCCACCATCACAAAGCTTTCAATATTAAAGCCTTCAAGAAACTGTTTAACTCGCGTTTCATCAGGCTGAACGCCTTTGCTACCTGCCTCACGACTGCTCAGTTCAATCTTCACAGGCGGCTGAAATGGGCTGCGTAACGCTGCAGCTACATAAGTGAATGGTTCGTACACCACTTCTTTAGGCATTGGTTCAATCGAACCTTTGGGCCGAGACCTGACCTCATCCATAAAGACTTGCAAATCAGCGAAGTTACCCGAAGAGTCACAACCAACTAAGCCCAACGCAAGTACTGCGGTCAGCACATAATGAGAGCGTTTCATTTCTTCGCTCCTTTATCATTGTAACGGTACGTTTTTACTAAAACATTCATTGCTAATCGAGAGCTATTGCCTGCAACCACAGGTTTTATAGTGAAATCATGCAGCGTCACAATCCTTGGCATGCTCGCGACAGCACTGACAAATGTTGCTACATCGTGGTAGCTACCAAACACTTTAACTTGTATCGGAAGCTCAATATAAAATGGCTGAGTAATCTCAGGCAGTAATTTTATTTCCTCAAATTCCAATCCAGAGTTTAAGCCTGCACTGGTAATATCCTCAAGCAAACCTGGTACTTCAGTATCACTGGGCAGCTGCCGTAATAAAGCCTCAAACGAAGCTTCCATCAACTTCATCTGCTCCTTATATTCTTCAAGATTAGCGGCCTGTCGGACTTTTGCGGTGAACTGCTCTTTAAGAGCAACCTCTTCTTTCTGATTACGATCAAGCACCTCTTGCAAATCGGTCAAATGCATAAAGTAGCCCAACACCAGAACAGCAATAAGCACAATCAAGCAGGTTAACATGCGAACCGCGGCAGGCCATGAGCCAATATTATTAAGATTTAACTCGGCAAAATCGACTTTGCCTAAGCTCTTAAATGAGTCGATTACACTCATTGCTGACCTCCTTGCTTGCTCTGGTCGCTCGGCACTGTCTGCTGCACAGTTAACTTAAAGGTATTGGCTTGATCAAGCTTATCGGCGCTAACAGCCTTAACCTCAGTTAAATTGGGCGCAGTAAGCCAGTCAGATCCATCTTGATTACGCATCAAGCTTGAAACTAAATTATTTGACTCAGCAGCCCCCTCAATAGAAATAGACTGCCCTACCATTTTCAAATCAGTAAAGTACACACCATCCGGCAATGTGCGCACTAACTGGTCAAATACCCGCGCGGCGATAGGTCGGTTACCTTGCAAGTCCTGAATGATTTTCATACGCTCAACCAGTTGTTGGCGTCGAGTTTTAAGCTCACTGATTTCTTTAATGCGCGAGTCCAGCGCCGAAATTTCTTTGCGCATAAATTCATTACGTGAATTTTGCTGTGTAATTTTAGCATTTAAGTACTGATCAGCTAAAAAAACGATACCGCCAGCAATAATTAACACACCGACTAAAATCACTAGAAATTGTTGCTTGCGTTCTTCGCGCAACTGCTCACGCCAAGGAAGTAAGTTGATGCGTGCCATCAGTCAAAACTCCTCATTGCTAAACCACAAGTCACCATCAAAGCTGGCGCATCACTTGCTAATGCAGCCGCATTAACCTTATTACTTAACGTCATGTTGGCAAAAGGGTTAGCCACAAGAGTTGGCGTACCCGTTTTTTGTTGAATAAACTGATCGAGTCCGGTAATCGAGGCTGTACCACCTGCTAATACAATATAATCCACATCACTATATTGTCCTGCTGCAAAAAAGAATTGCAAAGAACGTGATACTTGCTGAACGACTGCCTCCTTAAAGGGGTTCAATACTTCGCTTTCATAATCATCGGGTAAGCCACCTTGCTTCTTAGCCAGCCCAGCCTCTTCTACCGACAAGCCATAACGACGTTGAATCTCTTCTGTAAGTTGTTTACCACCAAACATTTGTTCACGGGTGTAAATGGTTTGGCCGTTGTGCAGGACGCTAAGCGTCATCATGGTTGCACCAATATCAACGATTGCGACCGTTAGGTCCTCTTCACCATCACCCAACTGCTCGGCCAATAGACCATAAGCTCGTTCTAAAGCATACGCCTCAATTTCGACAATTTTAGCGCTAAGACCCGCTAAAGCTAATGCTGCCTCTCGCACTTCAACGTTTTCTTTACGACAGGCCGCCAGCAATACATTAACTCGATCACTGCTGCGTGGCGCAGGCCCTTGCACTTCAAAATCGATGGCAACTTCTTCAAGAGGATAAGGTATGTATTGATCTGCTTCGATTTTGAGCTGATTTTCTAACTCGTCATCGGAAAGCCCAGCTTCCATTTCGATTATTTTAGTGATTACTGCAGAGCCCGCTACTGCCACAGCCACCTGCTTGACATTGGTTCGCGCCTTAGCAATCACTTTAGAAATAACTTGTCCAACTAAATCGAGTTCAGCAATATTTTTCTCTACGATTGCGTTGAGAGGGAGTGGCTCAACAGCATATGCCTCTACTTTATAGCGGCCATTTGAGCGACTCAGTTCTATGAGCTTGACTGAAGTCGAACTTATATCGATCCCCAGAAGCGTATTAGCTTTCTTTTTGAAGAGCCCTAGCACGACAGAATTCCTATCAGCATCCGCAACTTACCTGCGGTTTAGGTTTGTTCCACATTAAATAAACTTTTAGTGAGACAGCGCAAATAGCTTCTCTTGACTAAAAACGTTTATAATATGCCCAGTTTATTATATGTCGCTGTATTTTTTTATAACCCTTATTTTCTTTGGGAATCTTATAGCCTTGATGCACTTGCTGAAATTTCTCCTTGCCGCCATCACTACAGTTGTTTGCGGACTTGCACTCGGCCTAAGCGGTGCTTTTTTGTACCTCAGTCCAAACTTACCGTCTATCGAATCTTTACGTAGTATAGAACTACAGATTCCTTTGCGGGTCTATAGCAATGATGCAAAGTTAATCGCTGAATTTGGAGAAATGAGACGTTCACCTATTTTATTCAACGATATTCCAAAAGATTTTATCCATGCACTGCTTGCCGCTGAAGACGATAATTTTGCTAATCATTATGGCGTAGATCCTGGCAGCTTAGTGCGTGCTGCTGCTCAAATTTTAAAAACAGGCCAAATCCAAACCGGCGGCAGCACGATAACCATGCAAGTCGCAAAAAACTACTTCCTCTCCAGTGAACGTAGTTTCTCACGTAAGGCCAATGAAATACTATTAGCCTTACAAATTGAACGCGAATTAAGCAAAGATGAAATCCTAGAGTTATATATCAATAAAATATACCTTGGCAACCGTGCTTATGGCATTGAAGCCGCTTCTCAGGTGTATTATGGCAAGTCTATTAGCGATATCAGTCTGGCTGAAATGGCGATGATTGCTGGCTTGCCTAAAGCTCCTTCACGCTTCAACCCTATCGCGAACCCAGAACGTAGCATGGAACGTCGCAACTGGATTCTCGGGCGCATGTTAAAACTGGGGCGCATTTCTGAAGAAGCCTACCAAGAAGCACGTGCTGAACCTTTAACTGCTCGCCTGCACTTTACTGCACCGGACTTAAATGCACCCTATATCGCAGAAATGGCACGGGCAGAAATGGTCGGTCGCTTCGGTGGTCAAGCTTACACTGACGGCTATAGCGTAACGACAACAGTACCCTCTGACTTACAAATCGAGGCCAACCAAGCTGTACGTAATGGACTGATTGCGTACGATCAACGCCACGGCTACCGTAAACCTGAACAATCGGCGCTGGCTGAAAGCCAGTGGTCTGCAACACTGGCTAAGGCTTGGAACATAGCGCAGTTTCTACCCGCTATTGTGACTCAAGTCGATGCCAACGGTGTTAACGTCCTGTTGTCTGACGGCGCTCAAGAGTCCGTATCGTGGCAAAGCATGCGTTGGGCACGGCCTTTTATTAATAGTCGCAGCATGGGCCCTAGGCCGAGCAAACCTGCGGATATCGTGCAAGTGGGCGACCTGATTCGAGTCACTCGCCAAGAGGATGGTGCGCTAAACTTTTCTCAAATTCCTAAAGCACAAGCGGCTCTGGTCTCTTTAGATCCTAACAACGGTGCAATTCGCTCGCTGATTGGTGGCTTATCGTTTGAGCAAAGCAACTACAACCGCGCTATACAAGCTAAGCGCCAACCCGGCTCAAGCTTTAAACCTTTCGTTTACAGTGCAGCCTTGGATGCTGGCTACACTGCCGCAACCATTGTCAACGACGCGCCCCTGGAAGTATTCGAGCCCGGCATGAAAGAGGTATGGCGGCCTAAAAACTCCAACAACACTTTTTTAGGACCAATCAGAGTGCGCGAAGGCTTATACCGCTCACGCAATATTGTCTCAATTCGCATCCTGCAAGATATCGGCATGCAATATGCGCATGATTACATCAGCAAATTTGGCTTTAATCCAAAAGATCTACCGCGCAACCTCTCCTTAGTGCTCGGCACTGCAACCCTGACACCACTTGAGGTGACCACTGGCTGGACAACATTTGCCAACGGTGGCTATAAAATTGAGCCTTTCTTAATTGAACACATTGAAAACCGTGATGGCGAAACAATTTTCTCGGCTAATCCAGCACGCACGCCTAATGACCCCAGTGCTACTGACACAGACAGCACAGAGCAACTACTGGCGGACAATGAGCCTGAACCTCAAGTTGAAGCAGAGCGCATTATTGATGAGCGTACCGCTTATATCATGACCAGTATGCTCCAAGACGTTATCAAACACGGCACTGCTCGCCGTGCCCTCAGCTTAAAACGTAGTGATTTAGCGGGTAAAACAGGTACCACCAACGAATCTAAAGACAGTTGGTTTGCTGGCTACAACAGTGACCTTGTCACTACCGTATGGGCTGGCTTTGATCAACCTGAAAGCCTTGGCAGGAACGAATATGGTGGCACCATCGCTCTGCCTATCTGGATTGACTATATGGCGTATGCGCTCAAAGACAAACCCTCTCATACGCAAAAAGAACCTGCAGGTATGGTAACGCTACGCATTGATCCCGTTAGTGGACGTATTGCCCGACCTGGCACAACTGATGCTTATTTTGAGGTATTCAAAAGTGAGGATACCCCACCGACTATGGATGAATTTGAAAACGACTGGCAAGCACCCAATAGCCCATACCCTGATCCGGCTCAAGCCGCACCTATTGATCTTTTTTAAGGCTCTGGCTGCTTGAAATAAAAACTGTCAACAATAAAAAACCCGCAAATTTGCGGGTTTTTTATTGTTCTTTAAAACTTAGCCGTCAAACACTTCGCTAACTGATGTTAGCGGGTAGTGTTTAGGATAAGGCAAGGTTGCCACGCCAGTTTCAATCGCTGCTTTAGCCACTGCATCCGACACCAAGGTGATCAAACGTGGATCCATTGGCTTAGGAATAATGTATTCACGTCCAAACTCAAGGCAATCAATACCATAGGCGTCACACACGTCACTCGATACTGGCAATTTAGCCAAATCACGCAACGCATGCACTGCAGCAATTTTCATCTCTTCATTGATGCGTGTAGCACGCACATCAAGTGCACCGCGGAAAATAAATGGAAAGCCTAATACGTTATTCACTTGATTTGGATAGTCTGAGCGCCCTGTCGCCATAATCACATCAGGACGTGTTGCGTGCGCCAACTTTGGATCAATTTCAGGGTCAGGATTGGAACAGGCAAAAACAATCGGATTAGGAGCCATACGCGCGAGGTTTTCTGCACTGAGCAAATTTGGGCCTGACAAACCGACAAACACATCTGCGCCTTCCATTGCATCAGCCACCGTACGGCAGCTGGTCTCATGAGCAAAAACGGCTTTGTACTGATTGAGATCTTCGCGACTTGAATGAATCACGCCTTTAAGATCAATCATAAAGATATTTTCTATATTAGCACCCAAGCTGATAAGCAACTTCATGCATGCTGTTGCTGCGGCACCTGCACCAAGGCTGACTATACGTGCTTCTTCGATTTTTTTACCGGCGATTTCTAAAGCATTCAGCATGGCTGCAGCCGTCACAATGGCCGTACCGTGTTGGTCATCATGGAACACTGGGATGTCGCACTGCTCAATCAAAGCGCGTTCAATTTCAAAACACTCTGGTGCTTTAATATCTTCTAAGTTAATACCACCAAAGGTGATAGAGATACGTTTAACCGTATCAATAAATGCTTGTGGGCTTTCTGCATCCACTTCAATATCAAAAACATCAATTCCAGCAAAACGTTTAAATAAGACACCTTTACCTTCCATGACTGGCTTAGAAGCCAAAGGCCCGAGATTACCCAAACCCAAAATTGCCGTACCATCTGAAATAACTGCCACTAAATTGCCCTTGCCTGTGTATTTATAGGCAAGCTCCGCATCACGAGCAATTTCACGGACCGGCTCAGCAACGCCAGGACTGTAGGCAAGTGCCAAATCACGCGCAGTTGCAGTGGGTTTAGTGAGCTCAACACTTAATTTTCCCGGACGTGGGGAAGAATGGTATTCGAGAGCGGCTGTTTTTAAATCAGACATAATGGACAATTTCCGCTTGACTGTAGAATGAATTTTACGAGATGCGAGCATACTCAAGATCTACAAAGCTCACAAGCGGATCAGCATAAAACTAACATATAACAGCAGCTAGGCTGGTCACAACAGCAATCAGCGCACATTCCTCAACCAGCCCCCTTCACCCCATAGTGTCAACACTTACTGCAATTCAAGCATGCTCGGATGACTGACCGTTAAGCGCCACTTTGCATGTTTTTTTTGCCGGCCTTTACCTTCAGAAACCCAGCCACGGGTTTTTAGCGTACGCCCCTGCCATTGCTCAAAGCGCACCCCTTTAAAGTAGCGCAAGGCACTCAGCGGGATGTTCACAGTGACTGAATACCCTAACTCCAACCACACACCACCCCGATTACGCTGCACACGCTCAATGCGGCCTTGCAACAAAGTGAAACCACCGGTGTTGATTTCTTTCGCACGGGTAAAGGTTGCATTTTTCCAGACACCTAAGTGCTGCCTATGCGCCAGCTGCTCAGCCTGCGTTAAACAGCCTACCAGGGCGATATTTGGTGCAACCACTGTATGGTAAGCCAAACCTTCAGCAACTAACTGCGCCTCCAAGCTCAGACCTGTGCGATCATACACATGCGCCAGCACACGTCCATAACGGTCATGGCTTGGCTCGCCAATGCGCAGATGAATCCTATTGTTGCTGGCTGTAACCAACGCAGTTAAGCGTCGCGTGGCCTGTAGCGCATAGGCTTCTGTACGATGGCCACGCCCACCCATCTCAGGTGCATTAATACCAATCAAGCGCACACGGCGACCATCACGCAAACGTAAGGTGTCGCCATCCACCACATTGTCTACAGTTTGAGCCGAAGGAGGCGTGTCTATCGAGCACAATGCAGTTGCAGCATAACCATTAGAAACCAGAAATAAAAAAGCGCCCACAAGGGACGCTTTTTTTAGCATGGCTACAACCCAGTTTAAACAGGTCATTTAAATGCTTATTCTGTTACTTCTTTTGCTGCACCGAAACCACCAAAGCGTTGTTTGAAGCGATCAATACGACCACCTACATCAAGCACTTTTTGTTTGCCGGTATAGAACGGGTGGCACTCGGAGCATACATCAATGCTGATGTCTTTACCGACGGTAGAACGAGTAGTAATCACGTTACCGCAGCTGCAGGTAGCGTTGATTTGCACATAATTTGGGTGAATATCGGCTTTCATGGTGTTTCCTCAACATAACCGTGCCGCCACCCAACACCATTGTCGAG
>Ga0265293_10013373_pt1 | contig 10661 bp, 4 predicted proteins | sample Munlanlewell138R_FD_192505 | JGI IMG/M metagenome (GOLD analysis project Ga0265293, IMG submission 192505) | Leachate microbial communities from a municipal landfill in Southern Ontario, Canada - Leachate well 138R | ecosystem: Engineered > Solid waste > Landfill > Unclassified | place: Canada... | reverse complement strand
GCCAGCGCCACCGCCACCACCAGCGATACCATTCTCTCCACTCAAGCCAGCGCGAGCTGCGCTACGTGAGCTGACCCAATACAGATTTCGGATGCTTCCCAAACCGTCGCCGCCACCCCGTCCCCCTGCTCCAGACTTCCCATCGCTACCCCGTCTTCCGTCGTCGCCAACATTACTCAAGATTTTTGTTGGATAACCGCTTTCGGTGGCATGCGAGCAACTCGACATGGACAAATGATCGAAGGAATAGTCATAGCCGCCCAAACCGCGGTTTCGTGTACTAACTGTGTACTCCTGCTGCGACCCCATGTTGCTGCTCCAGTTGTAACTCGGACAGTGACTGCTCCCGCCAGGAGTGGATGTGGCGCTTGTGCAAACGCTGTTTCTCCCTGAGCTTCCGCCAGGGAACGTTGTACCCGACGGGCAAGGCCCGGGCATACGCATCGAATTCCTACCGCGCCCACCGTCGAGTTCGAGCGACTTCGCGCGCCCATAACCCGCTTCTCCGTGTACCCCGTGACTGCCCTTAGCGCCAGTGCCGCCGACGATCTGGTTTGAACGAAGTTGTACGTAGCTATTGCTATTACGTATCCACACCGCAACCGAGGGGTGACCTTGGGCTAGTGCGCCAGCCCGCTCTGCCCCTTCAATCACAAAGCCAGATATCAGCGTTCTGGCGCGGACGTTAGTTATCTGCATCGTCGCTGCTGCTTCTTTGCCACGGATAATACTGGCGTGTAGAACAATATCGCGAGTTTTAAAGTTTACAGAGTAGCCCCCATGCATCTGAAGACCCGCTGGAATCACGAGATCTTCAACGTAGACTCCCTCCGAAACGAGTATGTATTTTTTCCCAGAGCTAGGCCACGCCGTTAGAGCGCGATTAATGCTTCCAAAGGGCTGCTCCATCGTTCCGTTACCGCTCGCGGCTCCCGCTCGAACGAAAAGCGCATCCTCAATAACCCCGTCGATCCCGTCGCAGTTCTCATCGAGGAAGCTATACCCAGGACCGTATTCGCCCACCAGATCTGGCATATCGTTACTTGTGTTACCCAACACGCGTCGGCACTCGCAACCATTCTCGGCAATCTTATCCGTATCTACCCATTCGTATTCAATTCCTTGCTCTATCTCAGTTTTGCAGGCTCCCATGCCACATTGTGGAATGCCACTTGCTACGATGCATGCCCCCTCAACGTGGTGTATTTCGGGTTTGTAGTATGTGCTACAATCGTTAAAGCAATATCCGCAATGCTGAATATTATCGTATAGTTTAGTCACAGGATTGACGAAACCCTCATCTATCCTTCCGTCACAATTGTTATCGATGCCATCACAAATTTCGACATTATACTTATCTATAACACACGCAGACCACTTGTACTCGCCTGCTTCAACGATGCAGTTCTCAAAACCTGAGCATGTATCGACTTTACAGCTCCTCGATGTATTGAGATTCTCCTTCTTACAAAGACATGTTTTATTCACAGCGATGCACTGCTTTCCGCTCTTAGGCGTTGTCTCGCAGCTGTATCCGTCGGGACAAGCTGTACCGTAGGGTGAGTCGGTGGAACAATCACGACCACAGAAAGATTCGGCACCGATACTTATGCACTCGCTTTTTGGGCCGATACAATCGTCATCTTGTACACAGGTCATGCAGAGGTTGCTCGGCAAAGCCATGCATACGCTGCCGTTTAGATAGGGGAAATACCCATCCTCGCAGGCATCCGCCCGACAACGCATACGCCCCTCATCTTTGATACATGATGTGTGTGTAGCGTGTTTAATAATAGTATCGCAGTTCTGTCCGCAGGCTCCGCAGTGCTCCTTTTGTATATATAAGCCCTCTGCATCCACAAAACCTTCATCTATTTGCTCATCGCAATTATCATCAAGCCCGTTGCATATTTCAGCTTTGGCTTCGACTCCCTCACAAAGCAAACCTTGCTCCCCCTTACAAAGCGTTACGCCCTTACAAGTGCCGTATTCATTGACGAGCTCGCACTCTTCATCATCTGTGCCTTCATCGATAAAGCCGTTGCAATCGTCATCTATGCCATTACACACCTCTAGCTGTGGGTTTTGAGCGCTACACTCCGACCAACCCATCTCCGTACCCTGGCAAGTCTCTATCCCGCTGCATGTGCCAAACTCGTTACTGCGATTGCAGCCCCGCACTATGTGTAGTGTCAAGTCGGAGCACTCGCAAGTTCCAGCTTCAGGAACACACTGGCGACCCTGGCGTCCATCTTCATGGACTAGATCCTCGCAGCGATAACCCATAGGACAGGACGTGTAGCTGCAGTCCATAGCACAATAGTTACCGCCCGCAAGCTCAATGCACCAGTCGGCGCCTTCTATGCTACAGACTGCGTCGCTCTCGCACGGGGAGCAGAGCTGATGCTTTTGTAACGCGCAGAGTGAAACCACCATCCCTTCGTTATGCGGATCGGGAAACTGCTTGCACTCCCACCCCTCGGGACAACCGAGTTCACAAGCATGTGTACAAAAAGAGCCTTGCGGATACTCGATGCAGTAGGTGCTCTTACACTCGACATGCTGTAAACAGACATCACCGAATTCTCGCAGTTCAAAGTCTGTAATGGCTGAAGTATTCTTCGTCGAATAGTCACATGCACTAAAGCATATGAACGCAAAAGCGACGGATACCAATAATAATGGGGATATTTTTTTCATTGAGTGTAACCTCAAAAGCTTTGGGAGATTAGCCGCTAAATCGTCATGTACAAGACCACGCGTCTTTGGGTTTTTGGCCAAGAGCGGGGTCTGCGCAATATTTGGGGGGCGTTACGGGGGGCTTGCCCCCCGTTGAGGGGGGAGCAGCAAAGCCGAGCGTAGCGAGGGGTTGATGCGCGGGGGGAAACTTCCCCCCGTCCGAAAAAAATTAGAATGATAAGAATGCAGCGCTTTGCCCCACCTTGCCTGCGCCGCCTACCGCTTGATTTCCAGCGGGAGATGAGCCTCCATCGCCGCCAGCGCCCCCCATCGAGCTAAGTTGTTCGTAAGTGTTTGAGTGTTCAAGCGCCGCGGGTATTTGGACTCCAGCGATTGCGTATGACGCGCCGCCGCAGCCGCCACCGCCACCGCCACCGGAGCCGCCCGTGCCACCAGCGCCGCCGGAGCCGCCCGTGCCCGCGCACCATGCCGAGGGAACGGAGCGACCGCCCACCCCGCCTGAACCGCCGGCGCCCCCTGCGCCGCCACCGCCGCCGTCACCGCCCTGGCCACCTGGACCAAGTCGTATGAGGTTTGCCTGAATGAAAGGGTTTGTGCCGCTTTGCGCGATCCAGATTCCAAAGGATGCGCCGCCACCGCCGCCACCGCCACCGCCGCCGCCACCGCAACCCCCTGCGCCACCACCGCCGCCAGAGCCGCCGATATCGCCGTAGGGATTACCTTCGGTGCAGCCTGTACCACCGTTATGGTTTTCGGCCGCTCCCCCAGCGCCACCGCCGCCGCCACCGCTCGCCGCGCCACCCGTCCCGCCCGCGCTGCCTCCATATGCGTACCACTCGCCGTTGGCGAGGCTACCGTTTGAACGCGAACAGCCGCCGCCCGCGCGCCCCGTGGGGCCGTCGTCACCGTTTTTGCCCACTCCACCGTTGGCTCCATGTTCGCCAGAGTTTACGGTGCAGTCGTACTTGCAATATCGACTTTGACTAGAGTCGCTATGGCGATACATGTTATTTGTGCCGCCGCGCCCATCTTTGCTGCTACCCATGACGTAGTCTTGCTGATAGAAGGTGGAGTCTTTCGCGGTAGCCCCTGGGTTTCCGCGCGCTGCTCTGCAGGCGGAGTTCGTTCCAGCACTGCCACCTTCGCGCGTTTTACCATAGCAATTGGAGCTGTCGCACTCCCATGAGTCGAGACCTGCGCCGCCGTTATCGCCAGCTGCACCAGAGGTGCCAATGCTACCCTTTGAACCCGTGCCACCTCGGCCCGCGATGATGTTATTATTATGGATGCGCAGGCGAGAGCCAGCGTGTGCTACGAATATGGCATAGGAGTTCTTGCCTGCTGCACCGCTGTCGCTGGGAATGGTATTTACGTCGTAGCCAATAATGTTAAAGCCGCTAATGACGGTCGTTAGTGTTGTTGAGGGAACATAGACTGTACCAGGGTTTTGGCCTGCGCTTGGTTCCGAGCCGATAATTTGTGTGGGGTACAAAACAATATTGCGATCGGAAAAATCAGTGCTATAGCCGCCATACAATTTTGTTCCCCCTTTAAGTTCAACGTTTTCGCGGTAGGTTCCCGCAGCAACAAGTATAGCGCTGTGTTCAGTATGCCTAAAGGCTGCGATAGCTTCGGCGATTGTTTTGTAGGGCGCCTCTCGCGTGCCCAAAGATCGCGTTGAGCGCTCCGATACGAAAATCGAAGTTGCCGCATCACCATCGATACCGTCGCAGTTGCGATCGACGTAAACACTGCTCTCCGTGGGATAATGCGAGAAATTATCGGGTTCATCATAGCCCACGTTTAGCGCTTCTCCGCACTCGCAGCCATCGGCGAGTATCTTGTTTAAATTGTGGTACTGCACCCTAACGCGGCAAACGGAGTCGATACAGCGCAAAGCGCTGTCGATCGCTGTACAGTTCTCATCGCTTGTGCAAGCTTGGGTTCGCCCCACGTCGTTGACACAGAAAAACATCTGAGGATCGCAATAATCGCCCCCCCTACAATCGGAATCAACGCGACATCGCCTTGCGGCTGGTTTATCTTCGAGCTTACACTTCGTAAACTCGCAGCTGTAAGCGTCGTTCTTGAGCAAGCACGCCCCCTCTGCGTGTAGTTCTGGCGCCTTCCAGCGCGCGGGACAATCCTCATTACAAGCTCCGCAATGCTCCTCCGTAAAGTAGCGCCCACGCTCATCGACAAAGCCTTCATCTATCTCACCGTCGCAGTTATTATCTTGGCCATCGCAAAGTTCTATCGTAGTTTTTTCGGTATTACACAGCGTCCACGAGTAGATGGATTCGCCAATTTGCTCACAGCGCTGTAAACCCTGGCAAATGGCTATATCAGAGGTTTTGATGCAGTTTCGCTCAAGATTTAGATTTGCCGCAGAGCAAGTGCAACTCCCGCCAATGGGTACACAACGCAACGCGCCCTCGAAATTTTCGCAGCTATAGCCGAGCGGGCAACAACTTTGTATGCCTGTTTTACCGCTACAGTTAGAGTACGGCGAGTCTGGGGCACAGCTTTGTGCACAGTGGGAGCCAAATTCGCCTTTAAAATGAACACAGGCATCGGAGTAAACAACGCAGTCTTGGTCGACGCCGCAAGCTTGGCATGCGGGCGATATGAGTTTCGCGCAAATCGTGGGCGCTTCATGTGGATAAGGGTAGTAGCCTTCTTCACAGAGTACTGGCACACAAGTCGGAATATCATCGCGCAATTCACATTTTGTGGCTCCTTGGACGATTTCACCGTCTTTTGTTCGTAGGTGCGCCAAAATACTCGCACAATCGCTTCCACAACTTCCGCAGTGCTGCACATGTATGTAGCGCCCTTCGTCGTCGGTGAACGTCTCATCGATTCTGCCATCGCAGTTATCATCCAAGCCGTTGCAAATTTCGCGCTCTGGGTCGCCAGCATCACACTCCCACAAACTCTCGCCCTCACTGCCTACCCTACACTGCCACTTCCCAGCGCAGCCCCCAAGGTAGCAGCGCGGAAAGTTCTCATCATCCACACCGCTGTGATCGAGGCTAGGATCTAAACTGTCAATGAGCCCATCACAGTCGTCATCTATGCCGTTACAAAGTTCTTTCTCAGGGGTTTTGGCGTCGCAATCGGTCCACGCGTACTCTCCGTCCACAAGCCCGCACTCCTTGCGCCCAGCGCACACACCGTGTTCATTGCTTTTTTCGCAGGTCATCGCCATGCCCTCGCGCCCTACTCCGCACTCACAGCTATCGCCGATGGGCTTACACTGCTTCGATGTCGCTCCATCGCGCTCCCAATCGACACATTCATAACCCGTTGGACAATCGACAAGGCTACAATCTTGGCCGCAAACGTGTGTATCGCCGAGCTCTAAGCACAAGTCACCCGTAGCGTTACAATGCCCGTCGACTGCGCAGCTACGACAAAGTCGCGACGCGACCTTTTGCACACAAACGTGACTTTCCTCCGTATCGTCGCCAAACCAAGCTTTACACTCCCAACCCTCTTCACATTTTTTTTCTTCTAAGTCGCATGGGCGCGTACAAACACCACCATTAGCAGGCCCAAGTTTTAAACAATAAGCTTCGATGCACTCCATCGAACTTAAGCAATGCTCGCCAAACTCGCGCTCAGGAATAATCCACGGGCTATCGTCTTCATCTAGACATTTTCCCGCATCGCAGTACTTCCCTTCGCCGCAGTCAAACCGCGTAATACACTCGCAGCTACCGTCCTTGAGGCAATCGCTTTCGCACGAACTCAGCACAGCGCAGAGCGGCAAGAAGAAAAATATAGTAAAAAATGCTTTCGTGATTTTCATCGCAATACCAAAAATTTATCCAGCAAAATATAAACGCCCCACTGTATATCCGCTCCTGCACCGATATTAGCAATAAACTATCAGCGCTGCAAGAGAATTCCTTAGTACTTGCAAGCTCCTGATTGATTGAGTTTAGCCACCCAGAGCACGTTCCATGAAGCCTGTTTTTATGTGTAGTCGCTTGATTTTATTGACTATTTTTTTACGATTGTCGCCTTATCTTAATTTACGCTAGGGAAGTTCAGATTCATTGATATTTTTGCTATATGTTTTTGTGGGGGAAGTTTCCCCCTACGCGCGAGCTTCCTCACAAAATACGCAATTCGCAAAAATAAAATGCGTTGTATTCGCTCTTATCGCTCATTCAACGCATTTTATTTGCTCATTGCGTCTTTTGCGAGGTGATCCCGCGCTACCCCCTTGTAAGTTATCTTTTGCTTTGCTTGGCTAGCATAGCGCGAGACATCGAAAGTCCAAAGTCGGGGTATAGCGTCTTTTTTAGTAAAGTGGCGTGCACTTCGTACAGTTTACGCGATACGCGCGCCAATCCTAACTTAGCCTTCTTCCGCCTCACACTCTCTAAGCATGTCGAAGCGATATTAGTATTGTAGAAACATCTGTGCTACATTCATTTTTTATAAAACTGTTATCAATGGTGATGACAGTTTTTTCTGTTGCAGCGTCGGGGCGATGAAAGATCCACTTTCTAAAATCTTAGTAAACCTACACCACGTATCTTTATCGATGGTGTGGAAGAGCATCTTGATTGGTGCTTTCAGTGCTGTATTGGTGATCTTATTTCGCATCGTCTTTATACAAGGCGAGGCGCTCAATCGTATGATCTTTCACGATTCAGCGCATACGAATTTCCCGCTACTCTTTTTTATTTTTCTTGGCGTAGCACTCCTTATCGCAGCACTCGTATACCTAGAGCCGTTGAGCTCAGGCTCTGGTATCCCACAGATCCAGGCAGAAGTACTTGGACGCATTGAGATGCATCCTGTAAGAGTATTAATTTCGAAGTTTATCGGTGGAGCCGCCAACGCTTTTGCGGGTTTATCGCTAGGTCGGCAAGGCCCTTGTATACAAATTTGTGGCGCTATTGGAAAAATTATCGGCCAAATAACGCGCACAAACCCCACCCAAATGCGAATTCTTATCACCGCGGGTGCGTCTGCGGGGCTAGCCGCGGCCTTTAACGCGCCCATCTCTGGCGCTCTTTTTGCGCTGGAAGAAGTACACAAAAAGTTCAGCCACGTGGTTATGATCCCTGCGTTCTTGGCTGCCATCACTGCAGATTCCTTGGCTAAATATGTCTTTGGTATGGAACCCGTCTTCGAGTTTGCCGTCCCGCACCAAATGCCGCTACAAAGCTACGTTACGCTCATTCCGCTGGGTATACTCACGGGCTTTATCGCTATGTGCCTTAACAAGAGTTTACTCGGCGCCCAAACGCTCATGCAAAAACTCCCCATCCCTAAATTTGCCTACCCCCCCATTGCTATCATTTTCGCCTTCTTCATCTGCCTCTACTTTCCCCAAATCCAAAACGGCGGCGAGGGCTTGATTGAAACCATTGCACAAAATTCGTTTACGACACTGGTTTTATTCGGCCTTATCGTGGGCAAAATTCTCTTTACAGCCATCAGCTACTCATCAACGTCCCAGGGCGGGATTTTTATCCCTACCCTTACGGTTGGCGCTCTTACGGGCTGCATGTACTACAATATACTCCTGCACTTCCAACTCATCCCCCCCTCCCTACTCCCTAACTTCGCCCTCTACGGCATGGTCGGCGTCCTCACCGGCGTGATACAATCTCCTATTATTTCTATACTCCTAGTCACCGAAATGGCGGGCACTTTTACCACCATTCTTGGCCCAATTCTCGTAGCGGTAGTCTCAATTTTAGTCGCAAACTCCCTCTTTTTCACCAAACCCATCTACGAAATATTCCTAGAGCGCTTGCTAGCACACCAAGTCCCCCTCGGCGACAATGAGCCTAAGGTAATCACTGAATTCGTGGTGGGAGGACTCTCTAAGTTTGCTCACCAGAAGCTTAAAAACATCCACTGGCCACACGACAGTTTGGTCGTATCGATCCACGGCGCAACTGCAGATTTCGTCCCCAACGGAAACTCCACCATTTTGCCCGGTGACAAACTCATTATTTTGGTAAAAAAGAACAAGCTCATGGAGCTTGACCAGTGGCTAACCGACAACGAAAGCGACGAGTTCTAGTCTTTGAAAATTCGATGAAGAAATATCAAAACGATGAGAAAACTTCAAAACAACGAATTTTATTAGCTAAAACACGTCTGCCATCGAACTTTAAACTTTCGCGCGTTCCACAAACTCACCTGTGCGCGTATCAACCTTCACAAACTCCCCTTCCTCTAAATAGAGGGGAACGTTAATCGTCGCGCCAGTCTCTAGCGTCGCAGGCTTCGTCGCTCCCTGCGCTGTATCACCGCGCACCCCAGGGTCGGACTGTGTGATCTGCAAAATCACAAAATTGGGCAAATCAATACTGATAGGCTTCCCTTTGTGGAAGAGCACCGAGACCTCCAAGTTATCCTTCAAATACGGCACAGCCTCCTCAATATTCGCCTCTTCTATATGCACTTGGTCGTAATTACTTGTATCCATAAATACATAGTGATGCTCTTCTTTATACAAAAACTGCATCGTCCGCTCCTCAAGATCTGGCTTAGTCACCATGTCTCCCGAGCGGAAGTTTTGCTGCAAAACATTGCCTGTAACCAAACTCTTATAACGCGTCTTTACGAACGCCACCCCCTTACCGGGTTTCACGTGTTGGCATTCCACAATCACAAAAGGCTCGCCGTCGATTTCAATCTTAAGATTCTTTCTAAATTCCTGCGTACTGTACATTCTCCACCCTTTAAATTAGGAGCGCCCAAAAATTCGACGCTAAATCAAGCGCATCATAAAGTTTGCACATCACTTGGTCAAGCTCTCATCGCGTTCAATCATGCTTTTTTTGGTGGCTAGCAAAGCCTTGCCTCTACAACGTTTTGGTGGCTACCTCTTTGAAGGCTGGAGTTGACGAAGTTTGCGCTTGTCCTCTTGCGCTTGCAGTTGCTCAAGTTGTTGCGCCGTTTGCTTTGCAAGCTCCGTCATGTCGTGTCGTTGGTAGAAGCGTTGTAGGGGCATAAGTCCCATGCGCGGATTTTGATGCAGTTTGCTGTTTTTGATCAAATAAAGTTCGGCTCTCTTTAGATTTTGCGTATTTTCGTAGCAGCTTGCCAACTTTAGTAAAATTTCGCTCGAAGCGCTGTACATACTGAGCATGTGTTCGTAGTGCTGAGCAGCTTGGGTGAAATCGCCCTTAGCCATAAGTACGCGCCCCAGCGACAGCTGCGCATCGCGGTCTTTGGCGCGCAAAATCAAGCCATGTCGCAAAAACGCTTCTGCCCCTTCGTAGTCACCAGAGTCGAGTGCGACATCCCCCGCTAAGAACAAAATACGCGGATTTTCGCTATGTGAAGCTAAGGCTTTTTCAACAATTCGGCTCGCATGCTCGACATCGCCTAGGTGAAGCGCTGCGCGGGCACGAACGTATTGCAGGTACCAATCCGTACTGTGCACGCCAAGAGCGTCTAGATAGGATAGCGCCAGTTCCCACTCCCCGCTTTCGTACAGTGCGTAAGCGATGGCTTTGGAGGTAGACCACTCCCAGTCTTGTGTTGAGCTCGCTGGCTCTTGTGCCAAGCTAGGGTTGCTAAGTAGGCTCCCAAAGCAGATCATGGCTACGAGTATTTTAACGACTTTTATCATGACAAATACGCTTAGTTTTGAAGTTTTACTACCATGCAAAAGAACGACTTTTTTGGATGGCTCAGAGTTATATGCCACTCAATCGGGCGAATTTGCGCGTGATCAACGAACGAAAGACGCAATGGGCACATTTTGTGCGATCATGAACGCATTTGGCAAGGAACTGTGTGTAGGAAGCGTTGTTCATAGGGCTGCCACAAAGTCCTGTTTCGCCAAAAGCAGGACGGGGCGTCGCGGGGTGTCCCCGCGGAGATACCGTCTTGATTGTCAAGACAAAAACTAAAAAATAACGTTTGCAAGCGCCCTCGCCCGACGCACGCATAGCGTATGCAAATGCTGCAATCTT
>Ga0265293_10013372_pt1 | contig 10661 bp, 6 predicted proteins | sample Munlanlewell138R_FD_192505 | JGI IMG/M metagenome (GOLD analysis project Ga0265293, IMG submission 192505) | Leachate microbial communities from a municipal landfill in Southern Ontario, Canada - Leachate well 138R | ecosystem: Engineered > Solid waste > Landfill > Unclassified | place: Canada... | reverse complement strand
ATGGCGGACAGCCACAGGTTCAGGTTATTGATGCAAAATACACAGAACTTGAAAACATTAAACTTATTCCATCTAAAGGTTCAATTGATAGAAATATCAATCCTGAAGATGTACCTTATGAATTCTCAAATACTTACAGTGTTAATGGCTGGTATCCAGCAATGGAAACACTTGCAAATGTATCAGATAATTTTATTATGAGAGATGTTGCAGGTATTGCTCTTGAAGTAGTTCCTTTCCAGTATAATGCTGTTACTGAAACTTTAAGAGTATTTACAGAAATGACTGTTAAAGTTCAGGTTGCAGGAACAAGAAACACTGACCCAAGAGTAAGTGCTTATGTTTCTTCAGAATTCGAAATGCTTTACCAGGACTTATTTATTAACTATACATCACCATTTGCTGAAAGAAACGGTGCAGTTGTACCTGAAGTTAATAAAAATATGATGATTGTTACTCATTCTTCAATGAGAGATGCTGCTCAGGCTCTTGCAGACTGGAAAGCAGTAACAGGTTATGATGTAACTTTAGTTAATTATGAAGATGTTGCTACAGATGCAGCTTCTTTAAAAGAATTTTTCAGAAGTTACTATGACCAGGGTAACCTTACTTTCGTAACTTTAGTTGGTGACCCAAAACATATTCCTTTCTTAAGAGGAAAAAAAGAAAATGCTCCTTCTGATCAGGATTTAGTAAGATTTACAGATGACATTTTCCCAGATGCATTTATTTGTAGATTCTCAGCAAGAAATGCTAATGAAGCTAATGCTATGATTCAGAAAACAGTTAAATATGAAAGAGAACCTCAGACTGGTGCTGAATGGTATAAAAGTGCTCTTGCAATTGCTTCAAATGAAGGGAACCCTCCAGACTACGCTTATGCAAGAAAACTTAATGTAGCTTTAAGAGCTAATTTAGGTTATAACAGATTCTTTGAAGCTTATGCTTCAAAATACAATGCAACCGGTGGTGATGATGAAGGATTCCCTCCATTCTCACAGAATTCTGCAACTAAAGCTATTGTAGCAAATGCAGTTAATACTGGCGTAAACATTATTAACTATATTGGTCATGGTTCAAACACTTCATGGGGAACAACTTACTTCAATAACAGTGATGTAAAAGCTCTTCAGAATGGTATGAAACTTCCAGTTATATGGTCAGTTGCTTGTGTTAATGGTAACTACACAATTGACGAATGTTTCGCAGAAGCTTGGCAGAGAGCTGGTGACGAAAACGGTGGTGGTTCACTTGCTATAATTGCTTCCACAACTAATATGTCATGGGTTCCTCCAATAGTATGGCAGGATGAAATTGTTATTGAACAGATGTCAAACCAGAAAAGAACTCAGGGTGCAGTTCTTAACCTTTACGGTATGGTAAAAACAGCTGAACAATATGGAACAACAAACTATTCAGAAGGTAACAGACTTATTGAACAGGTTATATTCTTTGGTGAAGGTTCAACTTCTATAAGAACAGAAGCTCCTAAAGCTGTTCGTGCTGAAGCAGTTGTTGTTGACAATCAGATTCTTGTTTCAGTAACAGGTGAATCAAGAGAAAATCTTATTGTTACAGCTTATGACAACAATGTTCAAAAAACAGTTTCAGGCGTTACAGACAGAAACGGTTATATCACTCTTCCTTACGAAGGACAGACACATGTAACAGTTTATGGTCATAACATTGTTCCTGTTGTTGACATTGCAGTAAAATAATTCAATTTTCAGTTTTAATAAAATCAAAGGCTACCGAACCGGTAGCCTTTTTTTTTACAAAACTATACCGGTTGACACTTTACGTCACGTCTTTCTGAGCCAACGAAAAAAAAGTACTTAATTTTTTTGGTTTTATCGGTTATACTAAAGATATCAATAATTTATCGAGGAGGAGAGTAGGTAGTATGAAAAAATTAACCTTAATCCTGATTTTTGCGGTATTGTTTTCAGTAGTAGCTCCTGCTGAATGGATTTCTTTTTCCAGAAGCAGTGAGAAAGCAGTTTCAAGAAATCTTGTTGCTGACAGAGGACAGGAAATAACATTAGATATTAACGTTCCAGGTGTATGGCTTGAAGACGTTGATGTTAATGGTGAAACTTACAAACAGATTAGAATTGATGGTTCAGGTCTTACATTAGTTAAAGGCGAACCAGAACTTCTTAACATTTCAGCATTTCTTGCAATGCCATTTGCTGGACAGGCTAATGTAGAGATTATTGATGCTCAGTATAATGATCTTAAAGACATTAAAATTGTTCCTTCAAAAGGTAATCTTACAAGAGATATCAATCCAGCTGACGTTCCTTATGAATTCTCAAACACTTACAGTGTAGATGGATGGTATCCAGCTATTGAAACTCTTGCAAATGCAGAACCTTTCATTATGAGAGATATTGCTGGTGTTAGAGTTCAGATTACTCCTTTCCAGTACAATGCTGTACAGGAAACATTAAGAGTTTATACAAAATTCACTGTTAAAGTTTCTGTTCCAGCTACAAGAAACAGTGATCCAAGAGTAAGTGCTAATATTTCAGCTGATTATGAAAAACTATATCAGGAAACATTCATGAACTACAGATCACCTTTTGCAACAAGAAACGGTATTGTTGCTCCACAGGACAGAGATAATCTTCTAATTGTTGCTTATGATGATTTCTACAATGCAGTTAAACCTCTTGCTGACTGGAAAAAAAGACAAGGTTACGATGTAACTTTTGTTAAATATGGTGATATTGCTTCAAACGCTAATGAATTAAAAGCTTATATTCAGAACAAATATAATAGAGGCGAAATTTCCTTTATTACTTTTGTTGGTGATATAGAACATATTCCAACACTTAGAGGTAAATACGAAAATGCTCATTCTGATAACGAATATGTTAAATTAGCTGGTAATGACAACGTTCCAGATGCGTTTATTTCAAGACTTTCAGTTAAAAATGCAGCTCAGGCAGCAGCAGTTGCAGCTAAAACTGTTAGATATGAAAGTCAGCCAGAAGCTGGTGCAGCATGGTATAAAAGTGCTCTTGCAATCGCTTCAAACGAAGGAACTCCAGCTGACTATGAATATGCAAGAAAATTAAACATTGCTCTTGCTGACAAACTTGGATTCAACAGATTTTTTGAAGCTTATGCTCCAAAATCATCAGGTGGCGGCTGGTGGTGGAAATCAGCTATGCCTGAATTCACATTCCCAGATTATTCAGCTAATGCTGCTAACAAAGACATCGTAGCTAATGCAGTTAACACTGGTGTAGCTGTAATTAACTATATCGGTCATGGCTCTGATTACTCATGGGTTACAACTGGATTTAACAATTCAGACGTTGCTAAAATTAACAATGGTATGAAAATGCCTGTAATATGGTCAGTTGCTTGTGTTAATGGAACAATTCAGCAGAACGAATGTTTTGCAGAAGCATGGCAGAGAGCTGGTAATGCTAACGGTGGTGGTTCAATCGGTATTGCAGCAGCTACAACAAATATGGCTTGGATTCCTCCAATACACTGGCAGGATGAAATCAATATTGTTCAGTTTGCTGGCAGAAAAATCGAAAAAGCTCAGGTTCTGAATGTATTAGGTATGCTTAAAACTTTAGAAAAATACGGAATACATGACAAATCTGAAGGTAACCAGATTGTAGAACAGGTTATTTATTTTGGTGAAGGTTCAACACCTATCAGAACAAGAACTCCAAGAGCTATTTCAGCTGAAGCAGTTGTTGTTGACAATCAGATTGTTGTTTCAATTGATGGTGAAAGAACAGATAACCTTACAGTTACAGCTTATGACGAAAACATTGAAAACGCAGTTTCAGGCGTTTCAGACAGAAATGGTTACATTACACTTCCTTACGAAGGTCAGACACATATAACTATTTATGGAACAGACATAGTTCCTGTAGTTGACCTTGCTATAAACTAAGTTATAAAATAACTTAATAATACAAAAGAGGCTGCCTGGAAACGGGCAGTCTTTTTTTTTAGTGAAAATTTCAGAAAAATCTATTATAATTATATTAATTATGAATTTAAGAAAAATAACAGGGAGAGACACAGTATGAAAAAATTAATATTAATGACAGCTGTTCTATCTTTTGCAGCTTGTACTTATTCTGCTGACTGGGTTCCGTTTAATCAGACACGAGGTTCAAGAGGGACAACTCAGCAGGTATCACAGCAGCTTGTTGCTGATATGGGTAATACACTTACTTTTGATGTAACAATTCCTGGAATGTGGATTGAGAAAGAAATTATTGATGGTAAAGAATATTCAAAAATTAATCTTGATGGTTCTTCAGTTACTTTAAAAAAAGGTTATCCTGAGTTAAGAAAAGTTACAGCTTTTCTTGCTATGCCATATTCAAATAATGCTGTAGTTGAAATAGTTAATAAAGATTTTTTTGAAATTGAAAATGTAATGATTGTTCCTTCAAAGGGAAACGTTCCACGTTCAATTAAATTATCCGAAGTTCCATACACATTTGACAGTAATGTTTATAATAAAAATATTTTCTGGCCAGCTGATGACGAATTAATTTCAAATCCAGAAAAATTCATAATGAGAGATTTAAGTGGAATAAGAATTGAAGTTATTCCGTTTCAATATAATGATTCTAAAAAAACTTTAAGAGTGGTAAAAAACTTTACAGTTAGAGTTTCTGTACCAGCTTCAAGAAGTGGATTTAACTCACCTAGAGTAAATTATACTCAGTCACAGGAATTTGAAAATCTTTACAGCGATTTATTTATGAACTATAGACCTGTAGCTCCGCAGTTTACTCGTTCTGGTGGACCAAATCTTACTGCACCAGCTCAGGTTAAACATCTTTTAATAATTGCTCATGATGATTTTTATAATGCAACTGAACCTCTTGCAATATGGAAAAGAAAAAAAGGTTATGAAGTTGATTTTAAAAAACTAAGTGAAATCGGAACAAGTGCTTATGAAATTCAATCCTTTATTGATACAAAATATCAGCAAGGTGAATTATGTTTTGTTACTTTTGTAGGTGATAAACAGCATATTCCAACAAAAGTTGGTTTATTTGAAGGGGCTGATTCTGATACAGCTTATGTTAAACTTGCAGGTAATGATAATGTCCCAGATGCTTTTATTTCAAGAATTTCTGTTTCAAACGAACAGGAATGTAAAAATGTAGTTGCAAAAACTATTAAATATGAAAAAGAACCACAGCAAAATGCTTCATGGTATAAGAAAGCTTTAGCAATTGCTTCAAGTGAAGGTCAACCAACAGATATTGAAAGAACAGAACTTCTAAACATGGCTTTATCTTCAAGACTTGGATTTACAGATATAGCACAGTGTTATGAACCAGTTTATTATGGTTTTGGTGCAAACAGTAATTTCAGCGATGACAAATCAATAATTACAAATGCTGTAAACAATGGTGTAAGTATTATTAATTACATGGGTCACGGTTCACCTTTCTCGTGGGTAACAAGTGGATTTAATATTTCTGATGTTAATAATATATCCAATAAAGATGCTATGCCGGTAATATGGTCAGTAGCGTGTGTTAATGGTGCAATAGCAGAAGATGTTTGTTTTGCTGAAGCATGGCTTAGAAAAGGTGATGAAAAAGGTGGTGGTGCAATTGGTATTGCTGCATCAACTACTGACATGTCATGGGTTCCACCTGTGTTATGGCAGCATGAAATAATTGTTGAACAGCTTGCAGCCCGCAAACATGATAAAGGTGCTGTATTAAATCTTTATGGTATGTTGAAAACTATGAAAGAATTTGGAACAGGCAATATTACAGAAGGTAATCAGCTTGTTGAACAGGTTATATATTTTGGCGAAGGTTCAGTGTCAATAAGAACTGATGCTCCAAAACCAGCAAGAGCAGAAGCTGTTATTGTTGACGGAAGAATTGTTGTAAGTGTAAATTCAGATGTAAAGGCTGGTATTTCTGTTACAGCTTATGATGATAATAATGAAAGATTTGCAACAGCTCTTACAGACAATAATGGATATGCTGAACTTCCTTATGAAGGTCAGACAAAAGTAACTGTATGGCATAAAAATATTGTGCCACAAGTAGATGTTGAAATAAGATAAGAGCCGTAATCGGTAATCTATGATCCGGGGTCTGTGCAGTAAAATTTTGCTGAAAGCAAAATTGGACGGCCTGACCCCTTATGAAACGCGGATAAAACGGGAATGAATCTTTAAAGCCGTAAACGGCTTTTTTCATTGCTTTTAAATCATAGATATTCCCCAGAAATCTTCGAGTTTTACCGAAAGTTTTTCAGAAAAAACTTTTTTCTTTTTTTCAGCAATATAAACAGTGTAGTTAATAATTTTCTTATCATCAACCGTAGCTTCTGTATAAATAATTATATCACCTGATTTAAAAGCAGCTCTTGTTTCATTTTCTCTGCATTTTACAGTTTGAGTGCATATAAGCTTGCCTTTAAATCCCCGCTTGATTAAAAATTTAATATTATAAAAATCTTTTTCAGGATAAACTTCAACAGAAACAGAATAAAATGGAATATTTGTTTTTTTTACAGGTTTAAGAATAACAGTTATCAGTGAAAGATTTATCAATACAGTGAAAGCAATCCAGTAAAAGTTTATTTCCATGAATTTAATTCTCCGGCTGAAATTAATTACACCTATTATTCGGTAAATAAAAATATTAAATTAATTATTAATCTTAATAAGAATTGCTGACATTTACATTAAATAAATACTTTATTTTTATTTGTATTTATGATAAAATTTTAATAATATTTAATTATTACTGTATTAAATAATTTTGGAGGCATATAGATGGAAAATTTAACAAAAAAAAGATTATTAGTTAATTGTGTAATTTTAAGCTTTTTTTCTTTGATGTTTTTTTTATTTTCCGGATGTAATTCAGCCCAAAAAAATCAAACTGAAAATGAAAATTTAAAAAAACAGACAAAACAGTATATGGATGTTTCTGCATTAGTTGAAGCAGGGCAAGTTGAGGATGCGATTTCTCACATTGAAAACTCCCTGAGTTCAGGACCAGATAACATACCATTACTTGAACAGCTTTTTGAAATTTATTACAACAATAATATGTTTGAAAATGCTATTGATACAGCCAATCGTATTACATCACTTGCAAAAGAAAATACCATTCTGAGTGAATACTATATTAGGAAAGCTGAATTATACAGAGGTTTAAAAAATAATGTAAAAGCTCTGAATGAAATTAATCGAGCTAAAAAAATAAATCCACAGGATAAAAGAATTAATTCTATATTATATGAAATTTATTCAGAAATGGGATTGATAGAGCTTGCAAACGAAGCAAAATCCAAGAGTGAATAATTAAAAAACGGTAGCTTGGTATATAGCGGTAGCTTGGTAGCTTGGTATAGAGCGGTAACTTGGTAAAAAACGGTAGTTTGATAGCTTGCTTTTTCGGATTACGGATTACGGATTACGGATTACGGTTCTTAAGATTCATCCGCGTTTCATCCGCGATTCTCTCGCGTATTATTCGCGATTTAGTATGCGTTTCAAAAATTCAACATTTCTGATATAATAAAAAAATGTCACCAACAATTTTTATGTATAAAAATTATCGATTTTATTTTAACAGTCGTGAAGAGACACGAATGCATATTCATGTCAGGACAGCTGATGGTGAAATGAAAATTTGGCTTGAACCTTATGTTGAATTGGATAAAAATTATGGTATTAAAAATAAAGATGTTTTAGAAATTTTAAAAATTGCAATGGAGAAATCGGATGACTTTCAAAAAATGTGGAAAAAACATTTCCAATTATGAAATCAGCAACATTAACTCAAATGGAATTTGGATTATTATAAATGATTATGAATATTTTATAAATTTTAAAAATTATCCTGAATTTAAACAGGCAAATCTGAATGATATATTTTTATTTGAATATAATGAACCAGACCATTTATATTGGGAAAAACTGGATATTGACATTGAACTTGATTCACTTGAAAATCCAGAAAGGTTCCCATTAAAATTCAAAAAAATTGATTAAATTCTTCCGGGAGGGTGAAATGAAATTCCAGCTATCAAAAATTTATTTTTTTATTATATTAAGTTTTATTTTTATATTACCTCATAGCATTTGTGGTTTAGGGATTAAAAATGTTTCTTTTACTGATTCTGCTAATAAAAAACAGATAATAATTGCTTTTACAGAAGATATTGCTCATCGAAACTATGAGGGTTTTATAAAAATAAATCCGAGTGTGAGTTTTTCAACTGAATTAAAAAAATCCAGTATTGTTCTTTATGGCGATTTTTCTTATGGTACAGAATATACTGTCGAAATTCTTGAAGGTATTACTTCAAAATCTGGTAATTTAAAAACTGTAAAATCTTTTCATAAAGTTATTATTAATGATCTCAATCCTGAAATAAAATATACTGACAGAGGGATTTTTCTTCCTTCCAAAAACAATGGTAAAATCGGATTTACTGCTGTAAACGTTTCAAATGTTACTCTTAAAATTACAAAAATATTTGAAAATAATATTACATTTTTTCTTCAATATGTGAATTTTACAGGTGAAGAAAATGCTAATTTTTATTTTGAGAATGCAAGAACTGGTGAAGAAGTTTATGAAAGTAAAATCAATTTAAACAGAATAAAAAATAAAAAAGAATATTTTGAAGTTGATATTGCTGATCATTTAAAAAAATATGATGAAGGTATTTTTGTTGTTGAAATTTTTTATAATGATTATTATGGTCAAAGACAGACACTTGGTGGTCAGCGTGGTCATGGCAGAATTCTTAAACCTGTTGTAATTTCAGATATTGCTCTTGCTGCAAAAGTTACTGAAAAGGGTACTGTTGTTTATGCAAGAGATATTAAAACTTCAAATGCTGTAAGAAATGTTACTGTAACTTTATATTCTTTTAATAATCAGGTTATTGAAAAAGCTAAAACTGACCGTGATGGCAAAGTGATTTTCAAGTCTGATAAAGGTTTTTATATTACTGGTGAAACTTCTACAAGTAAAGCTATTTTAAAATTTTCAGATTCGATAATTGATACTTCATCTTTTGATATTGCAGGTTCAGAAACAAATCCTGATAAAACACGAGCTTTTATTTATACTGATAGAGATGTTTACAGACCTGGTGATGATATTTTTATCACAGCAATTTTCAGACATTCTAATAACACTTTCCCGCAAAATCATCCTGTAAAATGTGAATTTTTTGATGTAGATTCAAAAAATATTCATACTCAGACAAAAAGAGATGGTGTTGAAGGGGTTTATTCTTTTAAATTATCCACAGCCAAAAATTCAAAAACAGGTAATTACAGAGTGAAACTTACAGCAGGTCCAGATGAATTTCATCATAATATCCGTGTTGAAACAATAATTCCTGATAGGCTTAAAATTGATATTTCGACCGAGAAGTCAAAATACAGTAAAAATGAAAAAATCGATTTTGAAATTAATTCTGAATATTTGACTGGTTCGCCAGCTTCAAATCTTAAAAGTCAGATTGGAATTTATTATCAGAATCAGAGGAAAACTTTTTCAGATTACAGAAATTTTAACTTTAACGATGAAGCAACTGCTTTTTTCAATGTTGAACCTGAATTTTTTGATTTTACACTTGATAAAAATGGAAATCACTCATTTGAACTTGTTCCGGCAGAATTTTCAAAAATTCCGGGTGGTATTTCTATTTCTGCAAACGTAAAAGTTTTTGAAACAGGTGGCAGAGCTGCTGAATCTGTTAAAAAAGTTGAATATGATATTTATGATTATTTTGCTGGTATAAATATTGAAAATAAATACAGTTTTAAAACAGATGAAGATGTAAATATTGAGTTTGTTGTTGTTGATAATCATGGTAAAGCTGCTTCTGGAAGAAATCTTAAATATACAATTTATCGTCAGCACACATGGTGGTGGTGGGATTATAATGACGAAACTTCTTTCAGACAGAATTTTCGTCAGTCTAATACAGTTGAAATTATTTCTGAAAATGAACTTGTATCAACAGATAAACCTATGGAAATCACGTTTAAACCTTCAGAATGGGGGCAGTATTTTATTGAGCTTTCTGATATTGATGGCGGTCACACAAGCGGAGTGTTTTTCAGTGCTTATTCATGGGGAGATACTTCAAATAAAAGAGAACAGGTGCTTGAAACAGGCACTGATAAAAACAAATATAAATCAGATGAAACTGCAACAGTAACTTTTAAAACTCCTGCAAACGGTAAAATATGGGTTACAGTTGAAAAGGGAAGAAATATTCTTTTTGAAACATGGGTAAATGTTAAATCAGAAAATACTTCAATTAAAATTCCTTTAACTTCTGAAATGGTTCCGGCAGTTCAGATAAGTGGATTATATATTCAGGGGACAGGTGCTAAAAACAATGATGTTCCCATAAGACTTTTTGGAATGAAAACAATTGAGGTTGATAATGAGAACACAAGAATAAAACCTGTTATTACTGTTGATGAAATAAAACCAAATTCTAGCTTCAAAGTTAATATTGATACAGAGATTGAAAGTGTTCTTACGGTTACTGTTACAGATATTGGATTGTTATCAATTACAAATTATAAAAATCCTGACCCGTGGATCTTTTTTTATAACAGATTAAGTCATAACGTTACTACTCATGATATG
>Ga0265293_10013371_pt1 | contig 10661 bp, 7 predicted proteins | sample Munlanlewell138R_FD_192505 | JGI IMG/M metagenome (GOLD analysis project Ga0265293, IMG submission 192505) | Leachate microbial communities from a municipal landfill in Southern Ontario, Canada - Leachate well 138R | ecosystem: Engineered > Solid waste > Landfill > Unclassified | place: Canada... | reverse complement strand
TCCATGCCCCTCGCACCATCCGGGAACTCTCTTATTGGCTTCTAATGACTGCTACTTTGTCTTCGTCATTGCTGTTATTTGCAAGTGTACCGAATTATAATTATTTTGCAAGTTTATGTTTTGTCAGTTTATTTTGAATTTTCATGCATTTTTTCTGGACATTGTGCCTGATATCTCTCAATAAACATCAATAAGGATGAATATTCAATAATATTAGCTATTTCACATACCGCTTTTTTAATCCGATACTCCCCGCCGCTAATAAGATAAATAGCATACCTAACACACGGTAACGATCATTCTCTCCGCTTCGGGGAGCGTATTGCGCGATGACTTCATCGTCTCCTAAGACGAGTTCCAAGTCCTTGTTCCAACCGACGAAGTCGAAGCCGGGCCGTTTTATGGGTACAGGTGGATTTTTCGCCTGTCCGTGCGTTAATTGTTCTTCGTAGAGGATCGTTCCATCGTGATCTTTGTATACGATGGAATATTTGGAGGCTTCATAAAGTGCCCTTATGACTCTGTCTTCGGTAACGTTTTGGTAGTCCCCTGCCCATCGAAGGAATATGAGTCCTTCGCTTACCGGATCTTCGGGGGGTGTTGCCGATGTTCCGTGTCCGACTGTTTCCTTTTTCAGGACTTTGCCGTCGTGGTCAATGAAGCTTACGATGTGGCTTCTAACGCCGGGACTATCCGGAAGTTCACTGATCGCTTGGTATTGCGCGGTGACGGTAAGGTCGCTTTGTACATTTTGGTAGGCGGGTACCCATCCTGTGAAGTGGTATCCTTCCCGTTCGGGGTCAACCGGCGGGGTTGCGGATTGTCCTTTTTCGACCGATTGTGTTGTTAAGATCTTGCCGTCATAGTCTACAAATGTGACCGTATGGTACACGATGGGTAGGGGTGTGTACTGTGCGTATAATGTCATGCAGGTGGTGATTTCCGTGTCTGCGTTTAAATCGTCTCCGTTTCCATCGGGTAGTGTGTTCCATCCGACGAAGGAGTGACCGCTCTTTTTGGGAGCTTGCGGCAGGTTTTGCGGATTGAAATAGCCATGAGGAACCCCCACTTTATTCGGGACGGCTTCGGTGTTGCCACCGTTTTTGTCGAAGGTGAGTTCCAGACGCTGTTCCTCAAAAAAATAGTTAAGACTCGTGGTGTTCTCAAATTGGATCTTGTAGTCTTGCACGTTGTCACCCGTGTAGGCTTTTCGTATCACGGATTGTTTATTTTCATATATTTCATTTGCGTCGCCTTTATCTGCCATTTTGGGAGCCGGGGCGGATCCAAGGTATTGGTCTGCTTTGCCTGTTCCGATAAAGTCGACGGGTGTTTTGCCTGTGCCGCCGGGCTTTAACAAAGCCATTTTGAATTCACTTTTATGAATCGCAAGATTGGGTAATGACCAATGGAAGAACGGCAAATCCTGATTTTCAGTTGTTATGCTACCCTTTGCCGCCCGTATCACGAAATAGCTCTTAGGGCAGGCGTATCCTTGTAAGTTGTGCGTCGACCAAGTAGTCCCTGTGACGGAAGCATACTGTATCTCCCATCCTGTCAAATCGACCGGCTGATCACGATGGTTGTATAGCACCACAAAGTCGTAATCATAAACACCCCGATGGTTCTGTCCGGAACCGGGATTCCCCCCTCCCCCATAGATATGGTAGAAAGTAATTTCGCTTTGGGGGAGCGTCCAAAGAGCTGTGTACGTAGCTTCCCCTGCAACCGTAGGACTAAGTGCAGGATTCCACTTTACAAACTGGTATCCCGGATGACCAGGACGCTCGTTTGGACCAGGATCCGGCGTTGAGGTATCGAAGGGAATATCTTTCGTAAATGCAGTAAAGTTTCCAAAGGTTCCGGGCTTATACGTAATCGTATAGTTAAGAGCTTCCCATTGAGCATAAAGCGTAAGTGATTCGTCTAATAGATATGACGCACCCAGCTCATAACTTGTCCCGCCGCCGTCGACCGAGGTGTTCCAATTCTTGAGCTCATAACCGTCTCGACTAAAAGATCCTGTGCCTTTGAGTGTAATGTCATACCCTTGATATTTTGTCTGTGCGGGAACGTCTCCGGTGCCGCCATTCGCGTCATAGGTAATGGTGTACGATTCACTGGGAATTCCCTTCACGATGATATCGTCGATACGGTTAGTGCCGTCGGCTCGGATGTCGGCACCGTTGACACCCTCATTACCGTCCCGCAGCCATCGGAGATACACTGTTTGTTGATTATTACAACCGTCGGGGAGAGATAGTCCGCTTATGACACCGGTGGTGAAGTTTTTTGCCACCGTAACCGTCCCCGAGGGCACATCACTCCAATTCACACCGTCTGTGCTCCATTGTATTTTGAAAGATTTAGGCCCTGTATTCGAACTCTGCTGGCGTGAAGAGAGTTCAAGGTTCATGTAACCTTCGCTAGAAAATTTAATTTGCCAAGAAGCGCCATTATTATTCCATTTATCGGCATTGGGTGCCATTGATGATGGATTCCCACTTGGTCTGTACCCGTTAACCCAGCCAGAGAAGGAGGCAGACACTAGGGTCAATTCAGCAATACCATCATCTGCCTGCATCGATTCAGAGTCAAAATTGAACTCCACAATCGTAGACGGTGATACGCCATCCGCCATCACAGTGGGGGGAAGCTCGGGGAATACAACTAGAGCAATAATAAGGGAAAGTAAAATTGAGAGTATTCTTCTCTTCACACTTGATCGATACATGGGACACCTCTTCTATTCAAAATGAATTATTGTTCTTTTTCGGAAGTAACTCTAACCTCCAAAATGGAAACACTTCGATCTTTGCGACTCTTATCGATTAAAGATATTCGATTATCGCATGGACTGGCACTTAGCGCAACATATCGCTTTAACCGGGAACATTACGAATGTTGGATAGTGTCCGATAAAGTGGTGCAAATTGATTGGCACAAAAAGAGCCTCCCCATCCCCTACTTGTAGAATGTAGTTTTGAGAAACATCGAAGGAGGAGAATTAGATGGCCCAACTGAATTTGCACTGGATGATGGGTTTTTAAAAGACCTGATGCTGGGAGATGGTAAAAAAGGGTATAGTGACGCGCTTTGCCGATTACGCGAACGGATCTTTAACGCGGTATTGAACGCGAAGGCAAAGGGCCAAACGTATCGCAACGGCTACCCCACACGCAAACTCACCTTAGCGCGTAGGAAGCCTTGTGCTTCATATCCCGAGAAGCAGGCGCGATCCGCTCGAAGGCGACGAAAGATTATTGGGGTTAGGGTGGGTGACTGTAAAACGATGAAACGTGGCGCGATTTCTTTGGATCTTTAAAGATGCGTGGTCTTTTGGGCGTTGTTCTCATCACCTCCGAGAAGCGATTGAGGATGAAACGAATAAGGACAAATACTTCCCCGACCTAGGCCGGAGAGGTAAGAGAACTAAGACCCCTCTTGTCCCCGTTGATTCTTGTGAAATAAGGTGGCACATTTGCGCTAAGATAAGATGTATCGAAAACCACTTATAAGGAGTCTTTATGAAACCAGATAAACCTGCTCATGAAATGAGTATCCCAGAACTTGCGCGCTATATTGACCAATCGGTGTTAAAACCCGAATTCACAGATGAGGAGATCCGAAAATACATACTCGAAGGCGTCGAATTCGGATGCAAGACTGTCTGTATCAATCCTTCGGCACTTCTGCTTGCCGCAGAACTGACACGCGGCACCGACACCGAGATCTGTGTCGTCTCTGACTTCCCCTTCGGGCTGGGCACCGAAAAAGAGCGCCTCTACCAAGTCGAGCAGCTCTGCCGATATGAAGGCGTCACCGAACTCGATATTGTGGCCAACTACGGCAAAATACGAAGCGGGCTGTACGAGGATGTCAGGCGCGATATCGCAGGCATTGCAAACGCATGTCATGCCAATGGCGTTCAATTGAAGACCATCATGGAGACCGACGCTTTGACATTGGATGAAATCTTAAGAACCGTTGATGTACTTATTGAAGCCGGATCTGACTTTGTCAAAACATCGACCGGCTTTTACACCGGCGGGCCGACGAAGGGCGCCGACATCGAGCTCATAGCCAAGATAATCGAGCGAGTGGACGGGCGCTGCAAGGTAAAAGGCAGCGGCAATATTCGCACGCGCGAACATTTTCTTACCCTAATTGACATGGGTGTCGACCGTATGGGCATCGGCTACCGCTCAACACCTGTTGTTTTGGGGTTACCGCTGTAATTCATCCCTGATAGGAAGGATCTGTTGCTAATAGTGCCGCCCCGATAATGCCGGCGTCGTTACCGAGCTTTGCAGGCATGACTTCGCGCTTCACAAACGGCGCCATCCAGTCGAGTGCCCGCTCCACCTCTTCGTTAATGCGCCGGTAAAAAGCCTCACCTCTTTTGCTGATGCCGCCGCCTATGGCGACAATGTCAGGCTGAAAGATATTGATATAGTTCGCAAGCCCTGCCGCCAAATGGTACACATAACGATCGATGACCCAGACGGCCACCGGGTCGCCCGCATCGGAGGCGTCAAAGATATCGCGGATGGTGTATGGGTCACCCCCCTCAGCTTTGAGTACCGAAGGTTCACCTGCATTCAGCCGCTTATCGACCTCACGGCGCAGTGCCCCCGAGGACACATAGGCCTCAAGGCATCCCTTCCTGCCGCAGGTACAGCGATCGCCGTCTAAAACAATTGTGTTATGACCCGGTTCAAAACTAAAACCAAGACCGCCTGTGAACAGTTCACCGCGGTAGATAAAACCGCCTCCGAGCCCTGTTCCCAATGTCAAAAATAAACCGTTGTCATACCCTTTTAAAACACCAAAACGAGATTCTGCCAAAGTCGCACAGTCCGCGTCATTACCCAAATGGATCTTATAATCGGAAAGAAGGGGCAACAGATGTTTTTTCAGATCCACGTCAATCCAGCCCAGATTATTCGCATGCACCACCACACGTGTTTTGGGATGAACGATGCTTGGCACCCCGATCCCGATGTCCGGTGAGATTTTACGATCTTCACCCACTGTCGCAACCAGTTCCTGCACCAGCTTTGCGATATCTGAGGCGATACCGAAAACGCCCGCATCCACCCGCGTGCCCACGCTTTTACGGTGGTGCAACGCGCCGTTTTCATCGACGAGCGCAGCGGCTATATTGGTGCCTCCAAGATCCACACCCAGACGTAGTAAACTCATGCTTGCTCCCCTCTTACAATCTGACCGAGCGCTCGCGGTTGTAAAGTGACAACAGGGCAATCAGGATGATGCCCATGATCAGGTTGCGGATCGAATCGGATACCTGCAAAACGGCCAGGCCGTTCGATAAGACAATCATGAGCAGGGCCCCGACCATCGTCCCCTGGAAGGATCCTTTTCCGCCGACTAAAAGCGTGCCGCCGACCACCACCGCCACAATGGTTGTAATCGTCATATCGCGGAACGTACCGCAGTCAACGTTGCCTGTGTTTCCCGCCCCGATGAGGCCGGCAAGACCATTGAGTATCCCCGCGATCGTATAGGTAATAATCTTCAAACGTCGCGTGCGGATCCCTGTGAGGAATGCCGCCCTGGGGTTATTTCCCGTGAGGTACAGTTGGCGCGCGTAACGCGTGCGACCTAACAAAAGAAATACAAACACAAAGACGAGTGCGCCGACAATCAAGATCGACGGCAGGACGCTGAAAAACCGCGTTGTGATCAGCTGCTTATACCAGTTGGGCACTGAGGTATGCGTCGGCGTCCCGTTCGTAAACACATACTGCAACTTGTCCACGACATTGGCGATGTAAAGCGTCACCACCATGGGCGGCAAGCCGGCGGCGGCCACCCCTAAACCGTTTAAAAAACCGATGAACGCACCGACCGCGACCGCTGTCACAAAAGCGGCAAGCATCCCTATGCCGCTTGACAGTCCGCTGTGCAAGATGCTTACAGTCAGGATGGCCGTGATCGACATGACGTCGCCTGTGGACATGTCGATGCCGCCCGTCAGGATGACTAGTGTCTGCCCCGCTGAGGCCAGACAGAGCATGGAGGTCAGAGCCAGAATGCTGCCCGCCGTGTTGACATTTAAAGAGCGCGGGTTAATAAGCGTTGTCAAAACGAATAAAAACACGGTGATGAGGAGCGCGACGGCGATCTGGCGCGTCCTGAAAAAATGACGTATACGTTCCATCAGTCGTTCCCCCTCTTTTCAAGCATGGCGCTCACTTCGGCCAAACGGTGTTTATCCTGACGGCGGACAAAGAAGATCGCAGCGACCAGGCCGACCAGGATGATGAAGTCCGTAAACAAGTTGTGCCAGTACGTCGTGTAGACGCCCGGGAGCATCTTAAATACCTGTACAACGCTGTCTTTTACGAAGATCTGAAAGCTGATACCGAAAAGCGCGCTGAATACGGTCCCAAAGCCTCCGGCCATGGGAACGCCTCCGATGATACAGGCGCTGATGCTCTGCAGGCCGTATATCTCACCTGTGATGGGATTGCCCGTCGCATAAGCGGCGGTGTAACAAAGCCCGGCCACACCGGTGAAAAGCCCCGCGATGGCATAGGTTAACACTTTCGTGCGGATCGTATTGATTCCCGAAGCGTAGGCGTTTCGCTCATTAGCGCCGATGGCAAACAGGTGATTTACCAAGGTCGTGCGTTTTAAGAGCATCCAGACAAGGAGCGCGACAGCTAAAATCACGACACTGGTCGGCAAAAAACCAAACAGCAGTCGATCGTAAGCCCGGTTAATGGCGGGGTCGACATGACCGCCGGGTTTGGGCTGGATGGCCAGGTTGATGCCGCGAATGACAAAAATCATGGCAAAACTCTCAAGGAGCGCCGGAATACGCAAATACGAAATAATCAACCCGTTAAGACTTGCCAAAAGCATCGTGAGAACAAGCGCCAAAAGCCAGCCGAGCCAGACCGGGACACCCAGCATCGTGGGCAGATTGACCGCAAGGACGTTGGCAAAGGACAACTGCGCCCCGATCGAGATGTCGATATAGCCCATGAACATTAAGAACGCCTGCGCCATTGTCACCAAAATAATAGGTGTGTAGTTCTTGAACAGGCTTGCCAGGTTATTGATGTTAAAAAAAGCGGCCGGACCTCTCAGGATGATGTAGGCGAAAAGGCTGATCATCATGAGAAGAAAACCGCTGTACGCCGGAGATAAACGCAATTTTGTCAGTCGCTTCATGAGTTTTCTCCTTTCGGGCACGCCGATGCGCGGACATCGAGCATGGCCGCGACAAGTTTTTCCTCGGTTCGGTCGTCACCTGACAAGACACGAGACGACGTCCCCTCATAGAATATGTAGATACGATCCGCAATCTCCAGCAATTCTTCGTTATCGCTTGAAGCGTAGACGACGCACATGCCTTCGCGGGCAGCGTCACGGAGGATGCGGTGGATTTCACGGCGCGAATGAATATCGACGCCCTTGGTCGGATCGTCCAATAATAAAAGCGCGGGTTTCATTGAAAGCCAACGCCCGATAATCAATTTTTGTTGATTGCCGCCGGAAAGTGAATTAGCCAAATGCTTTGTGGAACCGGCGACGATGTCATATTCACCAATGACACGCTTGGCGTATTGCGCAATCGTCTTGGGCGACAAATGGGAAAACCAGCGACCTTGTGTGGCTTCGGCGGCAAAGATGTTTTCGCCCACGCTTCGCAAAGGAAAGATTGACTCGCGGTTCCGATCGCCTGAGATAAAACCGATCCCCCGATTAACTGCCTCAACGGGCATCCGGAATCGGACAGCTTCACCCTGGTAGAACATCTCCCCTTCGTCAATCGGCAGGTCACCGAGCATACTGCGGATAAATTCCGACTGGCCCTGGCCGTTCAAGCCTCCAATGCCGACGATCTCTCCTTGGAACGCGCGAAAGTTCACGCCTTTCAAGGTCGGGACAACGGTGATCCGGCGCGTCTCGATGACAGGCACCTTATCGGCATGGATCTGTATTTGATCTTCTTCATCCTGGCAGACAGCCTCAGGGCGTCTGCCCGTCATATGGAAAATAATGTCATCCAAGTCGAAGTTCTCCACCGCGTCGGCTGCGACGGTCTCGCCACCTTTTAGGATCGTGCAGCGGTCGCAGACACGAAACACCTCTCCCATGCGGTGAGTGACAATGACAATGGCCTTTCCCTGTGCTTTCAGGCGCTTTAACTCTTCAAAGACCAGATCGACCTCATGAGAGTGCAACGAAGCGGTGACTTCGTCGAGCACCAGAATATCCGGGTCGCGCGCGATGGCCTTGGCGATCTCCACCATGCTCTGCTCGGAAGGCGCAAGGTCGGATACGAGCACGGAAGGATCATACGTGATGCCAAGCCTTGAAAGAATCGGTCCGATTCGTTCGGACGCTTCTTTTTTGTCTACAAATAATCCTTTTCTCGGTTCAATGCCAAGGAGAATGTTGTCCATGACCGACAGGGTCGGTATCAACGAGAGGTCCTGCAAGCCGATGGCAATTTTATACTTGTGCACATCATTTGATCGCTCGATACGGATCTCTTCCCCGTTTAAGAATATACTGCCCTCATCGGCGCGAATAAGTCCGCCCAATACCTTCATCATGGTCGATTTGCCGGATCCGTTCGCCCCGAGCAGCGCCATAATCTCAGCTTTTTGAACGGTAATATTCGCCTGTTTCAGCGCGCGGACATAACCGAAGCGCTTACTGATTCCCCGCATCTCCAACATTGCCCTGTCTGACCTCCTCCAAGACAAAGATAGCGCTGCCGGGGACCTGTTGATCCCCGGCATGCCACAAAATACCGCTATGACTTATTTGAAGAACGCTGCTTTGGCTTCGTCAGGCGTCATGAAGGATGATACACTGGTCGAATCGGGCAGGTCCTTGATGGAGTCGAGCATTTCGGCCATGTTCTCATAGGTCATGATCCAGCTCGGTTTGTAGTAAAGGTCGGTCTCCCCGTCCTTCAGTTCGAGGCCGTCGGCCAGGTTGATCGCCACGGCAAGCGCGGTTGCGCCGATTCCGGGGGGGTTCTCGACCACGATGAAGGGCAGGACTTTCCCGTCCTTATTCACTTCAGCAATGCGGCGGATCCAGGACACTTCCTCAGAGGAGGTAATGCAGCCCGGGTAATCCGTCTTCGCCTCTTCAAAGGCGTCGAGGATGCCGTTGGCTGATTCTTGGTTGATAATGCCGTCAAACTCGAGTCCCGAGTTGATGACTTCACTCATCATGGTCTTCGCGTCTACGTCAGACCAGCCGTGAACGAGCGTTTTCACAATCTCAAGGCCTGCCGCTGTGAGGTCCTTTACCCAACGGTCGTTTCTGATCTCAGAGGCAGAGTTTCCGTCGAGGCCGTTAAACTGCACGATCTTCGCGCCTGCGCCGAGCGTGTCAATGACAAACTGCGACTGAATACGTGCCCATTCGTCCTGGTCAACAATGACGTTGACGATCTTGTCCGAAGGATAGATACAGTCGGCGTTGACATAGGTGATACCCTTGCCGACTGCCTTGTCGATGACCGCGTCCAGACCGCTGGCCGCGATGGGGTTCACAATGATGATGTCCACCCCATCATTGATCGCCTGTTCGATCTGCTGTGTCTCGGTCGCGGGGTCGTTGTTGGCAACATAGGAGTTAAACTCGCTGATGCGTCCTGCCGCTTTTGCATCCTCCGCCGCCTGTCCCATCTGTGTCTCGTAAACGGCGCGGTAGGGGTTCCCCTCTACGACAGCGTTATGTGAAGACACCTTGTACGCTTTTTCACCTTCCGGCTGTTTCGGTCCGCTGTCGCAGGCCGTCACGGCCAAAACGATCATCAGAACAGCCAAGAGAATGACTAGTGCTTTTTTCATTGATTCCTCCTTATAAATTTATCTTAACGCTTTCTATTTAAAGCGTTTTCCCCATTATTGTCTACCATGTTGTCTCAAAGCTTTCGCCCGCGACCACTTTGCCTGCCGCATCCAAGACTGCGCTTATAAAAGCCTTGCGCACAGAAAACAGTGGCTCCCCGTCAAGATAAGCCTCAGCCATTTGGACCGATTTGGAATAGAAGGTAAGTTCGATTGTTTCGCCGTCCAAAAGTTCCCAGACCAGACGAAGTGCGGGATGTTCAGCGGGAACCTCCGCTCCGCTACGCTCCGAAGGATCGCCGTAGCCAGAGGCCAGCATCTTGTAAAAACGCCTGAACGCGTCATCGTCGATCGTCTCGTCTTCAAGACGTACCTCCAGCCCGTCCTCATGATCGAGCGTGAAGATGAAGGCACTTTCTCCCCCGATTACAGACAGCGTCTTTGTATCGGGCAGTAGCGGCCCCGGAAGTCGATTTGAGATCAGGGACGCGGTATGAGCGACCTCAAAGTCGATATGTGTGGGCAGGCGATAGATGGCCGGGACACCTTCCAACATCGCATACCAGCGATCTTCCACCTGATTCACTAAAAGCTCAATCACTTCATTCGCCTCGCGGTCATCGCGTCGGATCAAAAAGCGAATCGACGGATTATCGAAGCCGTAAGAAGCGCGCGTTTCCAAAAACGGCGAAATACTCACAGCCTGATCCGCTAAAAGGCCCAGCAGCATATCGGACAGCCGCACCAGACTCGTCTCATCGGCCCGATAAAGTCCCGGAACGGTCACCATATGCGAGGCAACCCCGTAGG
>Ga0265293_10013366_pt1 | contig 10666 bp, 9 predicted proteins | sample Munlanlewell138R_FD_192505 | JGI IMG/M metagenome (GOLD analysis project Ga0265293, IMG submission 192505) | Leachate microbial communities from a municipal landfill in Southern Ontario, Canada - Leachate well 138R | ecosystem: Engineered > Solid waste > Landfill > Unclassified | place: Canada... | reverse complement strand
CCTCCGCCACGGCAAGGAATTCCTTTGCCGACGAGTCATAGGCTGAGACCCGACCTACCGGGGAACCGTCAGCACCCAACTCCGAAGCCAGGTACGTTTCAGCGATGACGGGAGTTGCTTCCCCTTCTCCGGGGGAGAAACCGAATAAAAACATAAGGGAAAAAAGCAAAATGAGCCATAAGGCCGCCTTCTTCATGTAGATCCCTCCCCCGGGATACGGGTATGTACGCTCCTCCGGCGGCAATCTTTCCGGGAAGCATTTTGCGAAATTGTATCACTTGTCTGTCCGGCAAGGAAGGTACGGGCTGGAGGGATTCCTGAGAAGGGTCTCTATGAAGCTGAAGGCTTCCTCTTTCGAAGCGAAGCCGGGATGGAGCCTTCGCAGCTTAAGGGCGGCCAGGAGTTTCCCGAGGAAGGGGCCGGGCGCAAGGGAGAAACGGTTCATGATCTCCCCTCCTGTCGGGAGGACATCCTCCCGGAGAGCCCGGGCTGCCATGGAAACATATAGTGCCCTATTCTCGCTCCAGCGGCGGAAATGGGGCTCACCGACGCAAAACTGCCGTGACAGGAGAAAGAGGGAGTCCATGAAATGAGTTCCCCTGGCCTCGAAAAGGGCCGCCATTCTTTCAGGCTCAGGGGAGCCCAGGGGAAGACGTCGCTGCCTGACAAGTTCCGCTGCCTCCAATGCGGCCCGGTCGGGCCATTTCCATGCAGTGAGAGCAGCCTCGGCAGCGGAGGATCCGTCATCGGCCCGGGAAGAACCCCCCCATGGAAGTGAAAAGAGAGCCGCCGCGCGCACTTCGATATCTGCACCTTCCTGTGCCAACCCATCCAGGATCCTGCACAGTCGGGAGAAGTCGAATTCCCTTGAGGGCATTCCGGGAAAAATAAAGTCCAGAAGGCCGCACTCCCGGACCATTTCAAGGAAAATCCGGGGATTCCCCTCCAGGCCCAGACGGATCTCTCTCCCGACTCTTTCGGGAGCGCACTTCTGGAGGGAGGGACGTGCCTTCCTGCATGCAGCAGCTGTCTCAGAAACAGGGACAAATCCGGGAAGAACAGCAGCAAACCGGGCGAGGCGAAGCGCACGGAGAGGATCTTCCGCCAGCCTCTCCCGGGCCGGTCCGTTAAACCTGAGCACCCTCGAGGCGACGTCGGCCAGAGATCGTCTGCTCCCCACTACTTCTCCCGTCCGGCGGAGGGCAAGAGCGTTCACAGTAAAGTCCCTTCTTGAAAGATCATCCTTCAACGATCCCCCCGAGTAGGAAAACACCTCGCAGTGCCCCTGTTCAAGGGGGAGAAGGAGTACTTTCATCCCCTCAGGGCCCAGGAGTCTGCCGGCAGGAAAAAGGGGAACAGCATCAGCCAGGGGAATATTTGAGGCAATATCAGCGTCAGCAGGAGGAAACCCGCAGAGAAGGTCCCGTACTATCCCGCCGACAAGGACCGCTTCGTATCCTGCTTCTTCAAGTCTCCGGACAACATCGAGAGCTCCGGAAATAACATTCGTCATGACGCCTTGGGTTCCGCCTCAACGACCAGCGGTTTTCCATAGAGCATGGCCATGCCGGTCGATTTGTGTTTCACCTTGTACCCCACGAAGCCGTCCCCGAAGACTTTTGGGTGGTAATCATAGTTCCTCAGCAGGATCTCCTTGTGCCCCCGCGTCATTACGGCTATAGGCCTTCTGAGATTCTTGTAGAGGACGAAACGGGGATGGCCGCCGTACTTGTTTTTGAAGCGGACTGCATGGAAACCGCACTTCAGCACGTTGGACAGACTGAAGATGTTTTTCGGAGAGACAGTGGTATGGAGGTGATACCTGTTGGGATACAGTATATTCTCCATGAAGAGGTACGTGAAAAACTGGATATTGTTGCCCCTAAAGGATGAGTCGGTCACACAGAAGTCCATGACAGCCACGTTGTTCGCCTCCCCGGGGTCTATCCCGAGATCCTCCACGGCATCATCCACGTACTCATTCACGTAGGACACCGCACGGAGGGCAATAAGGCGGCCTTCGGCGAAAATTCCTGTTACGGCTCCCTCTCCCCGGATGCTCTCCGCAATAGTGTTTTCCTCTGCAAAAAACCCCTCGTCTCCTATTTCATCGGTGATGCGCTTGTGGAAAAAAACAGCTTCAGCGATATCGTCCTCGTAAAGGATCCTCATTGTGCATAAAACCGGAGCGACAACCCCCACGTCTCTTTTCTGCAGAAAAAACTGTTGGGATGCATACCCCATTGCATCGCCACCCCTTTCTCTTTCTTCTCCATAGTTCCCCGGGACACTGAAGACGATCAATTATGAAACATCCTGCGGGATGATAGAGTATATTATACAAAACACTGCAAGAGGAGAGATACAATGACGCCAACGGTCATTATTGCATGCCCCGATTACGCAGAAAAGACAGTCCACAAGCGCATGACCGATCTTCTTAAACCTTTGGGAGGAATGGGAAGGTTCATTATGCAGGGAGAAAGGGTACTGCTCAAGCCGAACATGCTTTCCGCCTCTCCGCCTGAGCGATGTGTCACGACCCACCCGGAAGTGGTACGGGCAGCAGCAAGGCTGGTACTTGATTCGGGAGGTATCCCCTTCATAGGGGACAGCCCCGGACTTGACGGTTTCAGAAGTGTTGCAGAACGAACCGGAATGGAGCAGGTCGCACAGGAATTATCCATTGAGATCCGGGAACTCGACTGCCCTGTCCCCCTTACCATGGCTGCAGGTTCGGTATTTCAAAAAGTTTTTGTTTCCAGTCACGCCGTTGAAGCCGATAAAATCATCAATCTTCCCAAACTGAAGACCCACGCACAGATGATGCTGACTCTCGGAGTGAAAAATTTGTTCGGGACAGTTGTCCGGAAGGCAAAAGCGGAGTGGCACTACAACGTGGGGCTTCACAGGGACACCTTCTCCGACCTGCACCTTGACATAGCCAAAAGCCTGGCGCCGGCACTGACCATTCTCGACGGGATCGACGGCATGGAAGGGCACGGCCCCGGGAACGGGAAGCCCCGACACTTTGGTCTTCTGGCAGCTTCATGCGATCCACTGGATCTCGACTTCAGAATATGCACCATGCTTGGAGCAGACCTGCACTCCTTCCCCCTGTACAGGTCAGCCCTGAGGAGAAACCTTCACCCCGATTTAAAGAAGCCCGCTGAAGGTGATTTTCCCGCAGACTTTGCCTTTGAAAACGTCGACATCCCGAAGCTGGACTCGCTTCACCTGCTCCCGTCTTTTCTGGACGGTTTCGGAAAGCGGTTCTTCACTTCCCGTCCTGTTCAGGACCGCAACAAATGCGTCCGCTGCGGTAAATGCGCATCCATCTGCCCGGCGGATGCCATGAAACTTGACGAAAACGGGATCATTGCCATTGATTACGAAAAGTGCATACGCTGCTACTGCTGCCAGGAGGTCTGCCCGGTGGACGCAATCAGTTTTTCCAAAGGTTTGGTCCTTAGGGCCCTCGACTTTTTAAAAATATGACTATGGTCGGTGCTCTTATTCCATGATTTTTCATTCCAAATTGTCCGCCAGAAATTGCTCAATTTCCCATGAATTCTATAATTCATGGGAAGGCAGGATTTCATTGCCTTGCCTGACGATTCAATATTCTGATCTACCGGAGGGTATGCCATGAAACTATCAGCCTATTCAGGTCTTGTGGAAAAAGGATTTGATGCGGATTTTCTGAATCTGCTCATGTTTGATATTTCAGGCGGTATGAGGTCAGTAACCATTCCAAAGGAGTATGTGTCGGATTCCGTCTTCCGGGACGGTATCGGTTTTGATGCGTCAAACTACGGCTTCGCGAAAGTGACCAACTCGGATATGGTCGCAATTCCAGACGCAGGCTGTGCCTTCCTTGAGGAACGGGACGGGTTCAGGACAGTCCATGTGATCTGTGACGTGACAACCACCGAAAGACTGACGTTCGATCAGTATCCCCGTTCAGTCACGAAAAAAACTGCGGCGTATCTTCAGGAAAAAGGACTTGCAGACCGGGCCATGATGCTCGTGGAACTGGAATACTATGCATTCGAGGAGGTTGAGTATTCAACGGGAGTTTCCCATGCCTTCTATTCCATCGGGGCTTCAGAGGGGCTCGGGGAGAACTTTTCTACCGGGCCGCGGTTCGGAGCTCAAAAAGGATACCAGAAACTGCCCCCCGAGGACCGGTATCTTGACTTCCGCAACAGGACCGTCAGGATAATGGGAGATGCAGGTATTCCCGTGAAATATCACCATCACGAGGTAGGCGCATCCCAGCTTGAGATCGAGCTTGACTTTATGGATCTCGTGAAGGCTGCCGACAGCGTATGTGTAGCGAAATGGATCATCCGCACCGTAGCCGAAGAGATGGGACTGAAGGCAACATTCATGCCAAAGCCTCTCTATAAAATGCCCGGAAACGGAATGCACGTCCATCAGTACCTTGAGAAAAACGGACATACCATCTTTCCGGGAGACGGTCTCCACGGTCTGTCACCCCTTGCCCTTTCCTACACATCCGGGCTGCTTGAACACAGCCTTACGGGAAGCCTTCTCGCCTTCACCAACCCGAGCACCAACAGCTACCGCCGCCTTGTCCCGGGATACGAGGCTCCCATAAGCGCGACATTCGCCAGGGGGTCAAGGAGCGCGGCCGTCCGCATACCCGGGTACCTGAAAAAAGACGAGGTCCGAATAGAATACCGGACCGGCGATGCATCGGCGAACACTCACTACATGCTCTCCGCAATGGCACTTGCAGGAGCGGATGGAATACTCAGAAACGCCGACCCGGAAGCTGCGGGTTTCAGCAGCGCGGAAGCCATGGAAGACAAGATTTTCCCGTTGGATCTTCATTCTGTGCTCGCAGGGTTGGAGAAGGATCATGAGTTTCTCCGCCCGTCTTTCCCCGAAAAATTGCTCGAACTCTGGACGAAGCGAAAAACAGAGGAGGCGGAATACGTCTACAACGCTCCAACACCCCAGGAATACGAGCTTTACTTCTGATACGCAGAAAAGGGACGGAGCCCCGGGATCCTCCGGAGCTCCGTCCCTTTTTTTTCTATCACAGCATGCTCCGGCAGTGAACTAGCCGAGGAACGCGAGCAGCAGGCCTCCTGCAAGCACAGAGCCTATCTGGCCTGAAACGTTGGCGCCCACGGCATGCATGAGGATAAAATTATTCTTGTCTTCTGCGGCTGCGAGCCGCTGCACCAGCCTTGCCGACATGGGGAAAGCCGAAATGCCCGAGGCCCCGATCATGGGATTAAGCTTCCGCTTTCTGAAGAGGTTGATGGTCTTCGCCGACAGAACACCGACAGCAGTGTCAAGGATGAACGCCACAAGCCCCATGCAGAGTATAAGGAGCGTCTGGGGCTGAATAAACCGATCCCCTGTCATTGTCGCCGAAATAGCCAGTCCGAGAAGGATAGTGACTATGTTCGCCAGCTCGTTCTGGGCTCCTTTCGCAAGGCGGTCCACAACACCGCTTTCCCGAAGAAGGTTTCCGAACATGAGAAAGCCTATGAGAGACGCAGAGGGCGGAGCGAACATTCCTGCCACGAGAGTTATCCCTATGGGGAAAAGGATCTTTAGTTTTCTGGAAACAGGCTTCTCATGGTATGGCATGGGGATCCTCCGCTCTTCAGGAGTGGTAAGAAGCTTTATCACGGGCGGCTGGATCACCGGAACAAGGGCCATGTAGGAATAGGCCGCTACTGAAATCGGGCCGAGAAGATGGGGGGCAAACTTCGCTGAGACGTAGATCGACGTAGGCCCGTCAGCAGCACCGATGATACCTATTGATGCCGCCTCCTTCAGGCCGAAACCGAAGAGCAGGGCGAGCCCCATGGTGAGAAAGATCCCTGCCTGGGCAGTAATGCCGAAGATGAAGGTCACTGGATTCTGAAAAAGAGGGGTAAAGTCTATCATCGCACCGATCGCGATGAAAATGAGCAGGGGAAACATTTCATTGGCTATTCCGGCATCGAACAGTATACTCAGGGCCCCGTGCTGGATATGTTCGCCTGCCATATGGGTCAAAGCTGAAGTAAACGGAATATTTACAAGGAGCGTCCCGAACCCCATGGGAAGAAGGAGCGATGGCTCGTATTCCTTTGCAATAGCAAGATAAAGGAGGGCTGCCCCCACCCCCATCATGATCGCCTGCCTGCCTGAGAGCGCCAGAAACCCTTCGAAAAGCTGCTCCATTAATGTTCTCTCCTTTATGAACGCACAGGATCGTGCAGAAATTTAAAAAGACCCCCAGCGCAGGGAAATCTCCGCGCTGAAGGTCTCGCTCTATCGGCAAAAGCCAACGATAAAAGCCAGGCCCAGGGCCGTGTTGGTGACTTTCATCCCGCAAGCTACTCCCCTTCGAAATGTATTGTACCCTGTGAAATGGGCTTGTCAATGGCTTGCCGCCTGTCCTAAGGATGGAAATCAATTTCGTTCCGGATGCCTTTCAGCGGAACTCTTCTGACTCATTGCATAAAATAACGGCGACGAAATTCCAATCACCGCGATATAATAAATCACAATATATAAACCGTAAGCGAGGTTTTGAAAGATGAAAAAATTAGCAGCCGCTGCACTTGCATCCATTCTGGGTTCTCTTGTATTCTTTATCGTTACGGCAAAAACCCAGGAAGAAGACACTTTTCTGGACATCACTCCCCCGCCGGCAGCCACAGGGAAAGCGTCCAAAAAAATTCCTGCCGTCTCGTTATTTTCCATACCATTGAGTATTACGGCTGAAGAGACCTCCCGCCTTCTCGAGGAAGCGCTCTTGAACCCCCTTTACAATGTGAAAGGGCAAAAACTGGATGACAGCTACGGAGAATCTGACGCCGACGTGCTCGTCGAAAAAACCGGGCCCGTAGCCGTAGTTCTGGAAAACAACGCCGCACAGTTTTCGCTCCCCTTCCGTTTTGAAAGCCTGATCCGGTGGAAAGGCAACATTTTCGGAATCTCATCGAGCACGAAACAGGAAATCTTCGGAGGAGGCGTACTCAGGCTGAAAGTGAGCCCCAGTATAGATCCGGACTGGAAGCTGAGGCTCAATGGAACACTCGGCGTGGAGTGGAAAAAAAGCCCGGCTATAACCATACTCGGACAGAAAATAGGTATTGCGGGCTTTCTCTCGTCCACCCTCGAAGAACGTTCAGGAGATCTTCTTCTGCGTGCCGAAGAGGAGATAAACCGCTCCATACGACTGAAAGAGCATGCCGCAAATCACTGGAAAGAACTGCAAACACCCCTCGCTCTCTCGGAGTCACCGAAAGTCATGCTTTCCATCAAACCAATGTCTGTTTCCATGCCTCCCTTCAGTGCTGCGGGAGGAATTCTGTCGACCCACCTGGCACTGAAATGCATCCTCAGGGTTTCATCTGATTTCGCAGGGCCGGAAAAGCAAAAGCTTACGGTCCTCCCCCCGCTGACCGTTCTTCCGTCCAGTCTCGACCCGGGTTTCCTCGTCAACCTGGAGACATTTTTTCCCTACAGGGCGCTTGGAGAATACGCCTCAGCCCAGGAATTGCCAACAGTTGATCTGCCTGCAGGAGGACAGGTTACCGTTGAAAAACTTTCTTTCTTCGGAAGCGGAGAACGCCTTGTGGCAGCTGCCGCTATACGGGGAAAGGCTCCCATGGGAGGCACCCTGAAAGGGGAGGCTTTTCTCTCCGGAAAACCTGTATTTTCAAGCAATGACCAGGTGCTCCGCGTCGAAGATTTCGACTTTGATGAAAATTCCACAAAAGGTCTTTCCAAGGCCGCTTCATGGATCATCAGGCCCATGATCGTCAAGTCCATCAGCAGCAAGCTTGTATTTCCAGTCGGCGAACTCAAGGAAAAAGCTCTTCTGTCAATTGCGGAAGCCCTTGAAAATAAACGGCTTTCCGATGAAATGATCCTCGACGGCTCCGCCGGTTCTCTCTCCCTCGAAAATTTCTCCGTCGGCGGTGACGGTATTCATTTATCCTTTTCGCTTGGAGGAAAAGCTGCCCTGAGATACGAAAGAAAGAGGTGAACCGAGAAGTTTACTGCTGAATTGAAAAATACGTTTCTTGTGTTACAATTTATTATGAATAGAGAGTTAATGAAAGAATATCGGCACTGTTGATTCCCCCTTTGGGGTACGCTCTTGAAAGGGAGGTGTTTGCGATGGGCGGAATCAAACAGAAGATTGATTCTATGGCGATCAAAACACTCATTTCGTACCTCGATTCAGACCCGGAAAACAATATACCGCGAATTCTCCAGTGGCTCCGGCATTTCGACAGGGAATCTCCCTACACCCCTATGTATGAACAGATCTCGAAATATCTTGAAGATCCCTTCAATAACTGGAGCATTTTCATGAAAACCATCTATTCCAATTCAAGGATCGAGCCCAGGGTCCGGAAGAAACTCTTCAAGAATTTCGCTCTCTATGCGGGGTTTCTCGGAAAAAGACAAAGGACTGCAGTTTCTGAGGCAGAGGGATGCAACGTTCCGTGGGCTATTCTGCTCGATCCCACTTCGGCGTGCAATCTGAGGTGCATTGGCTGCTGGGCTGCACAGTACGGGCAACAGTTCTCCCTTGATTACGATCTTCTCGACCGGATAGTCGCACAGGGAAAGGAGATGGGCACATTTGTCTATCTATTTACAGGCGGAGAGCCGCTGCTCAGGAAGGATGACATAATCAAACTCTGTTCCTCCCATGAAGACTGTATTTTTTCCGCATTCACCAATGGAACGCTTCTGGACGAATCTTTCGCCGACAGAATACTCGAAGTCGGCAACTTCGTTCCGGCAATCAGTATTGAGGGTTTCGAGGAAGAAACCGACATGCGCCGGGGAAAGGGAACGTACCGGGCAGTGCTCCGGGCCATGGATATACTCAGGGAAAGAAGGCTGCCCTTCGGATTTTCAGCCTGCTATCACAGGGAAAACACTTCAGTTATGGGCAGCGAACAGTTTTTTGACGAAATGATCGACAGGGGATGCCTTTTCGGATGGCTCTTTACGTATATGCCCGTTGGCAGGCACGCCGTGCCGGAGCTCATGGCCACGGCTGAACAAAGGGAATTCATGTACCGCAGTGTCAGGGAATTCAGAAGGACAAAACCGCTTTTCACCCTTGATTTCTGGAACGACGGCGACTACGTTGAGGGGTGTATCGCGGGGGGCAGGTGCTATCTTCACATAAACGCCGCCGGGGACGTGGAACCGTGTGCATTCATCCATTATGCCGACTCCAACATCAAGGAAAAATCACTGCTTGAAGCCCTGAAATCTCCCCTTTTCATGGAGTACAGGAAAAACCAGCCCTTCAGCCCGAACTATTTCCGTCCATGCCCTCTCCTCGACAATCCGGGATGCCTCGCGTCCATGGTCCATGCTTCGGGAGCTCCTTCCACCGAATTTTCCGCTCCTGAAGACGTTGACGTTCTGACCTCGAAATGTACCCGGGCTGCAATAGCCTGGGCACCTGTAGCACGGAAACTTGCAGAGGAAAAACTTCAGGGCGTCCCTGAGCCTGAGACGGCAGAAACGGCTGCAGGAAAAGAGAAGAACCTGTAAATCGATCACTGCATGCCAGTACTGCGCTCACCAGAGGGGGCTTCCGAAAGGAGTCCCCTTCCTTTCTCGTCCGGATATGTTTTTTTCTCTCCGGCACGACGGCGAGCCGGCGTATTCCTTAACCACAAAAAACACGACGGTTCATCCTCCCAAAATCCATCGGTGCAGTTCTTTGACGGAACTTTCACCTATGACCTTCATCCCGTTTCTCCTGAGCAGTCCGGCCGTGATCCCTTCGCCCGGCACCAGTCGTCCCGAGAAGCTGCCATCATAAATCATTCCCGCCCCGCATGAGGGACTTCTTTCTTTCAGAAGTGCTCGCCGGCATCCGTACAGCAGCGACAAATTCAGGACCTGAAGAGCACCCCGTTCATAGTTATCCGTTACATCAATTCCCCGGATCGTCTTCACTCTGCCCCCATAAATTTCAGCCGGATCCCTCGGAGTCGGAAGACCGCCCATTATTTCCGGGCACACGGGAATAAAAAAACAGGAACCCATGAATGAAAGGATCTCCCTGCTCTGGGCGCCGCTCCCATCGTACCTGCAGGCAATTCCCAGAAGACACGCACTGACCAGTATTTTCAGGGCATATCACTGCCTTTACTTTTCTTTTCCGTCAAAATTATACATCCTCGTCAAAAGCTTTTTTAAAAAAATTTCCAGAGGCATAAAAAAGGCCCCGGAAAAAAACCGGGGCCTTTCTGTCAATCATTCACTACACCATAACGGTGCTTATTTCAGGAGACCGACTTCCTTGAAATACCGGACTGCTCCGGGGTGATAGGGGATCATCATCTTGTCCTCGGGCTCGACAAGTCCGGGGCCAAACTGTGAGAGTGCCGCAGCGACAGCCCTGATATTGTCCACGTTCTCATACAGGGCCTTTGCCATATTGTAGGCCAGTTCTTCCGGAAGCTCATCCCGGCAGATGATCAGGTCGGCAGGGTCTCCGGCAGTGAGAACATCATAATCCTGATTCGTATACAGGTTCGCAGGAATAGTTCTTCTCTGGATCCACTGGTTGATCTTCTTGAGGTTCTCAAACGCTTCGTCAGAGATCGGAAGCATCACTGCTTTTCCGGAAACCATCAGCTCT
>Ga0265293_10013365_pt1 | contig 10666 bp, 14 predicted proteins | sample Munlanlewell138R_FD_192505 | JGI IMG/M metagenome (GOLD analysis project Ga0265293, IMG submission 192505) | Leachate microbial communities from a municipal landfill in Southern Ontario, Canada - Leachate well 138R | ecosystem: Engineered > Solid waste > Landfill > Unclassified | place: Canada... | reverse complement strand
TTCGATCTCGTCGACGTATTCGCAGCCGCCGTAATAGCGCTTGCCCGGATAGCCTTCGGCATACTTGTTGGTGAGGATGGAGCCGGTCGCTTCCAGCACTGCCTTCGAGCAGATGTTCTCGCTGGCGATCAGCTCGATCTTGTCGCGCTGGCGCCCGAGTTCCTTGGCCGTCCAGGCGGCGATTTCGGGATCGGTCTCGGCAAGGCCCGCGGTGAAGAACCCGGCGGGCGTGACGTTGGTTGCTGCGAGCGTGGTCATCGGAATGGCAGTCCTGTTCAGAGAATGGGGCTGGATAGCTTGTCGACGCGCGGGCCGTGCCGCCCGCCGCCGAAGCGTGTGGAAAGGAAAGCGTCGAGGCAGGCCTTGGCCATGTCCTCGCCCGTCAGCCGCGCGCCCATCGCGATGCAGTTCGCGTCGTTGTGCTCGCGCGCGAGGGCGGCGGACAACGGCTCAGACACCAGCGCGCAGCGCAGCTTGGGGTTGCGGTTGACGGCAATGGAAATGCCGACGCCCGATCCGCAGAGCGCCACGCCCAGTTCGGCCGTGCCGTCCGCCACCACCGAAGCCAGCTTGTAGCCGTAGTCCGGGTAATCGACGCGGTCGGCCGTGTCCGGGCCAAGATCGGCGACGTCGTGGCCGAGGCCGATGAGATATTCGCGCAAGACGGCCTTGAGGTCGACGGCGGCGTGATCGGAAGCAATGGCGATACGCACGGGATCACCTGTATCAATCGTGGATGGAATCGGCGCATGTGCCCCATAGGGGCTTGGCGGCGGTTTCGCCACACCCTTGGTTGTTTCTGGCCTAGAAGGTGTCCTTCGCGGCCCTCAGCGCGGCGAATGTCGCCACGGCGTCACCCGGTTTACCCCATTGCGCCTGCAAAGCCGGATCGTCGGCGCGAAGGAAGGGATTGGTCGCCAGTTCCCGTTCAAGCTTGCTGGGAACGGTGGGTTGCCCGGCCTCGCGGCGGATGCGGATTTGCTCCGCGTAATCCCGCAATTCGGCATTGTCCGGGTCGGCGTGGAGCGCGAAGCGGGCGTTGGACGCAGTATATTCGTGCGCGCAATAGATCATGGTTTCGGGCGGCAGGGCCTTGAGGCGCGAGAGACTGGCCCAGAACTGCGGCGGAGTGCCCTCGAACATGCGCCCGCAACCCAGCGCGAAAAGCGAATCGCCGACAAAGGCGATGTCCGCTTCGGGCAGGTAATAGGCGATATGACCGTTCGTATGGCCCCCCACGTCGATCACGCTCGCCGCCCAGTCGCCCAGCGTGACGCGATCGCCTTGCTCCACGGTGCGGTCCACGCCCGCGATTTTCGCGGCGTCGCCTGCCGGGGCAGTGATGGTGCAGCCCGTTACAGCCTTGATCGCTTCGTTGCCGCCCGCGTGATCGGGGTGCCAGTGCGTGTTCCAGATCTGAGTGATCTGCCACCCCTTGCCCGCCGCCTCGCGCAAGTATGTGTCGGCGTCCGGCGTGTCGATGCAGGCGGTTTCCCGGCTTTCTGGATCGTGCAGCAGATAGCCGTAGTTGTCCGACAGGCAGGGGAACTGATGGATTTCAAGCGGCATGGCGGACTCTCCTTGCCGTCCTAGGTAGGGGGTCCGGCGCCAAAGCAAAAGCCCGCCCGGATCGCTCCGGGCGGGCCTTGCCCAGGTCATCCCGGCGAAAGCCGGGGCGACGACGGCCTTAGCCGCGCTGCTTCAGCGCTTCGCCCAGGATATCGCCCAGCGACGCGCCCGAGTCGGACGAGCCATACTGTTCGACGGCCTGCTTCTCTTCGGCGAGCTGGTGCGCCTTGATCGAGAAGTTTGGCTTTTTGGAACGGTCGAAGCCGGTAATCATGGCGTCGATCTTCTGGCCGACCTGGAAGCGATCCGGGCGCTGTTCGTCGCGGTCGCGGCCGAGGTCCGAACGCTTGATGAAGCCGGTCGCGCCGTCCTCGCCCGCCTGGACTTCCAGTCCGCCGTCGCGGACTTCCAGGACAATGACGGTGACGACATCGCCACGCTTGAGCGAACCGGAAGCGGCCACGCCGCCAGCCGATGGCGCGCCCTTTTCAAGCTGCTTCATGCCAAGGCTGATGCGTTCCTTCTCGACGTCCACGTCGAGCACGATGGCCTGGACCTGCTCGCCCTTGCGGTGCAGCGCCAGCGCGTCCTCGCCCGAGATGCCCCAGGCGATGTCGGACATGTGGACCATGCCGTCCACGTCGCCGTCGAGGCCGATGAACAGGCCGAACTCGGTGGCGTTCTTGACTTCGCCTTCCACGGACGAGCCGACCGGGTGCTTCTCGGCAAACGCTTCCCAGGGGTTCTGCTGCGCCTGCTTGAGGCCCAGCGAAATGCGGCGCTTGTCGCTGTCGACTTCCAGCACCATGACGTCGACTTCCTGGCTGGTCGAAACGATCTTGCCGGGATGGACGTTCTTCTTGGTCCAGCTCATTTCCGAAACGTGGACAAGGCCCTCGATGCCCGCTTCCAGTTCCACGAAAGCGCCGTATTCGGTGATGTTCGTCACCGTGCCGCGCAGCTTCGCGCCGACCGGATACTTGGCGGCGACGCCTTCCCACGGATCGCTTTCGAGCTGCTTCATGCCGAGGCTGATGCGCTGCGTTTCCTGGTTGATGCGGACGATCTGGACGCGCACCGTGTCGCCGATGTTGATGACTTCGCTGGGGTGGTTGACCCGCTTGTAGCTCATGTCCGTGACGTGGAGCAGGCCGTCGATGCCGCCGAGGTCCACGAAGGCGCCGTAATCGGTGATGTTCTTCACCACACCATCGATGATCTGGCCTTCATGCAGCTTCTCGATCAGGCCCGAGCGCTGTTCGGCGCGGGTTTCTTCGAGCACGGCACGGCGCGAGACGACGATGTTGCCGCGGCGGCGGTCCATCTTGAGGATCTGGAACGGCTGCGGCACGTCCATCAGCGGCGTCACGTCGCGTACCGGGCGGATATCGACCTGCGAGCCGGGCAGGAACGCCACCGCGCCGTCGAGGTCAACCGTGAAGCCGCCCTTGACGCGGCCGAAGATCACGCCTTCCACGCGCTTGCCTTCGCCGAACTCGCTTTCCAGCTTGTCCCACGCGGCTTCGCGGCGGGCGCGGTCGCGCGACAGCATGGCTTCGCCGTCCGCGTTCTCCACGCGGTCGACATAGACTTCCACTTCGTCGCCGACGCTGAGGCCGTGCGGCTGGCCCGCGGGGGCAAATTCCTTGAGGGGGACGCGGCCTTCGCTCTTGAGGCCCACGTCGATCACGGCCTTGTCGTTCTCGATGCCAGTGATGGTGCCCTTGACGACGCGGCCTTCAAAGCCGCCGGTGGCGGCGCCGCCCAGCGATTCGTCAAGGAGAGCCGCGAAATCGTCGCGGGTCGGGGTAGCCGAAGTGGCCATAGGGGTAGGTATCCTTCACATCGATGTTTCCGGCCAGGCGGTTTTTCCGCCGGTCTTTTCTCCGCCTCGGCACCATTGCTTCGGCGGGCCAAAAGGGCCGAACGCCCCGCCGGGCCGGATGCCGTGGCAGGGGTCTTCGGGAAACCGGGATTTCCGTGGACCGGCGGCGCCTAGCCGCGAATTCGGCGGAAAGCAACAGGAATGGCGCTTTCGCGGCGAGAATGCGCGGTGGAGCGGCGCGTCAGCGCGTCGGGCTGTAGCCTTCGCGGCGCAGGCTCATCATCCATGCGGAAAGCTCTTCCATCCGGGCCGCGTCCAGCTCGAAGTTCATGACCGCCGGATAGTTGTGCGAATCGCGCAGGAATGCGCGCATGGTTTCTTCCGTCACGCCGGGCCGGTTGGCGATATCGTCGAACGGCGGGGCGTCAGGGCCGGGCGACGGCGCGTTCGCGGCGACGCCGTGGCAGCCGGCGCAGCGTTCCCGAGCAAAGGCGAGGCCGCGTTCCGCCGGGGATGAGGGCGGGGTCGCCGTCGTTGCGCAGGCGGTTGCAAGGCCCGATGCCAGGACGATTGCGAGGATCGCGGCTTTCACGACTGGTCCTTTCTCTGCCTATGTTGCTCCACCACGGCAAGGGCGGCCGTGACAGCCTGTTCCACGGTCATGTCGGACGTGTCGATCGTCACGGCATCGTCCGCCGCGCGCAAGGGCGCGTCCTTGCGGCCGGTGTCCCGCATGTCGCGCGCCAGCAAGTCTCCGGCGATGGCGTCGCGATCCGCCTGGCGGCCGGCATTCAGCATTTCGAGGTAGCGCCGCCGCGCGCGGGCCGGGATGCTGGCAGTGACGTAAAGCTTCACACCCGCTTCCGGCGCAATCACGGTGCCGATGTCCCGCCCGTCGAGCACCGCGCCGCCCGGCTGCGTCGCAAAGGCGCGTTGCCGGTCGAACAGCGCCCGGCGCACCGCGGGATGGATCGAGACACGGCTGGCCAGCCCGCCGGTTTCCTCGGATCGCAGTTCGGGATCGGTCAGCAGCGCATCGGGAAAGCTGGTCGCGGCGAGCGCCGCCACCGGATCGTCGGGATCGCCGCCGTCCAGCAGGCACTGCCTTCCGACCGCGCGATAGAGCAGCCCGGTATCGAGATGCGGCAGGCCGAAGTGCGCCGCCAGCGCGCGGGCGATGGTGCCCTTGCCGGATGCGGTGGGGCCGTCGACGGCGATAATCATTGCCCGGCTCCCGGCTTTTCCGCTCTCCGCGCCTGGAAGGCCTTGGTCAGCCCCCAGATTGCGATGGCGGCCCAGAAGCCTTCCAGAACGAGGCTTGCCGGGTTCATGTTTACGAGCAGCGATAGCGTCAGCAGCGCCGCGCCCGCCAGATTGACGCCATGCTGGATGAAGGGGTTGGGGGCGCTGCGCCCGGTGATATACCAATAGGCGAAGATGATGCAGGCCATGCCGGTGAACCCGGCGATATTGGCCGCCGTTACGATGGACAGGCCCGTCATTGCCCGGCCAGGCCATTCTCGGCCAACCCGTTTCCGGCCAGTCCGTCCAGCAAAGGCTCGAAATTCGGAAAGCTGGTGAGGATCGGGCGCGTGTCGTCCACTTCCACGCCCGCGCGGCTGGCAAGGCCCGCCACGGCCATCGACATGGCGATGCGATGATCGAGATGCGTGGCGACGGGCGCGGCCGATAGCGGCGCGCCGGGCAGGGGATCGCCGCCTGTCCCTTCGATCACCAGTCCGTCCTCGTGCTCCTCGATCCGCGCCCCGGCGGCTGTCAGGGCAGCCGCCATGACGGCCAGCCGGTCGGATTCCTTGACGCGCAGTTCGTCGAGGCCGGACGTGACCGTGCGCCCCCGCGCCAGCGCGGCGGCCACGAACAGCGCTGGAAACTCGTCGATCATGGCGGGCGCTACGGCGGGGTCGACGTCGGTGCCGGTAAGCGCGGAATGCCTGACGCGCAGGTCCGCCACAGGCTCGCCACCGACGATACGTGGGTTCACGTCTTCTATATGGCCGCCCATCGCGCGCAGCACTTCGACCAATCCCGCGCGCGTGGGATTGAGGCCGACATTCTCGATCAGCACGTCGCTGCCCGGCACGATCAGGGCGGCGACGATGAAGAACGCGGCGGAAGAAGGGTCACCCGGCACGTCGATCGTTTGCGGGCGCAGGTCCGCCTCGCCTCGGATGCGGATCACGCGGGCGCCATTGTCGCTCACCTCGACAGTCAGGTCCGCGCCGAAGCCCGCCAGCATCCGTTCGGAATGATCGCGCGTCGGCACCGGCTCGATGACTGTCGTGATGCCGGGCGTGTTCAGCCCGGCGAGCAATATGGCGCTCTTCACTTGCGCGGAAGGGACCGGCAGCCGGTATTCGATCGGCACGGCGGGCGATGCGCCGCGCAGCATCAGTGGCAGCGTCCCGCCGGGCGAGGGGGAGAAATCCGCGCCCATGCGCGACAGAGGCTCGATCACGCGGTTCATGGGGCGCTTCGACAGGCTGGCGTCTCCCGTGAACGTGGCCGTGAGGGGATGGCTGGCCAGCAGGCCCATCAGCAGGCGCGTGGATGTGCCGGAATTGCCCATTTCCAGCGCCGTCGCGGGCTGGAGCAGGCCACCCACGCCGACGCCATGGACGCGCCATTCGCCTTCCCCGGTGCGTTCCGCCTGCGCGCCCATTGCGCCCATCGCGGCGGCCGTGGCCAGCACGTCCTCGCCTTCCAGCAGGCCGGAGATGCGCGTTTCTCCGATGGCAAGCGCGCCGAGCATGATCGCGCGGTGGCTGATCGACTTGTCGCCGGGCACGCGAATCCGTCCCTTGAGCGGACCTGTCGCCGCAAAACGGCGGGGGCGCATCTGGGCGGGGTCGGCAGCGGACACGGCGATCACTTTCATTTAAGGCGTGGAGAAGCGCGCGGGCTTTTGACAGCGCGGGCGCGCTATGGCAAGGCGCGCGCCCTGTGCGGGTTCCGGGGTTCTTGAAGCCGGGGTTTTCCGCACCATCATTTCACGGGTTTTTCGCCTGCCGCCCGGGTGGCAAGGCAAGTTGAGGACGTTTCATGGTCAAGCCAGAATGGGGCGCCAAGCACGGCTGTCCGAAATGCGGCACTCGCTTCTACGATCTCGGCAACGACGATCCGGTTACCTGCATCGAATGCAAGTATGTCTGGTATCCCGAGCCGGTGCTGAAATCCAAGCAGCCGATTCCCTTCGAGGAACTCCAGAAGGAGAAGGCCACGGAGGCGGAAGACGCGGATCTCGCCGATGAGGATCTCGACATCGACGAGGATGGCGATTCGCCTGATAATGACGTCGATCTGGGCGGAGACGACGATCTGGGCGTGACGCGCGGCGACGGCGATAACGACGACAACTGACGCGAATTCGCGTCGGCGATTTCCTGCCCAGAAAGTCCTTGCCAAGCCGGCGGCACGTCACTAGAGGGCGGCGTCCCGGCCGGAAGGCAAATCCGGCAAGGCGGGAACGGTCAGCCTCCCAGGGCGGGCCGAATGGATGGAAATCAAGGGGCCGTAGCTCAGCTGGGAGAGCGCTACAATGGCATTGTAGAGGTCAGGGGTTCGATCCCCCTCGGCTCCACCATCCATCCATACAGCGGGTTTTTCCCAACGCTGGCCGACGAGGTTTCGTCCGCCGGCGTTTTTGGCGTTTAGCCGGATATCAGCCCGGCGGAACTGGAGTGCGAGGCCATGTTCGACACCTTGTCAGATCGCCTGGGCGGCGTTTTCGACAAGCTGCGCGGGCGCGGCGCGCTCAACGAGCAGGACGTGCGCGACGCCATGCGCGAAGTGCGCATCGCGCTGCTTGAGGCCGATGTCGCGCTGCCGGTCGTCCGCCGCTTTGTGGACAATGTGACGGAAAAGGCCGTGGGCCAGTCCGTGCTGCGCTCGGTCACGCCGGGGCAGCAGGTCGTCAAGATCGTCAACGATGCGCTGGTCGAGATGCTGGGCGGGGAAGAAGTGGCGGACCTCGATCTCGCCGCCGCGCCGCCTGTCGTCATCATGATGGTCGGCCTGCAAGGTTCCGGCAAGACGACGACAACCGCGAAGCTGGCGAAGCTCCTCCGGGAAAAGCACGGCAAGAAGGCCATGATGGCGTCGCTCGACGTCAACCGCCCCGCCGCGCAGGAACAACTCAAGGTGCTGGGCGAGCAGGTCGGCGTCGCGACGCTGCCTATCGTGTCCGGCCAGCAGCCGGTCGACATTGCCACGCGCGCGCTGCAATCGGCGAAGTTGCAGGCGATGGACGTCTTGTTGCTCGATACGGCCGGGCGGCTCCACGTCGATCAGCAGTTGATGGACGAGATGAAGGCCGTGGCCGCCATCTCCGCGCCGAAGGAAACCCTGCTCGTCGTCGATTCGCTAACCGGGCAGGACGCCGTGAACGTGGCGCAGAGCTTTGCCGGGCAGGTCGATCTGACTGGCGTGGTCCTCACCCGGATGGACGGCGACGCGCGCGGCGGCGCGGCGCTTTCGATGCGCGCCGTCACCGGCAAGCCGATCAAGTTCGCGGGCACGGGCGAGAAAATGGATGCGATCGAGGCGTTCCACGCCTCGCGCGTTGCCAGCCGCATCCTCGGCATGGGCGATATCGTTTCCATTGTCGAAAAGGCCGCCGCTTCCATTCAGGAAGACGAAGCCGAAGCGCTCGCCAGGCGCATGGCCAAGGGCCAGTTCGACATGAACGACCTGCGCACCCAGCTTCGCCAGATGCAGAATATGGGCGGGCTGGGGATGCTGGCGGGCATGATGCCGGGCATGAAGAAAGCCAAGGCCGCGATGGCGGCTTCCGGCATGGACGACCGCGTGCTGCTGCGCATGGATGCGATCATCGGTTCCATGACTCCGCAGGAGCGCACGCGACCCGAACTGCTTAACGCCAAGCGCAAGATCCGCGTCGCCAAAGGGTCCGGCACGCAGGTGCAGGACATCAACAAGCTCCTCAAGATGCACATGGAAATGGCGAAGGCCATGAAGCAGATCAGGAAGATGGGCGGGTTGAAGGGACTGGCCAACCTGTTCGGGACAGGCGGGCTGGATGCCGCCATGCCGGGGCTGGGTGGCGGGAATATGCCAGGCGGCCTTCCGGGCCTGGGCGGCGGTGCACCAGATCTTTCCAAGTTTCTCAAGAAGTAATTACAAGTTTCAGATTAGAAAGGTAAACAGATGGCAATTTCCCTGCGTCTCTCGCGTGGCGGCTCCAAGAAGCGGCCCTACTATCGCCTGGTCGTGGCTGACAGCCGCAGCCCGCGCGACGGCAAGTATCTGGAGCAGGTCGGCACTTATAACCCGCTGCTGGCCAAGGACGACGAGAACCGCGTCCGTCTGACCGAGGACCGCGTCCGCTACTGGCTGGGCGTCGGCGCGCAGCCGAGCGACCGTGTGGCCCGGATGCTCGACAAGGCGGGCATCAGGGAGCGTGCCGCCACCAACAATCCGCAAAAGGGTGAGCCGGGCCAGAAGGCCAAGGACCGCGCCGAGGAAAAGGCCGAGAAGGTCCGCGAGGCGGAAGAGGCTGCCAAGGAAGCCGCAAACGCGCCTGCTCCCGAAGAGGCTCTGGCTGAGGAAGCTCCGGTCGAAGAAGCTCCCGCTGTCGAGGAAGCCGCTCCGGCCGCCGATGAAGCACCTGCCGCCGAAGCCGGCGAAGAGCAGGCCGAGGGCTGATCCTTGCGGGACTTTCCCGTCACGCTGGCTGCCATAACCGGCGCGCACGGCGTGACGGGCGAAGTCCGCCTGAAACTGTTCGGCGGAGGCGTGGCGGCGCTGCGGCATTACCGCGCCTTCAACGATTCCGGCAAGGGTTCCGGGCTCACGCTGGAAAAGCTGCGCGACGACGGCAAGGGTGGCGCGATCGCCCGCTTCGCCGAAGTAACGGACCGCAACGCGGCCGAAGCCTTGCGCGGCACGGCGCTCACTGTCCCGCGCTCCGTCCTGCCACCATTGGGGGAGGGCGAATACTATCATGCGGACCTGATCGGCCTACTCGCCGTTTCGACCACGGGCGAGGCGCTGGGCGTCTGTGTCGCGGTCGAGAATTTCGGCGCGGGCGACGTGCTGGAGATCGAGCGTCCGGACGGCAAGCGGTTCATGGCGCCGATGCGGGCGGAAGCGGTGCCCGAATGGGATGCGGAGCGCCTGCTGATTGACGCGGCTTACACGCAATAGTATATACATCGCGTATATACGGAGGCTGCCATGGGCAAGGAATATCGCGGCAAGGTGTTCAAGTCGGGCAATTCGCTCGCCTTGCGGCTGCCCAAGGCGCTCGGCCTGGAGGAAGGCACGGAAATGGTGCTGCGCGAAATGCAGCAGGGCTATGCGCTTGAACCCGTTGAAAAGCCGAAACGCAAGATCGACGTCAGTGGGTTCTGGGGCAAGGCGCCGGGGATCAAGCTTGCTCCGCGGGAAGATTTCGAGGAACGGCCCAGCACGATTGCGGCGCGCGAAGCTGCACGCAAGGCAGCGGAATCCTCGTGATACGATATCTGATTGATGCCAATAGTGCTGTCTATGCGATGGAAGGCGCCTATCCCGTTTTGCGTGAGCGTATGATTGACTGCGATCCGGGTGACATCGCGATCTCGGCTATCAGTTACGCCGAAGTTGCCTATGGTACTTATGTCGGAAAGCCTCCACCGCCTGAAGTGCTGGAGGCCTTCGTGGCTGCCATCCCATTGCTTCCCTTCGATGAAGCCGCCGCCCGCGAATATGCAAAGCTGCCGTTCAAGCGCGCCCGTTTCGACCGTTTGCTTGCCGCCCATGCGCTCAGTATCGGGGCGACAGTGATAACGAACAACGAAGCCGACTTCGCCGATGTGCCGGGGCTGAAGGTCGAGAACTGGACGATCTGAGTGACCTTTGCCGCCACTGTCCTCACTCTCTACCCGGAGATGTTCCCCGGCCCGCTTGGCGTCAGCCTTGCGGCGCGCGCGCTCAATGAAGGCAAATGGTCGCTCGATACCGTGCAGATCCGCGACTTTGCCATCGACCGGCACCGGACAGTGGACGATACGCCCGCGGGCGGCGGCGCGGGTATGGTGCTGCGTGTGGATGTGCTGGCCGCCGCTATAGACCATGCGCGCGTGCTTCACTCCGATTGCCCGGTGATCGCCATGACGCCGCGCGGAACGCCGCTGACGCAAGGCCGCGTTCGCGAGCTGGCGGCGGGGCCGGGGGTTACGGTGCTGTGCGGCCGGTTCGAGGGGTTCGACGAACGGATATTCGCCGGACGCGATGTGGAAGAGGTCTCTGTTG
>Ga0265293_10013364_pt1 | contig 10666 bp, 14 predicted proteins | sample Munlanlewell138R_FD_192505 | JGI IMG/M metagenome (GOLD analysis project Ga0265293, IMG submission 192505) | Leachate microbial communities from a municipal landfill in Southern Ontario, Canada - Leachate well 138R | ecosystem: Engineered > Solid waste > Landfill > Unclassified | place: Canada... | reverse complement strand
AAGGGTAGTTAGTTAAGAAAGGAATATTGATATGCATAAAAAAAGCTCAAGCGGCCTTTTAACCTTAATACTAGGTTTGCTTCTACTTACCTTCTTTGCATTTACCCACATTGTTGGGGCGACCGTCGTTATCCCGGGGGCTGACCCTGGTTTTGTTGGACTCATGCAAACCTTTGGGAATGATCTCCAAACACTGTTTTCACCTAATTTCTCGGTTCTTAATCAATTAATTGGGTTTATCGTCGCAGTGACCGTTGTTACGATTGCGTTTGTCTTTATGATCGTTTGGATTATTCGATTACTTGTCTTCCGTCGTCATAAAGCGAATTTATTTTCACCGTTCCTATTTTTCATTTCAACCATAGTTGGCGTTGTACTCGTCAGTTCGCATGGCGTGGTCGAACTTGCTTTTACACAACCTGCGGTTATGGTTGCCACGGCTTATTGGTTTGTAATGGGCGTGATTATTGTCGCTCTCGGCCTTCATTTACTTGTCGTCGGACTTAAGAATTCTGGTGCCTACAAAAAAGAATCGCTCATTTCTGAAGACATTGATATTGATGTATATGAAGAAATCGGCGAAGAGGTTAGTGAACCTGCCCCTGTACCAGTTCAACCTAAAGTTATTGAACCTGAACAAGTGGTTGTTAAAGAAGAGGTTAAAGTAGCGCCGATTGAATCTAAACCGGTCCTCGAGGAAGAAAAACAAACCACAATTAATCTTCAAGATCCAGCTCTGGATAAATTGATTCGAAAAATTGCGAATGAAGAGATTGATAAACGTCCAGTTCCGGAAAAAGTAGTGGTTCGTGAAGTCGAAAAAATAGTTGCTCCAGAACCTAAAAAAGAAGTGATTAAAGAAACAAAGGTTGAACCTAAACCTGAAGTAAAAATTGAACCAGTTGTTAAAAAGGTCAATTTGCCACCACCTCCAAAAGAAAAAGAAACGGAAACTGTCGAAAGACTTTCTTTCCCAGAACGGATGCAAGTGGTTGAAAAAGAAGTAAAAGCGAATTACAACCATCTTAAAAACTATCTATTAAGCTTTGGACTTAATTCGCGTATTAGTAATGTCGCGGATTCATTTAGATTAGGGCGAGTCCTGTACGCTAAATTGACAAATTCAGGTAATACTGGACTCAAACTCTACTTACCAATTAAAATCGAAGATTATAAAGATAGCAAGATTCCGCTTAAATCCGCTGATGGAATCAAGCAATACGAAGAAGTCCCAACCTTCATATATGTGCGCAGTGACCTATCGATGAAAAGAGCAAAGCAATTGATTGACGATGTGATGCTCAAAAATGGTATTACCCGTAAATATGATGCTCAAGACATTGATCATATTGCTGACCTCTTAAAGTAAGTTTCATCTCATACTTAAAGCCTATGTTTACGCATAGGCTTTTGATATTGTCACTGTTTTTAAACTAAACGACTAAGATTATTCTAGAATATTATTCATGTAATATTTGCGCGTGTGTCGCCCCTATGTTAATATATTCACATGCAACTGGCATAAAGAGGAGTGTGGTCGTTAAATGCCTGATGAGCCTCTGACGTGGGTTCTGTTAATTCTTTATTTACTAGGAAGTGCTTATTGTAGTGCTTCTGAGACGGCATTTATGACCGCGAATCGTTTTCGAATAAAGGCAAAAGCGGAGGAAGGTAGCTTTAGTGCCCGCCTTGCTTCCTGGGTTCTTGTTCGCCTTGAAAACTCTATTGTGTCACTCGTCCTTTTTAATAATTTAGTAAATATGCTTTTCACGACCCTTTTGACGGTCACGATTGTAAGCATGAATGGTGGATCACAAAGTGAATTATTGGCAACCTTAATTGGGGTTCCGATTATTTTCCTTTTTGGTGAAACCGTCCCTAAAATACTCGCTAAAAGATTTAGCGAACAATTTGTTATCATAAGCGCCTACTTATTGGTACCACTTATCTTGATTTCATATCCTTTTGCCCTGATTTTCCGCGGTATTATTTTCTTATTCAAAAAAGTGTTTCAGTTTAAAGAGGATAACATTTTTACGGCTGATGACTTTGAAAATGTCATTGAGTCGATTGAAGAGCAGGGAATCATTAATGAAGATGCCAGTGAACTTATTCTTTCAACCCTCGAATTTAGTGAAACAGTTGTTAAAGATGTTTTGACACCTAAGCAAAATATAAAAGCTTATGATATGGCTAAATTCACAAGTAGGGGATTTCAACAATATATTCTGAGCTCTCCTTTTTCACGTATTCCCCTTTATGAAGGTAATCTTGACAAGATTATTGGGGTTATTGTCGTCCGTGAATACATTAAATATTTTCAAAAAAATCCGAATGTTAACCCACGTGATATTATGTCAAAACCATATTTTGTAAATAACAAGATTACATTAACGAAAATGATTGAAGGCTTTAAGAAAAAGAATACCCATATTGCGTTTGTACTTGATGAAAATAAAAAGCTCATTGGGATGTTGACGATGGAAGATGTGCTTGAAGAACTAGTGGGTCAAATCGCTGAAGTAACCTCATCTTTAAAAGGGGAGGAAACGTTTGATGTCTAATACGGTCCGACTTATTTTGATTATTCTTTTATTGGTTTTATCCTTCTTTTTCTCGAGTGCTGAAAGTGTTTTTTCCACCACTAATAAACTTCGGCTGGAAAAAGATGTTGAGGAAGGGGTCAAAAATAGTCGTCAAGTTATGAATGTTGTCAAAGACTTTGACGATACTGTTTTAACGATTTTGTTAGGCAATAATTTTGTCAATATTTCTTTAACGGCCATTGTCACCGGTTTTGCGATTACTTATGATAATGCGCATGGGGCGACTGGTCAATATATTGCGTTCTTTAGTGCCGCCTTATTCGTTGTCCTTGTCATTTTTGGGGAAATTATCCCTAAAACGATCGGGGTTAAATTTAGTTATCGTTTAGCATACTTATATTATTATCCTTACATGCTTGTCTATTATCTATTTACACCAGTTCTTTTTATATTCCGCATCTTAAATAAGAAAAATCATGCCAAAAAAGATATTTCTCACACCGAGGAACATTATACTGAAGATGAACTCCAACTAATTGTTGATGAGATTGAAGAGCAAGGGTTTATTGATGAAGAAACGAGTGATCTCGTCCGCAATGCGATTGAATTCACGGAGACTGAGGCATACGAAATTATGACCCCACGGGTTGATGTATTGAGCTATGATATCGATGACGATATTTTAAGAGTCATGAAAAAGCAAGAAATTTTTAAGTTTAGTCGTATACCGGTATATAAAGATACGATTGATAACATAATTGGTATCCTATCAACGAAAGATTTAATTAAATTAACGCTTAGTAAGAAGAAAATAAACATTAAGTCACTGATAAAACCTCCGTTATTTGTTCATCACACTAAAAACATTAGTGAGATCTTGACCGAATTTAAACAAACCAAAAACCATATTGCCATTGTGATTGATGAGTATGGTGGCACTGAAGGTATCATCACCATGGAAGATATCCTTGAAGAAATTATTGGTGAAATTTGGGATGAAAGCGATGTTATTGATGAACCAATCGTAAAGAAAAGCGACACCCACTATATTATTGATGGTGGCGTTAATATTGAAGACTTCTTTGAACTTTTTGATCTTGAAGAAGATGAAGATAATGATTACGATACCGTTGCAGGTTGGTGTTTAGAAATGCTAGACCGTTTTGCAAAAGTGGGCGATACCTTTAAATATGAAAATATTTTGGTGAAGATTATTAAAATTGATGGCTTTGTCGTTGAAAAGGTTGAAGTTTTGGTTGAAACGGAAGATTAATGAGAACCCATGAATATTTAAAAAAGATTCCAAACTTAAAGGGTCAAACCTTTATCGTAACAGGCGCCAATAGCGGTCTTGGTTTTGCGCTTAGTGAACACTTAATTGCCAAAGAGGCCCATGTTATCATGGCCAATCGTAATGAAGATAAAACCAAACAAGCGCTATCAAAATTACTTAAGAAATATCCGAATGCGGCTATTTCTTTTTTTTATTTTGATCAGTCAGATTCAAGTGCGATTGACCATTTTGTGCAACGTTTAGAGGAAGGTTATCGGCAAATTGACGGCATTGTTTTCAATGCTGGGGTCTACTTTCCTGATGCTAAAGGTCGAACTCGCCAAGGGTTGCCTTTGACTTTTGGTATCAATTTTTATGGTAATTATTTATTGACCAAAAAGATCATGGCTTCATCGCTTGTTTCGTCAAACACGCGTTTTGTCTATACCACCTCGCCTGCAGCCTATAGAAAGATGTCACGAGATCGCTTCAGCAAAGTAATAACGGGAGAGAGGATTTCACGACACCAGCAATATAAAGGCGCGAAATGGGCGCTTAATTGTTTCGCCTGGGGCTTAATGGAAAAAAGTGAGCAAATTCCTTTCCCGGTTAAGGGGCGGGTTTTCTTATATCATCCAGGCGTCAGTAATAGTAATATTGCGCGTTTTAAGTTTAAACCGCTTAATACTTTTGCTCATCTATTTATGAAGGTGATGTTCCATAGCCCACAGCGAGCGGTGCTTGGGGCGCTTGTTGCTTTAACCACTATCGATGATTTAAAAGGGATGATGATTGTACCCCGTGGGTTGCTTGAAGTAAACGGCTTGCCCCGATATAAAAAAATGGATGGCAACGTAAGTGACCATCTCTTCCTGCTACTAAATGAAATAGCAAAAATTAACTTGAAGCAATAATTTTACGCGCATACTTTTCGTAGACTTCAATCGCGATATCACGAACGGTTTGGTGTTCGCTGTCAATTGTAAAATCAATTCCTTCAATCGCTTTTGGATCGAATTTTGCATCATCAATAATGATCCGTTCAAGGGCAATCGTTGGATTATCGCCACGGGCAATCATTCGCTTGCGACGAACACTCCGACTTGCTTGCATGAAAAAGACGACGATACGTGCATCATTGAGGGCCTTGATTGGTTTTAAACCCGTCGGTTCGATGATTAAAACTTTATTGGTTCCCAATTCATTTTTCGAGGTGCCATAAAAGTTTCCGTTATATTCAACCGTTTCCACGAAGTAATCTTCCCCTGCTAATTTAATAAATAAATCGCGGGTTACGAAATGGTAATCTACACCATTAATCTCTCCACTTCGCATTTCACGTGTCGTATGGGTCACAACTTTGACAATACCAAAAATCTGACCAAGCATTTTGGCGACTTCTGTTTTTCCACTTGCCGATGCACCCATTAAAACAATCATGTATAAATAATAAACTAATTAGACTTTAAATGCACGAGCAAACACATTGTTGTGCTTGTTTTTATATTTCTCTTTCATTTATTAATATGAAATACTTTTTGCTACTTGTTACTATGATGATTTTACCAACTGTCGGGGCGAAAATGGCTCAATCAAATGCCCCATTATCAGGAGTTGATGCCTACACGGTCTATCCGAAAGATGTTTTAAAAGAGGTGGTGATCACCTTTCCATATTATTCGAGTGAAAAGATTTCTCTAACTTACCGATACGATGTCTTTAATCCACAAGGGGTTAAGGTCTTTTCTCAAAAACAAAAAGTGACTACTATGCTTGCTGATAGTCGATTGCTACTAACTTACACGGCGCCTAAAGGTGTTACTGGCGTGGGTCATAACCGTCTTTTCTTTTATTATCAGGCAAGTCATCATGAGACGGTATTGACCCATTATCTTAGTTTTTATGGATATCAACCAAATGTTGCGGTTGATTTAAATGACCATCAATCAGCGGTTGATCGTTTTAGTAAAGAAATCACATTTGAGTACACTGGGTACCTAAAACGAACGGTCATTTATCATCAAACAACCCTTTATCCGACAACACTAACGGGTTATGTATATATCCCGACTGATTTGTGTTTTGATCTTAATTTAGTTCAAATTAGAATCAAGAATTTATATGTGGCCCCTTTTGTAAGAGAAGCGATTCTATACTGCGAAGATGCTACACTTTTCCCTTTGATGACAAAAATATATCCGAATAAGGTTGGATTTAAGGTCGGCATTAGAAAGGAGGGTAATGTTTCTACTTTGTTTATGTTAAGACCCTTATATGTTGATAAGGTGACACTTCTAACCGTGGATGAACCAAGAAACGGTTTTATCCCCACGGATAAAATCTACTTTCCGATGAGTCGCATGGGTAGTGTTCACTTGACCCCATTTAGTTTAGAATTAAGCGGCTTCGGATTTCATGAGTATCATGTTTCCTATCGTTTTAAACTAGAAGTTGGTACCCCTTTTTTAGGAGAGGGTGGTCTTTTTGAACCCATCATCGATCGGTATTAATATGTGGGAAAAATTTGCTTTTTTATTTTTATTTATTCTGACTGGTTTTTATGCGATTAATACGCGTTATCATCATGTTAATGAAGTTTTTAATGCCATCAATCATGATTACCTTTATCATGTGACAATGGTTGATATGAAAGATGAAACGGTTTATTTTGATCAACCAAGGACCCATGATATGATTCGTGTTCACTTTAATAATAATTTGAAAAGGGTTCGTTATATTTATGAGCTAGATTTTTATAAAGGGAGTGAACCTTGTAGTGAGAACGTACAGAGTAACCACTTTAAGATTAATTTGCAGGCAGACCTTGGTTTTAATGCTAAGTATAATAAAACGTTCTCCTATTACCTTAATTAAAGCATGGATAAAGTAATTACAATCATTGAATTAAGTTTTATGGCGGAGTTGTTAAAGGATTTATCGATTACAGATATTTCATATAATGGACACAGCCTGTTTTATTTTTCCTCCACGAAAGGGCGGCAGTTCTATAAAGAAATTGACAAAGATCTGGTTTATACATTTTTACGAAATGTCGCAGATTACGCCAATAACCGTTTTTCTTATAGCGATACCTTCCTTGACATCTCAGTTGGTAAATATCGGCTTAGTGCCCTCCATTTTGCCCAGAGTCGATTTCGATATCGTGAAAGTCTTAGCTTTGCATTGCGAATAAACCAAGACTTCTTAAAGCGCCATCCGAACTATATTGAAGGTGAACTGCAAGTAATCCTAAAAAACATGATGCTAGATAAACGTTCAATTATCATAAGTGGCTCAACGGGCGTTGGGAAGACAACTCTTCAGAAATATTTACTCATGCTCTTAAAAGAATCCACCCGTGTTTTAGTGATTGATAATGTTTTGGAACTTGGTGAGGTGCATGATCTTAATCCCCAGCTTGATTTAACGCTTTGGCAGACGACGGCAAATAATGAAAGTGAAATTCGAACATTTGTCCAAAGAGCCTTACGTTTTCACCCAGATTATTTGATTATCGCGGAAAGTAGAGGCGGTGAAATGAAAGAAATCGTTCAAGGCGCGATTAGTGGACATCCAAACATTGTTACCATTCATGCCGACCAACCAGAACTAGTGTATGAACGGGTTGCCTATCTCGCCAATATGGAACAAACAATACCGCTCTTTAAAGCCTATCCATATATTGTTCACCTTTCAAAAAAAGAGCAAGGTGATGGTAGTATTCGGCGTTATGTCAGCAAAATTCTTTACTACAACGTGGCATCCGACAAATCATTAGTGATCTATGAGGATAAGGCATGATTGGCATTGTTTTTGCGACCACTATTATGAGCTTGTTAATCGCCATTTTTTCTTATCTAATGTTATCCCTTTTCAATTACGTTGTGATCAATTTGACGGTTTCAGTTTGTATCGCCATTTATTTTCTACTTCGGTTTTCTTTTTATTTTGATTATTTAAAAAAACGTATCTTGATGTTTACTTTTATTGAATTATTCACACTGAATTTTGATGTCCAGAAAACGATTCCCGCAACGTTAGGGGTGGTGATACCTTTGCTTAATGTAGCTGATCAGCGGATGTTAACCGCTAAACGCCAGAACGAGGGGATGGTTTATTTGGAAGGTCTTACGACATTCTTTGCACATCACTATTATGAATCATTTCTTAGTGCCATCAAGCTTGTGAGTGAGAGGGGCGGCGACATTATGCAGGTTAGTGAAATCTTACTCTTCAGTCTTGCAAATAGCCAAGCACAACTCGTTAAGATTAAACGAATTGATAATACCTATTTGGTTAAGTTTATTTTTAATTGGTTGTTTATTTTTGCAGTAGGTATTCTTTTTCGGTTTGCTTTGGACGGTTTTCTTGCTTTTAGTAACCCACCTTTAACTTATATCTTGGGAATCGAAATCTTTATTGGTGTCTTTCTTGTGAGCCTAATTTTTGTAACGGAAAATCGAATAAAGCGAATTAAAAATGTCACTTAGACTCAGTAAAACACTAAAACTAAGTGGTTATCTTTGTGTGATAGGGAGTGGCATCTTGGGTTATTTCACAACGGATTATCTCATTGCTATTTTTATGTCAATCACGGGATTTCTCCTCATATTCTTGATTCCAAATCGCAAACGACAACGATCCAATTTAACCGTCCATGATTTCATTAACGTCTTCACACATTTTAGAGTGGCCCTTGAAAGTCAAGCGAATATCTATCAATCACTCGTCGCTGCTCTTCATGGTAGTGATGGTCACCTTTATGAAGAATTGGAAAAAATGGTCAATGCAATTGGGCAAAATCACACGGTGACGCCGTATATTAGTTTTGCCAAAGGTTTTAACCATCGCTTCATCACGCATATAATGATTAACATTTATATGTTAGTCAATCACGGGACAGATTCAAAACATCTGTGGCAATTCAACTACCTATTCGAAACATTGGTCAAGGAACATCATGAAGAACAAATCGCTCTTCATGAAAGTAGTTATGAACGATTCAATATGAGTTTATTCTTAGGAACAGCCGTCATGATGTTTACTCTGATGGGGAGTGTCATGACGATGTTAGGAGGCTTTTAATGGCAAACCTTTATGGTACTTTGTTTTCGTTTATCTTGATTTTACCGACACTCTTATTCGGTGTTGATCTGATTAACATCGCCAAGTTATCGATGAGCCTTGAAAAACGGGCAACGATTGTAAGTTATCAAATTAGTGACCAAGGGGGTCTCCGTGCGTCACTTATCGAGACGCTAGCAATAGAAGGTATCACCATTAGTTGTCAAGAGTCATGCGAATACATTAGTGTCGGGGAGACGATTACCTTTCAGTTATCGACTTTTTATGAACCGATTATCATTAAAAAAGAATCGATGGAAATTAGTGTAACAAGAATGACAATTGTCGGTTATTTATAAGTAGGAAGGAGGAACTATGGCAGAATTAAAAGGACAATTATTGGGCATTATTCTTGTGATTTTATCATTTGTAGCAATTGGCAGTGTGTTAGTTACAAACTTTGAAAAAAGCGCGACGGATCTCACTCAGCAAGAAAGTGCCGCACTATCTGAAATCAATATGTACTTACAAACAACAAATATCACTTCGCGAATAATCGTTATTGATTGATATTCGTAACATGATTTGCTAAAATCTCATTTTAGAGGTAACTAACATGACAAATTTAGCACGTATCGAAAGAATATTTGCCGACTTACTGAAAGTCAAAGATATTAAACCAGAAATGGAACTTAAGTCACTCGGGCTTGACAGTCTTGATCTTGTAGAAGTAATGATGAAGATCGAAGAAGAATTCAATATTGAATTTAGTAACGACGAAATGCTTGCTTTTTCAACCGTGGCCGATGTTGTCGCTGACATTGAAAGAAAACTTGCTAAATAACTATTAAAGTTATTGCCAACTAGGTGAAAGTATGTTATCCTTACTCTTGCCTAATCGTTGCAGGCCTAGTTAGCTCAGCGGCAGAGCAATCGGCTGTTAACCGATCGGTCGTAGGTTCAAATCCTACACTAGGCGCCATCTGGCCCGTTGGAGAAGTGGCTTAACTCACATGCCTTTCACGCATGCATTCATGGGTTCGAATCCCGTACGGGTCACCAGATAACGATTAACACCACCTTGAGTGGTGTTTTTTTAATTATTAAAATATTTGAATTACTTTTTATCGGTATTTAACATTTATTCTACAGTGCGCATAAAATGAAATTAAGAAGTCCTTGTGTATTGGAGGCAATGATATGGGTAATCATAAACTAAAGAGCATAATGGCTATTGCTGGAACCATTCTCGTCCTTTTCCCGATATTATTCATGCTTATGACATCTCTTATTGGTTCTATTGCTGAAGGTTACTTTTTGATGGACTATATGTTACCTGCTGAATTAAGTGTGGTCATTTTCATTGGATTTATCTTTTTTATCTTCTCATCCTGGACCTCCCGTAGTGATACAGTTCTTTTTGTCCTCATGGGTGCGATTGCGCTTATCTTATTTTTAATCATCATCATTTTTGGCGGAGACTTCATTTTCACGATGATTTTACTTATCCTGTTTGATATTGCAGTTTTGGCATTAGGAATTGTCGGGATTTTGTATTGCCGCAAATTATTTAAATAAGTCGATCATTTATTATTTTATTATTTATTTAACCATTGACATTTTTTGATAGTGATATAATTTCTACATGGCCCGTTGGAGAAGCGGCTTAACTCTCATGCCTCTCACGCATGCATTCATGGGTTCGAATCCCGTACGGGTCACCAGCTGTAAATTGACTATCCAATCTCGGATAGTTTTTTTAAAGAGTAGAGCATAATATACA
>Ga0265293_10013361_pt1 | contig 10667 bp, 10 predicted proteins | sample Munlanlewell138R_FD_192505 | JGI IMG/M metagenome (GOLD analysis project Ga0265293, IMG submission 192505) | Leachate microbial communities from a municipal landfill in Southern Ontario, Canada - Leachate well 138R | ecosystem: Engineered > Solid waste > Landfill > Unclassified | place: Canada... | reverse complement strand
CGGCGAAGTGCTTTTGGTTATGGCTCGCAGCGAGCCGGACCGTTCGGGCGGATTAGGATTAAGTCTTTTTGTCTGTGATAGGGGGCCAACGGTTCACATAAGGCGATTAGAAGATAAACTCGGAATTCACGGTTCGCCGACATGCGAAATATTTTTTGATAATACGCCTTGTCAATTAATCGGCGAAAGACAGCGCGGCTTGGTTAAATATGTTATGAGTCTGATGAACGGCGCCCGTATCGGGATAGCCGGCCAGTCGCTTGGCATTGCCGAGGCTGCTTATCGTGTGGCACGCGATTATGCGGCATCTCGGAAGCAGTTCGGTATGGCAATCGAACATTTCCCCGCAGTCAGGGATATGCTAATCGATATAAAAATTCAAATCGAGGCAGGACGTGCACTTCTTTATGAGACATCGCGTGTGGTTGATATCTCTGTAGCGATGGAAACTCAGTATGAAACTAATCCGCCTGAGGATAAGGAAAAGCTCAGACAGCTTAAAAACGAAGGACGAAAATATAAACGCTTTGCGGATATGCTGACGCCGATGAGTAAATATTACTGTTCTGAAATGTGCAACAGTGTAGCGTATGATTCCATACAGGTTCTCGGCGGCAGCGGATATATGCGTGATTATGCTTCCGAGCGTTATGCCCGTGATGCCCGTATAACTACAATTTATGAAGGTACCAGCCAGCTTCAGGTTGTCGCAGCGGTTCGGGGGGTTTGCAGCGGCACTGCGGATAAATATATTCAGGAAGAACTTGCAGGTCTGCATTACGATACCGACCTTAAAGACCTTATCGATTGCCTGAAAGATTCGACTGAGCTGATGAACAAGTCTATAGTTTTCATCAAGGAAAAAGGCAACGATTATATGGACTTGTACGGCAGGGCGATTGTCGATATTGCGATAGGGATTATTAACGGATATTTGTTCTGCGGTCAGGCCAGCACAGAAGTACAAATGGAAGTTCCTCTTGCCGGAGCGAACGGTAAATCAGATGAAAAAATGGTTAGTATGAAACAGCGTAAAAAAGCCGTAGCCCGCAGGTATATTACGAAAAATGCTCCGAAAATGAAGCAGTTGGCCGAGTTAATATGTTCGGGCGACACATCGACCTTTACGGAATATCAAAATCTCATACAGCCTATTGTTGTTGAGTGAGGATAATCTCCATGTTTCGAGCGGTGATTTTTGATTTTGACGGTGTGATTACCGATTCGGAAATTATGCACCTTAATGCTTTTAATAAAGCTTTGCTTGATTACGGCTATCAAATTACAAAAGAAGATTACTTCAACAAATATCTCGGTCTTACAGATGCGGATTTAGTAGAGCTGCTCGTCGAAGAGAAAATTATTAGCCCAGAGGCCGCTAAGCAGGATGGATTGGCTGTTAATAAAAAGCGAATATTCGAGCAAATGCTTAATGAAGACAGCAATATAATAGACGGTGTTCCTGAATTTCTGCGTCTGCTTAAAGATAGTCACATCGCAATCGGAATATGTTCCGGCGCGCTGCTGCACGAAATCGAGTTTATTCTGAACAAAGCGGATTTGCAGAAATTTTTTGAAGTCATCGTTTCGGCAGAACAGGTTAAAAAAGGCAAACCCGCACCGGATGGTTTTTTACTTGCCCTTGAAAAATTAAATAAAAAACACAAAGATATTCGGCCAAACGAGTGTGTAGTGATTGAAGATTCCCGCTGGGGGCTCGAAGCCGCTTGTGCCGCTAAAATGCATTCTGTCGCGGTTACTAATTCTTACAGCGAGGAACATCTTAAAGGCTGTGATATTGTTGTAAATTCCCTAAGAGAGCTTACAATAGATAAACTAAATCAAATCTGCGGTTAAAAATTCCATCAGAAAACACAACCAAAGCACAATAAATTCGAAATTTCACCGATTCTGCGAGATTTTTAGCAAATATTCGATGTTTTTTGCAATCTTTCGAAAAGCTCAGGCTTGATACTTACTGCCCGATACCGGATACTTATCTTTATTGATTATAAACACTTGGGAGCATAAAAATGACAGACGATGTTTGTGTAATAATATGTGCCGCCGGAGCGAGTACCCGGTTCAGCGTTGATAAACTTGCCCCGATTACCAAGCGAAAAAAACAGCTTTGCGATGTTTCGGGAAGGGCGGCATTTATCAGGAGTATCGAATTTTTTGCCGACCGCGATGATGTTAAGCAGATACTATTGGCTATCAATAAAGATGATGAGGAAATCGTTAATGTAAAATGGGGAGCTAATCTTCAGTTTTTTAATGTTAAAACATACATCGGCGGGCAGGAGCGGTTCGAGACCGTGCAAAAAGGGCTTGAGCTTGTAAAAGATAACATCGCTCTTATAGCTGTGCATGATGCGGTTAGATGTTGTCCGAAAAATAAATGGATTGACGATTGCTTTGCCGCAGCCGCTAAGACAGGAGCAGCGATTTTGGCGGCTCCGGTTGTGGCGACGATAAAACACGCGAAAGAAAATATCATACAAAATACGGTTGACCGGACGAATCTTTTTGAGGCTCAGACGCCGCAAGTATTTAAGAAGGATATTCTCAAAAAGGCATTTGAAAATCTTCCCAATCTTGACCGAGCTAAAATCAGTGATGATGCTCAGCTTGTTGAAGCGATTGGGCAAGAGGTTTCGATTGTGCAAACAGATTCGTCGAATATTAAAATTACCAGCCCCAGTGATATTGTGATAGCCGAGGCGATTATCAAAATCCGCCAGCAGGAAACAAAGAAAGAAGGCTACATCGGCCCCTATGGCGAAGCGAATTGGTAAGACAAACTAAAAATTTTGATAAATCAGCTTTTTATTTTGCGCGGGACAGATACGAGCCGTTTTCTGTGCTTATTCGGACAACTTCTCCTATTTCGATAAAAGGCGGAACGCGCGTAGCTAAACCTGTTTCAAGGACCGCATCTTTCATCTGATTTGTAACAGTCGCTCCGGCGGGCTGAGGGGTGGTTTCGGTTACTGCTAATTCAACAACTTTCGGCAGTTCAATCGAAACTACATTTCCATCGTGTACTAAAGTGGTGATATTTGTTTCGGGCTTGAGATACTTAGTCGCGTCGCCGACCATTTCGAAGGGCAGCGTGATTTGGTCATATGTCTGGTTATCCATTAAAACCAGCCCGATTCTATCCTGATAGAGGTACTGCATTTCGCGTCTGTCTAAAAAGGCCTGTTCCACTTCTTCTGTCGAACGCAGCCGCTTTTCGAGCATAATCCCGTCTTTGACCGAGCGAATCTTAAGCTGGACAAATGCCCGCAGGTTTCCCGGTGTTACATGCGTAGCCTGAACGCATACGCAAAGTTTACCGTCTAATATGACGCCCATTCCCGGCCTTAAATCGCTTGCTTTCACAATTTCACCTTTACATATAAATCTAACAGTACTGATTTGAAGAACTTCAATAAGGGTTAAAAATATAATGCCATTAGCCCTTTTAGTCAAGGATGAGTTATTCGGAATCTGAGGTATTCAGGATACTCATAAAAGCTTCTTGGGGTATTTGAACCGAGCCTATGCTCTTCATTCGCTTTTTGCCTTCTTTTTGCTTTTTGAGAACCTTCATTTTACGAGTTACATCGCCGCCGTATAATTTGGCTGTAACATCCTTACGATAGGCCTTGACGGTTTCTCTGGCTATGATTTTTGCCCCGATAGCCGCTTGGATGGGTATTTCGAACTGATGACGAGGGATTGATTCTTGAAGTTTTTTAATTAATTTTCTTCCTCTGGCTTCGGCGGTGCTTCGGTGTACAATCAGCGATAGAGCATCGACCGCGACTTTATTTACCAGAACGTCCATTTTTACTAAATCGCTGGCTTCGAACCCTAAAAATTCGTAGTCCATAGTCGCATAGCCGCGGCTTATTCCTTTTAGCATGTTGTAAAAATCATATACTATCTCAGCCAGAGGAGCCTTGTATTCTAACATTACGCGAGTTTGGCTTATATAATCGGTCTTAACGAGCTTGCAGCGGCGGCTGTCGGCCAATTTCATAATCCCGCCGACCGAGTCGTTAGCTGTGATTATCTCTAATTTTACATAAGGCTCACGCAATTCCGCGATTTTTGTTACATCGGGCAGCTCGCTGGGGGAATCGATTTTTATGACTTTTCCGTCTTTGTTAAGCACCTCGTAGCTGACCGTAGGGGCGGTCTGAACGACGTCGATGCCGTATTCTCTTTCAAGCCTTTCCTGAATAATTTCCATATGAAGCAGGCCGAGAAATCCGCAGTTAAAACCGAACCCAAGTGCCGGTGAATTATGAGCGACATAAGAAAAACTCGCGTCATTTGGAGCAAGTTTTTCAAAGGCAGCCCGAAGCTCGGCATAATCGGTATTGTTTCCCGGATAGAAATCGGAAAAAACCATCTGCATCGGCGGTCTGTAACCGGATAAAGGCTGAGCAGCCGGTTTTGAATCGTCTGTGATGGTATCGCCTATTCTGACATCGGATAATTCGCGGATATTAGCGATAACATAACCAACCTCGCCGGTGCCGATTTTTTCGACAGCAGTCATCGCCGGCGTGAATTTACCAAGCTCGGTTATGGTATAGGTTTTTGAGTTTCCCATAAACCGAATTTTCTGTTTGATTGTAAGCTTGCCGGCGAAGACCCTGACATAGCAGATGACACCTCTGTAATCGTCGCAGTGGCTGTCGAAAATAAGGGCTGCGGTATTTTCATTGCTTCTATCGGGCGGGGGAGGCAGCAGTGTTACGATAGCTTCTAAAAGTTCCGGAACGCCGGTGCCTTTTTTTGCGCTTATTTTGAAGCACTCATTTTTTCTTATCCCGATAGCATGTTCGATTTCCTCAGCGGCTAATTCCGGCTGAGCGGCAGTCATATCAATTTTATTTATGACCCCGATAAATTCGACGTTATTTTCAATGGCTAAATGGGCGTTAGCGACCGTCTGGGCCTCTACGCCTTGAGTGGCGTCGACTACCAGCAGCGCGCCTTCGCAGGCGGCTAAAGCACGGGAGACTTCATAGTGAAAATCGACGTGGCCGGGCGTATCAATCAGATTGAGCATATATTTTTTGCCTTCGTGCCGGTAATCTAAGGTTACAGCCGAGGCTTTTATCGTTATACCTCTCTCGCGTTCCAGTTCCATATCGTCGAGAAGCTGGTCTTTTTTGTTCCTATCTGTTACTGCCCCTGTAAGCTCGAGCATCCTGTCGGCCAAGGTGCTTTTGCCGTGGTCGATATGGGCTATTATCGAAAAATTTCTTATATGTTCTGTATTCATAAATTTTATTTACATCTAAAAAATCAGCCGCAGAGTTCTTTAGCCACAGTCCTATGGACTGCTTACACAGAGGTCACAGGGCACACAGAGAAATAAATTAAAAACAGTGTCAATCCGTGTCTATTTCATATTTAAGAACTCTAAGGGCAAGTATTATAGCAGATTGCCGGCTAAATTCCTGAAAAATCGCAGAGAATTGTTTAATCGCGGATTTCACTGATTTCACGGGTTTTTTACCACGAAGAAAAGAAGAAACACGAAGATTTAACCGCGGATTTATAAATGAAAAATGGTGGCTGTCCCTAGTTATCCACCCATTTATCCATTATCATCCGGCATATTCATGATTCCAAGAATCCGAAGTCCGAAAGTCAGAATCACGGCCAAGGTAAGGATGCCGAGTTCAAGCCACATTCCGTTGAAAAGTGTAGCAAGCATTCCAATAGGAATAACCCCGATTCCCATTATGAAAAGACCAATGAAAACTGCAAGTCCGCCCCAGAGAGTCCATGTCAACAATAAACCCATAAACCACCCTGTTAAACCGAAAAGATAGGACGAAATGAAAAAACCAAGACCAGCCCACGGACGAGTCATAGGGATAAAGACAAGAGGCAAAAGAATGATATTGAATCCGAGAGCAAGAATGGATATTAATATCAGCCACGGAAGAATCACCTTGCCAATCGTTACTCCACCAATTATAAACAGCGCCGGAGAAACAAGTATCAATAGCATTATAACTGATCCGAGTGCGTAATTTTTTATTTTGGAAGTTGTTGATTTAATACTCATCAGTCTCGTCTCTTTTCTGGTCGGACGCACTCCGTTTGCGGAGAGTCCTAAATGTTACTCCAAGCATAACTATGGTTGCGATGTTTATCATCGACCAAATCTCTCTTGTCAAATGGATACGAATAATAGGATTGTAAATCACTGCTGTGATACCAAGTATCCATACCCATATATCGTGTCCAAGTTCCAAGGCTCGAAAAGCCAGAAATCCACATATAAAACAAATAACAATACGAAGTAATATATAGTACCCGTATGGATTTTCAGGATTAAGTGCCCAAAGAAGCATTATGATTGCAATAATCTGTGGCGCGAATGATTCTCTGTTACGTTTATCTGTCATTTTCTACCTGACGGCCTTCGAATAAACGATTTATACACCTTACAAAATTTCTTTGTAAGCCAATAACACCATATTGTAATTTTGCAATATCATGATATAAAGTGACCAAACTGCAGTGTAAGTTTACTAAGTCTCTTTGAAAGTCGATTCTTTCTTAGCCCCTTGTCGTAAAATAGCATAGGATGCCCAAGCCACAAGAAACAATGCACCATGTGTTTTACTTGTGCTGCCAATCGCTGTAAAAATATTTATATTTATAAACCAGAAAATAGCAGCAGTACCAATCGCCCATCCTTTTGATACAGGCCGCCGAAGAAAAGCAAACCTGATTAACAGTGGTGGAGCTAACCCGATTCCCCAAGTCAAAATGGCTGAGACAATCAAAGCTATCCACCAGTATTCGCCAAAGGCGGTCTCCATTATAGAGTCGCCACCCTCATTTATTGGTGTTGTCCACTTGTTATGTATAACGATGCTATTGCCAATAAGTTGGAAAAGAGGTAGATATTGTTCAAATTCGTTTGCAACTTTCGCATCAGTGCCAGCAATTCCGCCAACGCAACATTCAAGCACAATCATTTTCCCAGAATACAAAAATATATGCTGTAGATTATACATCTCTATTGTTATCCCCGCGCGTTCTGCTCGCGTCGCATAGATCATCCAAGCACCGGGTTGTCCATCATATCTTGTCTGCTCGCCTTTGATAAAGGTTGCGCCTTCGGGAATCATTTCTTTGATGGTCTCCTTTCCAAACATTGCATCAGAAATGTCTTTAGATGAAAATAGTTTCATGAATGATGGTTGATCCTTTATTAGGATGAGGCACATTCGAAAAAGACCGTCTGTGGCTTCAGCTTTGAATTTCTGAACGATATTGGGACGTTCACCTTCCGATCTTTGCCAGTTGTTTGGGTATTCAATGCTAATGTTTATACCTTTGGCTTTGGGATGGCCTTCGGTGGAATATTTAGTTTTCTGGCCGCCCAAGAATGTTTGTATCTCACTGGTTTGGGAGAAAACGAATTGCGGTAAAACTGTAATTGCTAAAAATCCTAAAATGAGAAGAGGTTTCTTCATTGAATTTCCTTTCTATGATAAATCTCTTTTGCTAGACTGTCTTTTGTTTCATCCACGCTTGCTTCAGGTATTTTTCCTGTTTCTTGTTTATAAGAGGAGACCAAGTTTTTTAACCACTTTGGCAACCATTTTTTGTCAGAATCGTATAAATCGGTGGCTTGCAGCTTTTTGTTTTCCGGATTTATCTTAAAAAGTTCATAAACCAAAGATGTCATAACATCAGCAATATCTTCATCTCCTTTGCGATTTCTAACGCGTTGACGTTGCTCACTACTAAACCACATAAATACATCCGGATAGGCTGCGATAAACCAATCCGGAAAAGACAATATATAATTTGATGGTCTTGAGGCCTCCATGATTGAGGCTGTACAAGGGTTTTTTACTTTATCAGGAAATAAGAATGACTCAGCAGGAGGAAAACCTCTTCTGAGAAAAGTAGAATAGTTATGAGCAAAAGCGAAACCATCTATTTTGTCTGGAATCAAAAGTTCTGTCGCGATTTCTTTGGCGGTGGTTTCAGGCATTATTTCACAGAGACTTTCTCGCCAAAGTTTTTCGTACAAAAAATTAACATAGTCTTTTTCTGTATTATCCAATCTGCCGCCATTACTCAAATTTTGAGTATTCTTTTGGATTTTGTTTGTTAGCCACGGCCATTGTTTTGGTTGGCGTGCTGCCCATGGCGAGTACCTGGACGGGCTACCAAGAGAAGCACCGGTGCCCATTATAAGAATGCATGCGTAGATATATGCCGGCCAAATCAATAATTTCGAAATAAGAGGGATATACCTAACGCCAGCCATAAAAGAAATCTGCCAAAGTATAAGCAGTATCCAGATAATATGTAACTTACTGAAGGGTAAGAAGAGGAAGAGTAGAGGCAGAAAGACCAGTGAAAATGATATGATAAGCGTTGGCCATAAAGGTGGTGGTGCATGTCGAACTGCTGCTGTTCGGATACCAATAGCAAACCACAGTCCAAAAGCAAGAATTATTCCCCATACAACCCATTCAACAACGGACAGAATAGACATTATTCGCCTCCTAAACTAATGTCATATCTAACTGTTGATTATATGCTCTCCGCGTCACAATCTATTTTTTTCAGACTACCGCATTACTTACCGTGCCTTGGCCCGCTTTATTTAATGCTATACCCTGATATACGAGTTGGTCTGTTTTCTATACGGGCATCTTCTGTCCTCTTGTTTTTGCTTAATCTGATATTTTAATTTAGATGATATTGTGCCCCTTCATTCTATGCAAGGATTTTTCTGTCCTATTGTCTATCAGCAGAAAACAGCTATATCCTTTAAACCGGATTTATTATCAATGTGCCGCAAAAGTTGTTTTCAATCTAAACGTCTGAGAAATCGCAAAGAATCGAATCTGCAATCGGCAGGGCTTGTCGGGTAAGAAAAATTCTTCCGTCCGTAACGTCAATCAAACCGAGTTTTTTATAGCGTTCAATCGGTTCCGAAAACAGCTTTAAAGCGTCATATCCCGCGGCAGCTTCATATTCGGTGAGGTTGATACCGCTGATTCTTCGAAGGTTTAAGACGGCTGTTTCGCAGGCAATTTGCAGTTTATCAGGAGATTCGGTTTCTTGTGCTGCATTGCCGGATGTTTCAATCATTTCAATGTATTTTGTAATATTTTTAACGTTTTGCCGGCGTTTTCCCTGCCAGTAAGATGCAGCCGATGGACCGATTCCGATATAAGGTTTATTTGCCCAATAGTTCAGATTATGGCGGCACTGGAAACCGGGCTTGGCAAAGTTAGATATTTCATATTGCTTAAAACCGGCGTTTTCGAGTCCGTCTATGGCAGTTTCATACATAAGCCGGTCGATTTCTTCTTCTATCGGCTTGACTTGACCGTCAGTAATCATTTTTTGAAGGGGGGTGTTTTCTTCGTAAGTTAAAGCATAAGCGGAAATATGCTGAACATTAAGCTCTATTGCTGATTTTAGAGTATATTTCCACGAATCTATCGTGGAATTAGGGATGGCAAAAATTAAATCAAGTGAGATATTTTCAAAACCGGCTTTTTGTGCAGTTTTGACAGCTTGTTTTATATCATCGGACGTGTGTTTTCTTCCGAGAAAAACCAACTCTTGAGGATTGAAGGATTGTCCCCCGATTGAAAGGCGGTTAACTCCTGCTGAGCGCAATAGAGTTAACAATTTATCATCGGTCTGTACGGGATTGACTTCAACGGTAAATTCTTCGGCCGCGGGGCATCTTAAAATTATTTGTTCTATCAGATACAGTAATAACCGTTCTGGCAGACAGCTCGGGCTGCCGCCGCCTATATAAACGGTTTTAGTTTCGATTTGAGACCAGTCGTAACCGGCTAATTCTTTGATTAAAGCTTCAATAAGTCTTGCGGGGTCGTAGTTAATTATCGGTTCGGAATAAAATCCGCAGTATACGCATTTAGCCTTGCAGAAAGGTATGTGTATATATAAGCAGGCAGTGTTTTTATTTGACGAGTTTTGCAATTTGTTTGAAATTTTCGTGATTGGCGTTTTTCAGAAGTTCGAATAAAATCATTTCAGTTGAACAGATGTTAATCCCCATAGTCTTCATTTTATCCAATGCCGCGGTTTTGTTGAATTCGGTTCTTGATGACACGGCATCGGTAATTACGCAGGGCTGGTATCCGAATCTCTGCAAATCGGCTGCGGTTTGATAAATACAAATATGCGTTTCAATGCCGCAGAGTATTATATCTCTTCGATTCAATCTTAGAAGATTGTTTTTGAATTGCGGTTCGTTACAGCAGCTAAAACTTGTTTTATTTATAGGATTAATTTCCGGCAGCAATTCGACAATTTCGAGTATCGTCGACCCCAAAGCGTCGGGAGCCTGCTGGCACCAGATTATGGGTATATTAAGAAGCTTTGCGGATTTGATTAAGATGGTGATATTCGAAAAAAGCTTTTCCTTTTCATGCATTAACTGGGCTAATTTGCCCTGAACATCGACCACGGCAAGACAGCAGTTTTCAATCTCAAGCATTTTTATTCGGTTCCTGTAATTACAACCGTAAGCTGAAATTCTTTAGCTATCGAATCCTGCGATGTTTTATCCTGTTCGGGTCTGGAAGTCAATACCGGTTTTGGAATCGGCATAAGCTCTATATTTAAATCCGGTT
>Ga0265293_10013359_pt1 | contig 10668 bp, 10 predicted proteins | sample Munlanlewell138R_FD_192505 | JGI IMG/M metagenome (GOLD analysis project Ga0265293, IMG submission 192505) | Leachate microbial communities from a municipal landfill in Southern Ontario, Canada - Leachate well 138R | ecosystem: Engineered > Solid waste > Landfill > Unclassified | place: Canada... | reverse complement strand
CGACGTCGGCCACCGGCACTTCGCCCTGGAACGGGCAGCCGAAGGCGACCGATACCGCAGCGCGCAGGCGCACGCCATGCGTGCGCGCCGCTTCGGCCACCGGTGCGAAGCGGGCAAGGCTTTCATCGATCGAGCAGTTGAGATTGCGCTGCGAGAACGCTTCGCTGGCAGCGGCAAAAATCACGACTTCGTCGACACCGGCGGCGAGGGCGGCGTCGAACCCCTTCCGGTTCGGTGTCAGTGCCGAGATCCGCACGCCCGGGCGCCGCGCAATGGCCGCCATCACCGCGGCTGCGTCGGCCATCTGCGGCACCCATTCCGGCGAAACGAAAGATGTCGCTTCGAGCTGGTGCACGCCGGCGGCGAGCAGACGTTCGCACAGCTCGATCTTGGTCGCCGTCGATATGTTCGCCGCTTCGTTCTGCAGTCCGTCGCGTGGTCCGACTTCGGTCAGGAATGCGCGTGCAGGCAGCCTGGCGGCCGATGCGACCGCGACCGCTGCCGACGGTTCGTCGGCCGTGTTTCGTGTTTCTTTCCCGTTCATGCCCGGTGTGGATTCAATAACCGCGGCCGCGATCGACGGTGCCGGTCACTGTCTTCCCGTGTTCGAGCGCCAGGATCTTGTCGGCGATCTGCCTTGCCGATTCAGCGATCGGCGTGATGCCGGAGATGTGCGGTGTAATGCGGATGTGCGGATGCTGCCAGAATGGATGTGACTCCGGCAGCGGCTCGGTGGCGAAGACGTCGAGCGTGGCGCCTGACAGATGCCCGTCGTCGATGGCCGCCTGCAGCGCCGGTTCGTCGACGAGCGCACCCCTGGCGATATTGATCAGCCAGGCGCCCTCGGGCAGCCAGCGCAGGCGTTCGCCATCGAACAGGCCCTCGGTGTCGGCCGTGCGCGGTGCAACAATGACGAGGATGCGGGCGCCCGACAGGAAGGTCTGCAGACCATGACGGTCATCGAAGCATTCGATGCCGGCGAGCTGCTTCGGCGAGCGTGCATAGCCACGCACCGGAAATCCGGCCTGCGCCAGGGTACGGGCGATCGGCGCGCCGATCGCCCCCAGTCCGAAGATGCCGATCGGCCACGCCTGCTTCTCCTCGATCCGCTTGCGGCGCCAGATCCGCTGTCGGGCCTGCTCGTCGTATTCGCCGAAGCGGCGCTGCTGGCGGATGGCCTCGTAGAGGCAGTATTCGGCCATCTGGATCGCCATGCCGCCGTCTTCCAGGCGGACGATCGGCAGTTGTGGTGGCAGTCCGGGTGTGCGCAGCAGGCGATCGACACCGGCCGACATCGTGAAGAATGCGCGCAGGCCCTGGTGCGTGCGGAAGAAGTCCGTTCCTGGGTTCCAGCCGATCGCGTAGTCGGCCGAACCGGCATCCTCGTTCGTGCGGCTCTCGCCGGAAGCATCCAGCGCCCGGACCCGCGCGTCCGGCAGCAGCGCCGACAGGACATCGACCCATTCCGCCGTCGACACGAAGGCGTCGGCAATGACGATGCGCAGGCTCATTGCGCCGCCGCCTCGTGCGCACCGGATCCGCTTGTCGTGAATTGCACCAGTCGTTCTCCTTCGGTGACCTGGTCGCCAACGCCGAAAGGCAGGGCTTCGACCCGGCCCGCCGTCGGCGCGACGATCGTGTGTTCCATTTTCATGGCCTCGATCGCCAGCAGTGCCTGGCCGCGTTCGACCTGCGCGCCGACGCGAACGAACACGGCGATGACTTTGCCCGGCATCGGTGCGACCAGCGGTGCATCGACGTCGCCGTCGCGGGCCCCGGCCGACACATCGGCCAGATCGAAGCGATCGTGCCCGAGTATGCTGAAGAGCTGCATGGTCGCGCCGGCGAAGACGGCATTGGCCGTCAGACGCTGCCCGTCCAGTGTGCAGCGTACCGTACCGATCGGGCCGCACCGGTCAGAATACCCCGCTGCCTGCCAGTGCACGGCCTCGACGGGGACGCTGTCGTCGGCTGTGGCGGATGAAGCCCGGGTTTCCGCAAGCGGTGCCGGCTCACGTACGACCCGGCGGTCGCCCGCATATTCGACCTGCACCGGGCAGGGGGTTCCGGCGTGCACGAGCGCCAGTGTCCGGAGCAGGCGCGATCCGACGCGCCAGCCGTTGCGGATGTCCCAGGGATCCGCCGGCCATGAGGCCGTCCGTCTGTGTCCCGCATGTGCGACGGCCGCCAACGAGGTACAGGCCCCGTTTTCGGGCCCGGAACGGTTTCCGACGTTGCGCCCGGGAGCATGCCCGGAGTCGTTTGCCTGTTCGCATGCAAGGATTGCGGCGGCCGCCAGTGCGCGCCGCTGCAGCGAAGGCACGCCTGGTGCCGGCAGCAGGTGTTCCCGCTCGCGTTCGAGCAGTCCGGTGTCGATCCGGCCGGCGACGAAGGCGGCCGTGCGGCACAGGCGTGCAAGAAACTCCACGTTCGAGGTGACGCCGGCAATCTCGCAGGCGGCCAGCGCCCGGGTCAGGCGTGCCAGCGCTTCGGCCCGATCGGTGCCGTGCGCAATGAGTTTGGCGATCATCGGGTCGTAGTGCGGGCCGATCGTGTCGTGCCGGCGCACGCCGCTGTCGATGCGGACCGGCGCGACGCTGCCAGGCATGTCCGGTGCTTCCCGGGCGGCGAATTCGACGGCTGCCGGCATGTTCAGCCAGCGCAGCGTGCCCGTGGACGGCAGAAAATCCCGTTCAGGATTTTCGGCGTAGATGCGTGCTTCGATCGCATGACCGTCGATGCGCAGATCGGCAAGCCGTTCGGGCAACGGCTGTCCGGCGGCGATGCGCAACTGCCACTCGACCAGATCGAGGCCGGTGATCATCTCGGTGACCGGATGCTCGACCTGCAGGCGCGTGTTCATTTCCATGAAATGAAAGCTGCCGCTGGCGTCGACGATGAATTCGACGGTACCGGCACCGACGTAGTCGACTGCACGCGCAGCGGCGATCGCCGCCTCGGCCATCGCCTGGCGTTGTGCGGCATCGAGCCCCGGCGCCGGTGCTTCCTCAAGCACTTTCTGGTGTCGTCGCTGCACCGAGCAGTCGCGCTCGAACAGGTGCACGCAATGACCGTGCCGGTCGGCCAGGATCTGGATCTCGATGTGGCGCGGATCGACCAGATAGCGCTCGAGCAGTACCCGGTCATCGCCAAAGGCGTTTTGCGCTTCGCGCCGGCAGGAAGCCAGCATGGGCTCGAATTCCGCTGCGGTGCGAACGACGCGCATGCCCTTGCCGCCGCCGCCCAGCGCCGCCTTGATGAGCACCGGATAGCCGATGTCCCCGGCGGCGCGCGCCAGTCGCTCCGGCGACTGGTCGTCGCCGTGGTAACCGGCTACCAGCGGTACGCCCGCGTGCTCCATCAGCCGTTTGGCTGCCAGCTTGTCGCCCATCGCAGCGATTGCGTCTGCGGGCGGGCCGACGAAGACCAGGCCATGCTGCGCCACGGCGCGGGCGAAGTCGGCATTTTCGGCCAGGAAGCCGTAGCCGGGGTGTATGGCTTTCGCGCCGCTGCGTTGCGCAATTTCGAGAATGCGTTCGGCGTGCAGATACGATTTGGCCGCCGGTGCCGGGCCGAGCCGCCAGGCTTCGTCGCACAGCGCCACGTGGCGGGCGTCGGCGTCGGCGTCGGAAAAGACCGCAATCGTGTGGATGCCGAGGCGCTGTGCAGTCACGGCGATCCGGCAGGCGATCTCGCCGCGGTTGGCAATCAACAGTCGGGTGAACATCGGAGCGCGCCGGTCAGGGATCGGTCCTGGAACGGCCGTCGGCGAGCCAGTGCGGTGCGCGCTTCTCGAAGAAGGCTGCAATCCCTTCCTGGGCTTCGTCGCTGGTGCGCAGGCGCGTGATCCAGGCCGCCGTCTCGTCGAGCAGCGCATCATCCAGCGCGCGCCCGGCCACCGAGTCGATCAACTGCCCGGCTTCGCGCAGCGCATCCGGTCCGGCCTGGCTGAGTCGTTCGACGAAGGAGGCGAGACGCTCGTCGAGACGCTCCCCGGGCACGACTTCGTGCACGAGGCCGATGCGCCGCGCCTCGGCGGCGTCGAAAACCTCGGCGGTGAGGAAATAGCGGCGCGCCTGGCGTGCTCCGAGGGCAGCGACGACATATGGGCTGATGACTGCCGGGACCAGACCGAGGCGGACTTCGGACAGGCAGAAGCGGGCGTCGTCCGAGGCGACTGCCAGATGTGCCGCCGCAGCCAGACCGAGTCCGCCCGCGAAGCAGGCGCCGTGCACGCGTGCGATGACCGGTTTCGGGCTGTCGTGGATGCGGCGCAGCAGGCGCGCCAGGCGCAGGGAGTCCTCATGTGCTTCGTGCGCCGTGAAGTCGCGCGCGCGCCGCATCCAGTCGAGATCGCCGCCGGCGCAGAAGGCACTGCCGCGTCCGCCCAGGATGATGCAGCGCACGCCGGGGTCGGCAAGGGCGGTGTCCAGTGCGCGGTCGAGTGCCGTGATCGTCCGGTCGTCGAAGGCATTGCGCCGCTGCGGCCGGTTCAGCCACAGATGCGCCACTGCCCCGTCACCCACAAACTCGATCCGTTCGTCGTCCGTCATGCCCGATCCATTGTTCCAGTCGCGCCGTGAACATGCCCGACGCCGCCCGGCCGTTTCCGGCCGGGGTCCGGGTCGCGGCCTTCACATCCGGAAGATACCGAAGCGCGGTTCCGGCACCGGTGCGTTCAGCGTGGCCGACATGGCCAGCGCAAGCACCATGCGGGTGTCGGCCGGGTCGATGATGCCATCGTCCCAGAGTCGCGCGCTGGCGTAGTACGGATGCCCCTGGACCTCGTACTGTTCGCGAATCGGCGCACGAAAGGCTTCTTCCTCCTCCGCGCTCCAGTCGCCACCGCGCGCCTCGATGCCGTCGCGGCGCACGGTGGCCAGCACCGATGCGGCCTGCTCGCCGCCCATCACGCTGATGCGCGCGTTCGGCCACATCCACAGGAAACGCGGCGAGTACGCGCGCCCGCACATGCCGTAATTGCCGGCGCCGTGCGAGCCGCCGATGATGACGGTGAATTTCGGTACCTGCGCGCAGGCCACCGCCGTCACCATCTTCGCGCCGGCACGCGCAATGCCTTCGTTTTCGTATTTGCGCCCGACCATGAAGCCGGTGATGTTCTGCAGGAACACCAGCGGGATGCGCCGGTGCGCGCACAGTTCGACGAAGTGCGCGGCCTTGTTTGCCGATTCGGAAAAAAGGATGCCGTTGTTGGCGACGAAGCCGACCGGCATGCCGTGGATGCGGGCAAAGCCGGTCACCAGCGTCGTGCCGTAGCGCGCCTTGAATTCGTCAAAGACGGAATCGTCGACGATGCGGGCGATCACTTCGCGTACGTCGTAGGGTTTTCGGCCATCGACCGGAATGACGCCGTGCAGTTCGTGCGGCGGATAGCGCGGTTCGAGTGCGTCGGCCAGATCCGGCGCCAGCGGTTTGCGCCGGTTCAGGTTGCCGACGATGCGCCGTGCCAGTGCCAGCGCGTGCCGGTCATTGTCCGCGAGATGGTCGGCGACGCCGGACAGACGCGTGTGCACGTCGCCGCCGCCCAGGTCTTCGGCGCTGACGACTTCGCCGGTGGCCGCTTTCACCAGCGGCGGCCCGCCGAGAAAGATCGTGCCCTGGCCGCGCACGATGATGGTTTCGTCGCTCATCGCCGGCACGTAGGCGCCGCCGGCGGTGCACGAGCCCATCACCACGGCGATCTGCGGGATGCCTAGCGCCGACATCGTCGCCTGGTTGTAGAAGATGCGTCCGAAGTGTTCGCGATCGGGAAAGACCTCGTCCTGGTTCGGCAGGTTGGCGCCGCCCGAGTCGACGAGGTAGACGCACGGCAGCCGGTTTTCGCGCGCGATCTCCTGCGCGCGCAGGTGTTTCTTGACGGTGAGCGGGAAGTAGGTGCCGCCCTTGACGGTGGCGTCATTGCAGACGATGACGCATTCGACGCCCGAGACGCGGCCGATGCCGGTGATCACGCCGGCGCCGGGTGCTTCATCGTTATACAGGCCGAAGGCGGCCAGCGGCGACAGTTCGAGGAAAGGTGTTCCGGGATCGAGCAGCGTCTGCACGCGCTCGCGCGGCAGCAGCTTGCCGCGGGCGAGATGCTTCGCGCGCGCCGCCTCACTACCGCCGAGTGCGGTCTGCGCGATCTCCGCATTCAGGTCGTCGACGAGCGCGCGCATCGCTTCGGCGTTCGTCTGGAATTGTTCGTCGCGCGGGTTGAGGCGGGTTTCGATCCGGTTCAAGGGGGGCTCCGTGGGGACGTCTGGGGTCATTGAACCATGTGCGTCCCGGCGGGGCGACATTGGTGCGGGCAAAGGCGTGCGCCGTGTGCGGCGTGCGTGCCGGTGCACAGCCCCCGCTGCGCGGGGGTTCGCTGCGATGCTCGCATCGCCGGCTGGCGCCGCACAACTCGCTTCGCGGACTATGTCCGCTGCGCCCGGACATGTGCGGCGAGTTTGAGGGACGACGCGTGCTTTGCACGCGCGCCGGCGCTGCTGCGCGTCTTGCCTGCGCAAAGGCACGCCCGCCGCGCACGGCGCACGCCTTTGCGGGAGATCTGGAGCTGGTCACACGGAACATGAGAGCCTTCACCGGCCTTGGCGTGCGGCTGATCACCCGTGGAGTAACGGGTGGCCGGTTCCTTGCGTTACCGCAAGTACACGTACGTGAAAGGCAACGAACTCATGCGGCACGCATCGGCATTGTGGTGCGACAGCGGGGAAACGATGGGCACCCCCAGAAGGGCTTGCCGCTCGAGCGACCTGTGCGCGCAACCAGCTTTCGCCCGCAGTTCACGCAGGTCGGCTTCCAGAACTCGCCTTCGATAGCTACCACCAGCAGTGCTGCCTGATCCTCTTGCGGGCGCTTGTCGATCAACCGCAGGATCCCTTCGATGTCCAGCAAGTGGATGCCGTTCTGCCGGGCGAATTCGATGGCGTCTGGCGTGAATGTCGAGGTCGTTGCGAAATGCCCGCGTGTCATCGCGTGTGATGCCATGACGCCCTTCAATTCCCGCACTTTGTCGACACCGATCCGCTTGCCGACCCAGTGTTTGCACTGCACGATGCTTACCGGGCTCCTGGTGTCGGATCGGGCGTATAGCCAGATATCCACACCACCGTCGGCGCCGTGAGATTGAGAGCGTGTCTCGAAACCCGCTTTCGCGAACAGCATCTCGATGACCGCTTCGAAACGTCGCCACTCGATCAGTTCGAGCACGTCCCGGCCCCAGCGCGTCGGTGCGGTGGGTATCGCACGTTCCCCTGTGTTTGCGTTGTCTTCGCGGATATCCAGGTTCGTAACGGTCGCTGCCGGATTGGTGGACAGCATCAAGTCGGTTGCTCGTTTCACGCTCTGTTTCGTTTCGCGGCTCAGTCTCCTGGCAATCGGGAACCTCCACTGAACGAGCAGCAGCCCTGCACCAGCGATGAGCAGAAGCCATCCGAGCGGCTGCAGAACCGCCAGCGGCCAGTCGAACATCGAGCTCCCGGGGATTGCTGGCAGAAGCGTCAACAGCGCGCCACCGGCCAGTAGCTCGACTGCGCCGCTATTTCGACGCTGTACGGCACGTCTGTGACTGGAATGTCGTCGAGCCATATGGGGGGCGTTGCAGCACTGTTTCGCGAATGTGCTGCTTCATCATTTCGTTGGCGTAGCGCCCACGTCGTCGAAGAAAGGGTGTCTGGAAACCATCAGCCGGTATGGATCCTGGCATTGACCTCGCTCGGGTGGCTCGCTACCGCGAGCGTAGGGACGCGGGTGCGTCCGGCACATCCGCAGACCGCCAGGCGGTTCGGAACGGACGACTACTGGTCGTCGTGATGGTCGACCGCCGCTTCATGCCAACCGAGCGCGGAGACGGGTGACAACTTCCTCGCCGGAAAGCCAGGTCGCTTGACCGGATTCGATGGCGGCTTCCCTGCGATCGATCTCGGTCGCCCACTCCTGCTCCCAGGCGGGGTCGAAGGGCTCGGCATCGAAGCTGGCCAGCAGTCTGTCCAGAAGCCGAGAACGCTCGTCAGGCGGCAAAGCGAGCACCTCGGCTGTCAGGACTTCCATTGGGATCGTCATGAGGTACCTCTGGAGCCCTGCAGTGACAGGGACGATAGCTCGGCGCGCATGCCGTGCGGTACTGATGCAGGCCCGACCACGCGGTCAGGCTGCCCCGCGCACGGGGTTCAGGAAGCGAAGGCCGGCGAAATCCTTCTCGTTGTCAGTCACGACCATGCAGTCGTTGGCGTCGGCGACAGCAGCAATGATCATGTCGAGGGCACTCCTGGGCCTGCCGACTGCCTTGCCCTCTGCCATGAGTCGCGCCCAGACCAGCGCTGCCCTGCTGTCGAACGGCAGAATGCGGTCCGTGAACAGCGACTGTGGGCCCTCTGGTCCCGCAAACCAGGCGTCGAGAGCCTCGCGCTTTTTGCCCTGCGGTTTCTCCAGAATGCTGCGACCGATTTCGGCCAGCGTCAGCGAGGAGATGAACAGGCTCTCGTCCGGCTGCTCCGCCCACCAGGCCAACAACGATAAGGGAGGCTGGGGCTTGACGACGCTGCTGATGATGTTGGTGTCGAGGAGATAGCGCGTCACAGGGCGACCTTGCGTCCCTCTTCACGCGGACGGACAAGGTCCAGATCCGCGCCGACGAGGGGCGATCTGCGCAGGGCAGCAAGAATGCCGCCTTTCGCGGGCGGTTCACCCGCAACGGCCCGGCCGACCATCAGACGCAATCGGGAGGCCTGGGTGCTGTCTTCGGCAAGGCGGCGCGCCAGCGAACGGATGAGATCGCGATCCGTATCGCGACCGAGCACCTCGAAGCGGGCCAGGCCTCTTTCAGCCAGCCGGGAGCGATAGTTGCGGATCGCGCGCCTCTGCGAGTTTCCCATTGGTAGTTCCTGTGAATCCGTCTGTAATATACCCGGTAATAGATGGCAGACAAGACAGCCATGAACCGTCGGCGGGTAGCAGGTGCCGTCCTTTACGGTCGCGCCGTTGCAGACGATGACGCACTCGAGTCCGCGACGCAGCCGATGCTGGTAACCACGCCGGCACCCGCGCGACGCAGTCAACCAGGCCGAAGGCGGGCAGTGGCGACAGTTCGAGGAAAGGCGCTCCAGGATCGAGCAGTGTCTGTACATGCTCGCGTGGCAGCAGCTTCTTTCGGTTGCTTTGCCGTCTGCCGTTTGTCACAGGATTGGAACCCGAATATATTCTGACCTGTCAGGTCAGATTGACAGGGCTCTGGAAGATATGGTCATGAAAAGCTGGCAGATGCAGACCGCCAAGGCGCGGTTTTCGGAACTGGTCAAACACGCGGCGCAGAAAGGACCGCAGGACATCACGCTGCACGGACGGTCGGTGGCGGTGGTGATGTCGCGTGAACTGTTCGATCGCTTGTCCGGCAACGAGCAGTCGCTCGTGGATTTCATGCGCGCGTCGCCGCTTTCCGGGCGTGACGAAATCGTCTTCGAGCGGGATCGCAGCCTGCCGCGCGAAATCACGTTTTGAGCTACCTCATCGATACCAACGTCCTGTCCGAGCTGCGCAACCGCAACGCCGATGCCAGGGTCGTGACGTGGATGCAGGCGCGCCCGCGCCAGTCGCTGTACCTGTCCGTCCTGAGTCTCGGCGAAATCCGGAAGGGCATCGAAGGGGTTGCCGATGCTGCGTTTCGCCAGACGCTGACGGACTGGTTGAAGATGGATTTGCCCAACTGGTTTCTCGGCAGATTGCTGGACATAGATGCAAAAGTCGCTGACCGCTGGGGTCGGGTACAGGCTGGTGCGGGGCGTACGCTGCCGGTGATCGATGGCCTGCTGGCGGCCACGGCTCTCGAGCACGATCTGGTTCTGGTTACGCGAAACGCCAGAGACTTTGTTGGACTCGGTGTGCGCTTGATCGATCCATGGAACGCCTGAGTAGCGGTCAAGGACAATCATCCTGGCCGATCGCGGGTCCGCGGCCATCCGCCAGTCGGCGCTGATCAGAGCGGACCACAAGCGCGAGCCATGACAAATCCGGAAATCCATCGATGCCTCTGACCCTGCCCCAACTGGAGCGCCACCTCTTCAAGGCCGCCGACATCCTGCGCGGCAAGTTGGATGCCTCGGAGTTCAAGGAATACATCTTCGGGATGCTGTTCCTCAAGCGCTGCTCCGATGTCTTCGAGCAGCGCCGCGAGGAGGTGATCCGCCTGGAAGTGGAAGGTGGCAAGACTGAAGGCCAGGCGCGGCAGTCGGCCGAGAACGCGCGCTGGTACCGGAAAGAGGGCTCCTTCTGGGTGCCGCCGCAGTCGCGCTACCAGACCCTGGAGAACGACGCGCATCAGAACGTCGGCGACTGGCTGAACAAGGCGCTCACCGGCATCGAGACCGCCAACACCAGCCTGTACGACGTGCTCGAGCACATCGACTTCACGCGCAAGGTCGGCCAGAGCAAGATTCCCGACATCAGGCTGCGGCAACTCATCACCCACTTTGGCATCCACCGCCTGCGCAACGAGGATTTCGAGTTCCCGGACCTGCTCGGCGCCGCTTACGAATACCTGATCGGCGAGTTCGCCGACTCGGCCGGCAAGAAGGGCGGCGAGTTCTACACGCCCCGCTCGGTGGTGCAGATGATGGTGCGGCTCGTCAAGCCCTCGCTGGCCCACGACATCTACGACCCCTGCTG
>Ga0265293_10013358_pt1 | contig 10669 bp, 7 predicted proteins | sample Munlanlewell138R_FD_192505 | JGI IMG/M metagenome (GOLD analysis project Ga0265293, IMG submission 192505) | Leachate microbial communities from a municipal landfill in Southern Ontario, Canada - Leachate well 138R | ecosystem: Engineered > Solid waste > Landfill > Unclassified | place: Canada... | reverse complement strand
AGAGGCCTCCCCCCCCCCCCCCCGTGCAAAGCTCTTTATTCATGAGGTACGCTAAATTTTTCTAGCGTCTCAATGGAATCGATCGTGCCGTGCCATTGGAATTTGTCGAGATTGTCAGCAATGGCTTTGTCGACCTTGCTTCGAATGATCATATTGCGGTGTGGCTTTTCATCATTCCATTTTTTGATTGCATCGCCCTTGAAACTGAAGTAGCGACGCGCGGCACTCCAGAGTCGCGACTCATCAACCTGACTGTCGGGGGCTGCGTTGGCATCGAGGTTGGTAACGTAGGTCGAGATGATGCCATCACCTTCATGCACTAATTCGATGATACGAGTTTGGGAGGGGAAGTCGATGGTGGATGAGGCCATGAGCTCCCAGTAGCCTTTATTTTCGTAGTTTGTAATCAAGCGCGAATAACTGCCGTGTCCGTGTCCAACAAGATGCAATATTATTCCAGAATAACTAGTCATTGCCGCAGTAAATTCGGCTCCCTTGACGTCTCCTCCTAAGTTTTTAGAGCTATGATGAGAGTGAACAATGATGAGCTCGTTGGCGCGACGCGCCTTTTCGATTTCGGCCTTAAACCACTCGAACTGCTCTCGATCCATTTGCGCTTCCGAAAAATTGCCAGAATTGGTGTCTAGGGTGATTAGTTTGATCGGTTTGCCCGGGATAGGATAAACAGCAAAATAACCCCAACCTCGCTCGACAAGTTCAGGGTCAAGACCGTGGTTTTTGGGCTCACCAGGCAGATTCATGAAAACCTTCAAGGCTCCAACCTTCCCCAACAACATGCGATTGCTGTCCGCTGGTGTTTCACCAACAGCGACTACTGGGGCATCAACCCTAGAAGCGTCGCGGTAGCCGTTTCGGTAACTATCGCGGTTTTCATGAGAGCCCAAAAAAGCGTTTACAAAGGAAAAGAGGTCAACAACTCTGTTACCTGTAGCAGCTTCTTGGATTTCATCGTTGATCGGTGCAAAACCCATGTACAAAATGTCGTGATTACCAAGCGCGAGGTAGTAAGGGATGTTTCCAATGCCTTTGGCATAGTAGGGGTCGGCAAAATCATTGTTAGGCCCAGGGATGGGGTCGTCTTTGATACCAGAGTCTGGGTTTAGGACGCCGCCACCAATAAGGGTCGCTATCCACTCGAGCTCGTTTTTTTGTGAACTATCGGCGATGTCCCCTGAGCAGAGCACAAAGTCGAAGGGGCGCGTGCTCAGATCAGAAATCCGCATCGCAGTCTGAATATGAACGTCTAAAATATGCGTGGAAAGGTGCCCTTGTGGACGATAAGCGCTCGCCACGACGAAGTTCGTCATGTAGGTGCCTTCCATGCGCGAGGGGCTTTGCACATCACTGATTTGTGGATCAGCAAACTGCCAAAAGTAGGCTAAACTGGTGCCGCGCCTTGCGAAAGGCGGTGAGTTTGCACCCGCCAAGGTCTCCTTAAGTTGCCATGGCTCACCAGCCTCTACTCGCATTCCAAGCCCGTAGCCCTTAAAATGCCTAAAATGTGTAACATTAAAAACACCATTCAAAATGCCGCTTAGAGCCTCCTCGGTCACTGTGGGCACATGGGTCATTTGTAGGCTTGTGTAGGGTTTGCGGCTCAATGGCAAAACCCATACACCATCAACATACTCAATGAGGTCGCTCTTTACGCAGCCGCCATCCTCGCAGACCTCCCCTTCGCTACAAACCTCCACTCTCCACTCCCCATCGACGCAGTTTTGCAAAACCTTGCTTCCCAAACAACTTCGCTCCCCTTGCGCACAAATCGGCTCCACCACTTCTTTCACACAGCGTCCACCCTCGCAATACTCCTCATCCTCGCAGCGCTTCCAAGCCCAAACCCCGTCGTTACAGTACTTTATGGTTAGCGCATCACTACAGCTCGCCAAGTCACTTGCGCCACACGCAGGCTTTGGCATAGGAAGCCTGCACGCCCCGTTTTCACATATTTGCCCTTCTATGCAATGAACGGTCGTATATTTTTTAAGTACACATCGCTTGTAACTAGTTTCAGAGTCACAACGCGGACTCTCGCTGTCTTGGCACTCTTCATCGACTATCGGGTTAGGGTCTGAACTCTGAGATTCGGCACACGAAAGTAAACTAAAAGCTAGCAAAATAAAGACTGTCATTACAGCGCGGTGCGTCATTATAAACCCCACAGTTGTATGTGCATCCACCACATATATACTTCGATGCGTCAAAAAGTGGCTGAAACACTCGACCTCATCCGCTTTTAGTATAAAGACTTTAGCCCCCCTTGTGAAGTACTAAAACAATATTTGCGTTTATTTAATGTTAAAGCACCCAATCCTTCCATACGTGAATCGCTTTGCAGTTCGCTAAAACGCATCAATGTAAATAATTATTCTTTTGTGGGGGCTTTCGCCCCCTACGCCCAAGCCTCACGCGTGAATTTGCTAAAAGCTGCAAAATCATTTTCGCTGTCTCGGCTATTCGCCGAGCCAGCGAAAATGATGCATCTTTTGCAAATTTCCGCGCGGGGTCTTGGGCTACCCCCAAAAACTTCCCCCAAATACGTGTATGAAAGAAAACTCTGGCGCCCCAAACCCGTTTTTTCTTTGCAATTTTGGCCTATTTCGTCGTCGTCGGCCCTCGCTCAGCGCAGTCACGACCTTTTTTTTTTGCCATTTTGCGCGTCTTCGTCGTCAGCGGCCCTCTCAGCTCAGTCACGACCCTGAGGTCGTTCCTTCGCTTCGCTCCTTGCTTTCTAGAATCCGCATCAAAATTGCAAAGAAAAGCGTATTTTTGTTTTCTTTTTGTTTTCTTTTTTTTCTTCTTATTTTCTAGAACTAGGCTCAAGATTGCAAAGAAAAGGTGTTTTTGAGACCTTTGCGCGGCTAGAAATTGTGAATTTAATTTTACAAATCCGATACAGTTTTAAACAAAATGAGACATTTTGTAGAGAAGCATAAGTTAATAATGCTAATTAAATAAGCCAGGGTGGAGATTAAATGACATTTTATTCGAAAAGCGCTTAAAAGAGTGCTTTCTTTGGGGAAGGGGGGTACGGGGGGAAACATCTTTTCTTTGGCACAAAGAAAAGGGTTTCCCCCCCGTGCAAAGCTCTCTTTCTTTTTGTTTTCTTTGAATTGCGCAGCGTAAAAGCTATTTTTTCTTCACAATTGCAATACGCGTGACTATAACATAAATTAGGCAGAAGTGGGCGTTGAGCATCCTTACCCTACCCTTTGCGAGGCAGAACATGCGTGTTGTCAATCTCAAGCAGCCGGATCTGGACTCTTGGCAGGATCCACGTTGGATGATCATATTTGCAACAGAGTGGCCGGATTCAGAGCTGTTGCGCGGTATACGCCAGCGCTTCCCCAAACTTGCTATCTTTGGCTCAAGTTCATTTCACGGCATTTTTACACAGTATGGTTACCAGCAAGGGGTTTTCGGCCTTCTCAACGAAGGCAGTGAGTCCAAAACGCGGCGAGCGCGATTTATTGCCTGCGACGACGATGCAGATTGGCAAGCGCTGGCTTATGAAGCGGCTCTTGAGCTTGGCCCCATCGATAATCCAGAGCGCGATGTCATCTTGATGCAGGCTACGCCTGGCCATGAAGAGCGCATCATTGATGGCGTGATCGAGGCGTTAGGCGAAAACACCCATATTTTTGGCGGGAGCGCTGGACACAGCAGAGAACTAGCCAAACCCTTCATTATATTTGGCGAAGAAATCTGCACCAGCGGGTTTTGGCTTATTAGTCTACGCGACGAATTTGCGCCGCAGTGCCTAATGTTGATGGGGGGTTACTTACCTACGCTCAATAGCGGCGTCGTTACTCAGTCTAGTGGGCGCGTCATCCATACCATCGACTTTAGGCCCGCCGTCGAGGTCTACAACGAATGGACAAACGCCGTCTTTGAGCCCTACTTGCGACGCGGGGGCGATCTCCCCAAACACACGGCGATGTACCCCCTAGGCCGCACCCTAGACGGAGAACCGCATTGTGGATTTTGGCTCTATCACCCCATCAGTGTTACGCTGGGAACCAAGAGTTTAACGCTCTTTGCGGAGTTTCCCGTCAATACTCGGATCACCATGATGCGCGGTAGCGAGCGTATGCTCATACATCGCATGCACGCTGTAACCCAAGAAGCGCTAGACTCCGTCGATGCTTCACGCGTTATGGGAGCCATCGTTATTTTTTGCGCTGGTTGCGCAACGATTATCCAAGACGATATGAAAGAAGTCTGCGCACACGTACAAGAAGTTTTGGGCGACATCCCCTTTATCGGTTGCAGCTCACTTGGGGAGCAAGGCCGTATCCGCGGCTTTAAACGGAGCTACCACGGAAACATGATGTGTGGCGTCATACTTTTTATGAAGCAGGACGTCGTCTCAACATTACATGAGCTAAATTAAGAGTGAATATGAAAGCCCCAAAGAATGACCCCTTCGAGGCGCATAATAAACTACTTGACGTAGAAAGAGCCGCCAAAAAGCTGGAGAAAAACCCGTCATGGCGCACAAAAAGCGCGTCTACTAAGCATTTACAGAACCTTCGCGCCCGTGACGCTAAACTCAGTAACGATAAACTATACGCCGACACGCACTTCTGTGTTGAATGCAAAGCCGCACGCGACGAGTCTGGCGATAGCACGTCGCTCTGCGACCAGCACCTGCGAAAAGCTATGGGTATGTTGTAAAACTACGGGAACTCAAACTTACTCAATAGATTTAAGAGAGCAAGTAAAGAAGCGCCGAATTTTGTAGCGGGGCATGTAGCCCAAACGAATTAAGAACTTTGCCAGAAACAAAATAGGCTTCTCACTGGTGCAAAGCGCTCATAGCATACGCTTCCCATCGGTGTATAAGCGGGCAGAAAAAAGCAAAAGCGCTTCGCGGCTAAGCTCACTAAGCGCTTGAATTTGTTAGAACTTTTAAAGCGGGATACGGGGCTCGAACCCGCGACTTTCAGCTTGGGAAGCTGACGCTCTACCAACTGAGCTAATCCCGCGTGTCTGCGAATCATTTCGCAAACTCGTGATTGAATCTACGATATTAGCCAAAAACTGTCAATAAGTTTTATAGCTCAGGGCGCCTCGCTGTACTCGGATTTGAGGCGCGACAGGCGAGTAGATATGGTGATTTCGCCAACGCTGAAGTTGCTAGTCTTAGCCGTGTGTTTTGAGGCGCAAAACATCAGCTGCTCGCAAGAACGAGTAGCCGTGCAAAGATTGGATTGATGAGAGCTACCGCTCCAAATCTCGTTTTAGGCTTTGAGCCTTATAAACCGTTTTTTATGTAGGTGTAGACTTTATTTTAAGCGCTAGCCATGTTTTCGTTATTTTGCTCTGCTGTGTTTTTGCCTTTTTTGCACCCATCAGAGTTTTTCTTGGGAAAGGCGAGCGTATGCCTGTTTTGGCGCCTACATCCTTTTTCCTTTTCGTCTAAATGCCGATCGCTTGTCGTAGCTCACGACCTGCATTGGCGGCGCTTCGAGGTGGAACTGATACCACTGTTCGTTCCATACGCGCATACGCATTTTGCCGTTGTTTTTGAGAAAATCGATGTTGTCCATCGTACTTTTATCGGTTCCGATGTAATTCATAGCGCGATTAAGTATGGCCAAAGCGTCGTCGCGCCCAGTGGCGTTGAGCGTACAATATGCGTATAAATTCCATAAAATAGGAATTTTACGATTGTATTTTAGGGCTCTCTCAAAATCTTTCTTCATGCGTTCGTAGTTTTTTTCGCGAAACATGATGCAAGCATGCATAGCGACCGCGTTCCAAACTTGGACAAAAGCATTCGCCAAATACGGCTCAGCCTGTTTGAACTTTTTTTGTAAATAGTAAATCTGGCCTATTTGCGCATCGATTTGAGAGGCAAGGAAAAACTGCCAATGTTTGTACTTGTAGCCATCCCTTAAAATATCGATAGTATTTTCTAGAATCGATTCGCGCACGCGCTCTGATTTCGTTTGCGGCAGTTGCGCCATGCTCGCCTGGGACGCCGTTGCGATGGCTTCAAATTTTTTGGATGTACGTTTATTTAAGAAGATCAACGCGGCGGGAAGAACAATTAAAAACGGTAGCAGACCAGCCCAAATAGAGCTAAAAATAAAAGTTGTCAACGCCCACGAAGCCGCCGCTAGCACTATACTAATGATAAGGTTAATCATAATTTACCGATGTCTTATTGAGGACTTGCCTCATTCATGATGTTTCTACCTTAGTCTTCGCCAAGGTGGCAGTTATTTTCTTACTTATTACGCTTTCGTCAAGTGATCGTAAGCTTGTGCTGCATGTTTACTTGCTTTTTCGCAGTTTAATTGCAAAATGATGCTCAGTAAAGTTTTGACTACTTTGTTCGTCGTAAGCTCTTAGTCAAAAGTCGTAAGCCAAATTTTTGTTTGTAGCTAAAAACTTTAATTTCTTGAGCTTACCGTCCCAAAGTGAGAGTTGGCGCAACACTTTGTTTAGGCCAAAATTGGACGGGGCGTCGCGGGGTGTCCCCGCGGAGGGGGTAGACGCAAACACGCGCACAGCGCGGGGTTGCGGCGTAGGGGGAGACTTCCCCCTCCACAAAAATAAAAAAGCCTCGAGTGAAGCGAAGCAATCCTGTGTACTAGAATCATTAAAAACTGTTCTTTTTCACATTAGCTCTGGATCCACTTATTATGTTTTGCTACAATTGTGGTGACGAAAATAGGGGGAACCTTTGTTGCTGCTCAAAGATATTTTAAGGAGACTGTATGCATAAACACGTCATTACGCATTGTATATCTATTTTTTTCATTTTGTCTTTAGGCAGCTTGTTTTTTGGGTGCGAAGACGAAATTTCGGGCAGAGTCATTCCTATCGATCCGAAGCCTTGTGTTGGGGATAATTGCCCTTGCGTAGGGGATGAATGCGATGTCCACGAGTTGTGCAGAAATAATTCTTTAGACGACGGAGAAGAATGCGACATCGTTGATGGAATTGTTACATTTCGTGAGACTAAGGCTTGTTCTGATTATGTAGAAAACAGTGTAGGTGCATTGCATTGTGCTTCCGATTGCTCTGTCGATTATTCTCAGTGTCGCCAAAAAGAGCTACCCACCGATTGTAAAGCGGATTACGTGGATTGTACCGTCGAGGCCGTAAATGGTAAACAAGTCAATATTGCCTTAACTTGCGAAGGGGGCAAGGTCGTAAAAACAATTTGCGAGGGCTCATGTAGTGAAGGCAGTTGTGTGGCTTGCGAGTATTGGGATCCTATTTGTTACACTCCAAAGTGTGACTACGAGACTCAGCTAGAGTGCGCCGATACTTGTTGTGAAAAGGATACGCATTTCTGCGATTTTGCGGGCTCGGGAGCTTGTTGTTCCTATGATGAGGTTTGTGGACAACATTGCTGTAAAACAGGCGAGGTTTGCGAGAACGCAGTTTGCCGCAAAGAATGCAAGTATACACGTTGTTTAAATGCGGATAACGTTGAGGTTTGTTGCGAAAATGAAGGAGAGATCTGCGCATCAAACCAGTGCTATTTACCGACAACGAGCTGCATCGACATATACGATTGCGAATTTGGCGAATATTGTGAAACGCTAACGCACCAATGCTTACCGCAACCAACGACAGAACCTGCATGTTTGCGAAAACCCACGGGTGGTGAAGTAAAACCGACGGAGCTTTGGTTCTGGGGAGAAGGAGAAATTGCCGATGACCAAATGCCAGGCCATTATAAAGTGATGATGGCACCAGTGGTAGCGGATCTCGATGGTGACGGGAACATTGAAGTTGTTGTCAACACATGGGCAGGTGGCAATTATGTATCTGACGGAGTTTTGCGAATCATTAACGGAGTGGATGGCTCACTAAAACACAGCATACTAGATCCTAGCTTACGAACCATTGGTGGCGCGCAGATCGCGCTTGGTGACCTAGACGGTGACGGGAAGCTAGAAATCGTAACTTGCGAGTCGGGTTCTAATCAGCTGATCGCCTTTAAACAAGACGGCAGTTTGTATTGGAGAACCGATTTACGCATCAATGGAGTACAGCAAAAGTTCTGCAGCCAGAGCGGTATGGGTATTGCTGATTTCGATGGCGACGGTAAACCCGAGGTTTATGTGCGTTACCTAGTCTTTGCAGGCCAACCCGAGGGTGACACCAAGATAGCACCGCTTAAGTGGGGGGCGCTAGATAAAAGTCAGCTCAACTTGCACATGGGAGGGCATGCGCATTGCGATTACACGGTTGCAGCCGATCTTGATGAAGATGGTCATCCTGAGCTGGTGGGTGGCAATATCGCTTACAAGTTTACATTCGATGGAAGCGGTAGTTTGGATGCTAGCCCGCTTTATGACAGAAGCGATGAGCACCCCGATGGCTACCCGAGCATTGGCGACTTAAACCTTGATGCTAAACCCGAAGTTGTCGTTGTGCGCTCAGACCCCTCTCCTTGGGTCAGTGCTGGTCATAGTTTAATGGTCTTTAACGCAGACGGAAGCAACTATTGGAGTGCTCCTGTAGATAACAACGGAACGCTTTGTGTTGTGTCGGAAGGCTGTGGTGGAGGTGGACCTGCTACTATCGCCAACGTTAACCACACACCAGAGCCCGAAATTACGCTAGCCACTGCATTTACCTACGCTGTGTTTAACGCAGATGGCACTATTTGGTGGCAAAAGCCCACTAAAGACCGAAGCTCCCGTAAAACGGGTTCGTCCGTATTTGACTTTGACGGCGACGGCATTGCAGAGATTGTTTACAACGACGAATGGTTCCTCAGAATTTACAGTGGACAAGAAACAGCCCCCGACAAAGGGGTAGTATTCTGTCAATGCAACCCCTCTGCTACACACTGGGAATACCCCGTGATTGCAGATATTAACAACGATGGTGCTGCTGAAATTGTAGTGGGTTCCACTCGAGGCGATTGCCCAACGACGCATGATCTCAATGAAGAAAATGGGCTAGACAACTGCACTTCGCAAATCACCACTAATAGCCAAGAAGTGATAAAGGTTGGTTTACGTGCCTTTGCCGCCCCAAACAAAGACTGGGTGGGAACGCGCAAAATTTGGAATCAACATGCTTATTCCATTACCAACGTTAGAGATGATGGCACTATACCAAAGAAGGCTCGCCCAAACTGGAAAGTTCCTGGACTTAACAACTTCCGACTCAACGTTGAACCAGGTGCTACTAACCTTCCCGATCTCAAGGTCGACAAAGTATCTTCGGATACCTACTTCTGTGATAACAGCGTTACTCTCTTGTTTGAAATCCATAATACGGGGTGGGCAGCAGCACCCGCTGGCGTTCCTGTCACGATATACATCATCAATGGAGAAGGGCAAAAGACAAAGATCGGCGAAGTTCATACCAAAAATGATATTTTGCCAGGACAGTTTGAACCCATCTCTTTCGAGTACACGCGTAGCGAAACACAAGCCCAAAGTCTAGACTTTCTCATCGTGGTAAACCCCATCGACACAGTCGACAGCTTGGTCACAGAATGTGATGCAGCCAATAACGAAGGCAGCTACAAATACAAGTGCGTACCGAAAGTGAACTAAGTTTGCAGCCATGCATATGAATGAGAGCCACCCTAGGGTGGCTTTTTTTTGTAGTTCTTTTCAAAATACACTGATTAATGCGGTATTTATACGATTTCTTTTTGTGGGGGAAGTTTCCCCCTACGCGTCAACCCCGCGCTGTGCGCGGGTTTGCCGCTACCCTCTCTACGGGGGCTCCTGCCCCCGTAACGCCCCCAAAACGATGGTTCAGAGCCTCATTAAGGAAACTCTGAACAATGTGAAAACCTGCAAAAATTAGCTAACACAAGGTAAGGGGAGTTAGGCGAGCTTCAAAATAAAAGTAATAAAATCAAGGCAGTACGCAAAAAAGGTTCTAAGGGCTCAGTTCCTCAATTCCGACTACGATTTGCGCTGCACTCACGCAGGCTTGTGTTCGATTGCGCAAATCTAGTCTCATGAAAAACCTACGGTTTTTCTTTCTTGTTCGCACGTCTCAAGCTCAAGCAAGCTTGGCTTGGACGTACTCACTGCGAAAGTGGGTCATCAACTCGTAAAACACTCAGTTTTACTCGTTTCGCCGCCTTAGACGGGGTCTGGGGCGGTAGCCCCAATCAATCAAAGTTTCCTTAGACACTAAAATTTGAGCTTTTACTTTGTTTCTGAGAGCTTGATATTCGAAATAGTCTGTGTTAGCATCCCCGCGGTTTATTGTGTGTCAGGGAGCGAAACACCAAAAAGCGTCTTCTGCTCTTGTGAAATTGAAGAAAACGAAGTTTTGTTTTTGTATCATGATAAATCAGACATCCTTTGTCGCATTTTTGGTTTTTCCCCATTTTTAGCCTTTAGCTGATGCTTTGCAAGAGACAATTCGATCAAGAACACTTTTTATCGCCTTCTTCTCATAATGTTACTGTTACTCTTTTCGTCTTCGTGCGAGAACAAAAAAGCTGACGCCACCAAACAGCCTGACACAGATCCAGTGGAAACACAGCCTGAGGAAGAGCCCAGTGAACAGGGTAGTGGGAAAATTTCCAAGTCAAGTGCCACATACTTTGAAAACCTCCTCAGGTGTCTTCCACCCCAAGCATTTTCTGGGCCTGTTGTTGATTCTTTTTACTATTTCATCTAATTCTTTGCTGCTGAGATTT
>Ga0265293_10013357_pt1 | contig 10670 bp, 13 predicted proteins | sample Munlanlewell138R_FD_192505 | JGI IMG/M metagenome (GOLD analysis project Ga0265293, IMG submission 192505) | Leachate microbial communities from a municipal landfill in Southern Ontario, Canada - Leachate well 138R | ecosystem: Engineered > Solid waste > Landfill > Unclassified | place: Canada... | reverse complement strand
AGGCCGGTCATCTTTTCTGCCCCGACGACCAGGGCCACCTTGATCCGCCCGCTCTGGACTGCGTCCAGCGCCGAATAGAGCGCAGCCGAACCCGATGCGCATGCATTCTCACATCGCGTCGCCGGCTTGAAGCGCAAGGCGTCGTGCGCCCCCAGGACCATCGACGAACAGAACGCGTCGGGGACCATGCCGGAGTTGAAATGCCCCAGCCAAACGGCGTCAATATCGCGCGGATCGATGCCGGCATGGACAATTGCCTGCTTTGCCGCAGACGCGATAAGGCTTTCAATCGTATCCCCGGACAGCTTCCCAAATGCGGTATGTCCCCAGCCAACGATATTTGCCTGAATCTTGATCTTGGACATCTGCAACCTCGTATAGTCCTTGGAATGGGCTCCCTCGGGTCGGGGGAGTGGGCGGATCATCCAAATCACTGCCGCTGGAAGCTGCCCGCGATCGAGAGGGTCATCCACCGTGTGCTTGGCCAGAAATCGGTTCCAGGCGTGAGCCGCTGTGCATGTTCGGAATGTGTTTAATAAGTTACCATATTGCTATATAATGCGTGAAGATGGTAATTTGATGTATAAAGCATCATTGTGGTGCCGCGCTTGTTACAGCTGTAAACTCGGGGCCGAGAGGCGGAGTGAGGCGGGCTCACCGTCCAAATTGGTTCCGGTGCCGTCGCCATGCTGCGCGAGGCGTTTCCTATGCGACGGTGCGCTCCGCACCGCGCCGCTTCAAGCGCTGGCCGCCCTATTTAGACTGCTTTCCAACGTTTTGACCAACGCCACATTGCCGAGCATTCCGGCAAGGTCGCGGGCGGTCCTGGCTGCGCCCATGAGCGTGGCCGATCCCGGTCCGCACCAGTCGCCATAGCCCGCAAGCCACAGGCGGGGTTCCTTGATCGACCGTTGGCCATCGACCAGCACCCGGCCGTCGTCCTCGACCACGCCAAGCATCGCCAGGTGATCGAGCGCGGGCCGAAAGCCGGTGCACCAGATGATCGCATCAACGGCCATCTTGGAACCATCCGGCCAGACAACACCCTCGGCCGTCATCCGTTCGAAGGGCCGGACAGAGGCCAGGTTTCCGCGGGCGCGTGCTTCCCTGACCGGCGGGACCATGACGATGTCGCCGATGCCGCCCACGGGTGTATCGCCCGGTCCAGCCTTCATCCGCGCAACCGCGCGTTCGAACAGGACGTGACCATCCACATCGTCGGGCAGGAACAGGGGATCGTGGGTCGTTACCCACAGGGTGCGTGCTACGGGCGCCACTTCGGCAACGATCTGGGCGCCGCTATTGCCGCCGCCGACCACGAGCACTGATTGGCCTCTGTAATCCTCCGGCCGGATATAGTGGGCCGAATGGACCTGGACGCCGTTGAAAAGATCGCGCCCCTCGATCTCGGGAATATAGGGATGCGACCAGGTGCCGGTGGCGCTGACAACCGCCTGCGCGGCAAACCTCCCCTTGTCCGTCACGACTGCAAGACGATCGCCGGCCCGTTCGATGGATTCCACCCGGACTGGACGCTTGATGGGGAATTCGTAACGGGCCTCATAGCGAGCGAGATAATCAAGGACGTCATCGCGCGTGGGATACCCCTCATGCGCGGGCGGCGGCATAAGCCAACCCGGCAGCGAACTGTATCCGGCGGGGGAAAACAGGCGCAGGGAATCCCACCCATGGCGCCATGCACCACCGGGCCCAGCTTCGGCGTCGAGGATCACGAAATCGGCCCCAGCACGACGCAGATAATAGCCCAACGACAGCCCCATCTGGCCGCCACCGATGATGACGATGTCGCGCTGCGTGATCATCAGGCCTGCCGCCAGCGTTGAAGAGCGTCCGCTTGGGGCAAGCCCCCCGCACGGACTACCGGCGAACGCCTGAATGGGAGTGTTTGGATCATCAGGTCATGTCGCCTTCTGTCTGACCGGAAGAGGGCTTCTATCGGTATGTGCGGCGAACATGACATCGACGATGGCGACCCATGCTGGCGGAAATTCGGGATTGCGATATACCGAACAGGTCCATCAACTCGCATACGCAATGTTCCTGACCGTCCCAGACGATCGCGAGCGCAGCGAGTCTTGTCGGTTCGGCGAGGGCTACCAAGAGGTCTTCGGGGGATGGACCCTGATCATGCGCATGCGCTTATGCGCCCCTCCGCATGGTTGCATCGGCCATGATCAAACAGACCACCGGCTATCCCATGGCGGCAGATGATTCCATCATGTTCGAAATATCGATTGACCATATAGGCGGTCCACTATTATTCGATCAACTTGGAAGGATGGAATTGACCATGAAGGAATTCAATCCGCAGGTCTCGGCCGTCGAGGCGCTCGGCGCGCTCGCGCATGACACGCGCCTGTCTGTCTTTCGCATGTTGGTGAAGGCTGGCCCGGAGGGGTTGATAGCCGGTGCTATCGCGCAGGCCGCCAATGTGCCGCCGTCCACCATGTCGCATCACCTGGGCATTCTCGAACGGGCGGGTCTGGTGGAATCCGAGCGGGAAAGCCGGCTCATCCACTACCGCGCCGATTATGAGGGGATGCGCCGGCTGCTCGCCTTCCTGATGCAGGACTGCTGTCAGGGCGTCCCTGAAATGTGTGCCGAACTGCTCGGCGAACTCAACTGCAAAGCCTGAGGTTGACCCATGTCCGACACGATCGACTCCGACAAGACCTACAACGTGCTCTTCCTGTGCACCGGCAACAGTGCTCGCTCGATCCTCGGCGAAGCCATCATGAACAAGCTGGGGGAAGGCCGCTTCCGCGCCTGGAGTGCCGGCAGCCAGCCCAAGGGCGCAGTCCATCCGATGGCCCTGTCGGTTCTGAACGGGCTCGGCTTCGACATAGCGGGCATGCGCTCGAAAAGCTGGGACGAGTTCGCCGCGCCGGACGCGCCGCAATTCGATTTTATCTTCACCGTCTGCGATAACGCCGCAGGCGAGACCTGCCCCGTATGGATCGGCCATCCGATGACGGCGCACTGGGGCATCGAGGACCCGGCATCAGTCGAAGGCGATGGTCAGCGCGAGGCCTTCATGCAGGCGCTGCGGTACTTGCAGAACCGCATTTCGCTGTTCCTCGCACTCCCGCTTGCCAGCCTCGACGAGATGGCGACGCGGCGCAAACTTAGGGAAATCGGCCAAAGCGAGGGCGCCAGCGCCAAGGCAGGAGCAAGCGAATGACCCATCAGGATCAATCTGGCGACATCGTCATCTACCACAATCCCGAATGCGGAACCTCGCGCAATGCGCTGGCCATGATCCGCAATGCCGGGATCGAACCGCATGTCATTGAGTACCTCAAGACTCCGCCTTCGCGTGCCTTGCTGGAAAGCCTCATCGCCCGCGCCGGCATCACGCCGCGCAACCTGCTGCGTGAGAAGGGCACGCCCTATGCCGACCTGGGGCTCGACAATCCTGATCTTTCCGACGTCCATTTGATCGACGCGATGATGAAGCATCCGGTCCTCATCAACCGCCCGCTGGTTGTCTCGCCGCAGGGTGTGAAGCTCTGCCGTCCATCCGAGGAGGTACTCGACCTAATTCCGGCTGGTCAGCGCGGCGTCATCGCCAAGGAAGACGGCGAACAGGTGATCGATGCCACCGGCAATCGCGTCACCGGCTGAACGAGGGATCAAGATGACCGCACAGCCCAAGCGTGAACGCCTGTCGTTCCTCGATCGCTATCTAACCCTTTGGATTTTTCTCGCCATGGCGCTCGGCGTCGGCCTGGGATCAACCTTCGAAGGATTGCCCAAGGCGATCGACAGCCTGTCCTGGGGGACGACCAACGTGCCCATCGCTATCGGGTTGATCCTGATGATGTATCCGCCGCTCGCGCGGGTGCGCTATGAGGAACTGCCGCGCGTATTCGAAGACAAGCGGGTGCTGGCGATCTCGCTGATCCAGAACTGGATCATCGGGCCGGTGCTGATGTTTGCGCTCGCGGTCATCTTCCTTAGCGACAAGCCGGAATACATGACGGGCCTGATCCTCATCGGGCTGGCCCGCTGCATTGCCATGGTCATCGTCTGGAACCAGCTTGCCAGGGGCGACAACCAGTATGTGGCCGCGCTGGTCGCGTTCAACTCGATCTTCCAGATCTTGTTCTTCAGTGTTTATGCGTGGTTCTTCCTTGCTTTCCTGCCGCCGCTGTTCGGGCTTGAGGGAAGCGTCATCCATGTCAGTTTCTGGACCATCGCCGAGGCGGTGCTGATCTACCTCGGCATACCGTTTTTGGCTGGATTTCTGACGCGCAGATGGCTGGTGAAAGCCAAGGGCAACGAATGGTATGAAACCCGTTTCCTGCCCAGAATAAGTCCGATAACGCTCGTCGCACTGCTGTTCACCATCGTCGCCATGTTCAGCCTCAAGGGCAATGAGATCGTGACACTGCCGGGCGACATACTGCGTATCGCCATTCCGCTCACCATCTACTTCGTGGTTCAGTTCAGCGTCAGCTTCTTCATGGGCAAGCTGATCGAGAGCGATTATCCGCGCACGACGGCAGTGGCGTTCACGGCCGCGGGCAACAATTTCGAACTCGCCATCGCGGTTGCCATCGCCGCCTTCGGGCTTGCCTCGCCGGTGGCCTTCGCGGCAGTCATTGGCCCGCTGGTCGAAGTGCCGGTGCTGATCCTGCTGGTAAACGTCGCCTTCTGGTTCGGGCGGCGCTGGTTTCCCGGCAGCGTTCCGGCTGAGGTCCGGGCATGAACGACACGGGTCTGGCCAGGTTGCGGACGCTTGCCGATCCCGACCATCTTCCGGCGCTCAAGCCTGAATATGCTCATCGTCGTCCGACGCTGGGTCTGGGCGAACTCGATCCGCCGCCGCGCATCCTGCTGCTCTATGGCTCCTTGCGCGAACGATCCTATTCGCGGTTCGTGGTTGAAGAGGCCGCGCGCCTGCTCCAGTTCTTCGGCTGCGAGACGCGGATCTTCGATCCCTCCGATCTGCCCATGCCCGATCAGGTCCAGGACGACGATCATCCGGCGGTTCACGAACTGCGCGAGCATTCGCTCTGGTCCGAAGGACAGATCTGGTGCAGCCCGGAACGGCACGGCCAGATCACCGGGATCATGAAATCTCAGATCGATCACCTGCCGCTGGCATTGAAGGGCAGGCGCCCGACGCAAGGTCGCACCCTTGCCGTCATGCAGGTTTCCGCAGGTTCACAATCGTTCAACAGCGTGAACAGCTTGCGCGTCCTCGGCCGCTGGATGCGGATGTTCACCATCCCCAACCAGTCGAGCGTGGCCAAAGCCTATACCGAATTCGACGAGGCCGGACGGATGAAGCCGTCGAGCTATTATGACCGGATCGTCGACGTGGTAGAGGAGTTGGTGCGTTTCACTGTCCTGCTCCGCCCGCATGTCGATCAACTGGTCGATCGCTATTCGGAGCGGGTCGAAGCGGATCGGCCGGTCATTGCTCCCGCGGAAATCCTTGCCTCGATCGATGGCGCACTGGTTCCACCACAGGAGAAAGCGTAACAGGCACAACGCTTATTTCGATAAAACTCGAAATTAACGTTGACGTGTGAAGGTGGACGCCATGTTTCGATTTTACTCGAAATGAGGAGAAGTCCGTTGCAACCCGGTGAGGCAATCCTGGCTCTCGGAGCACTCGCCCAGGAACATCGCCTGGCGCTGTTCAAGCTTCTGGTGCGCGCGGGCGCTGAGGGTCTTCCAGCCGGCGCTATCGCCGCCGAACTGGACATACCCAACTCGTCGCTCTCGTTTCATCTGGCTCAGCTCAACCGGGCTGGACTGATAAACCAGACGCGCAACGGCCGCTCTCTCGTCTACTCTGCCAACTACGCGGGGATGAACGCTCTCATGGGCTATCTCATGGAGAACTGCTGTGCCGGCAGCACGTCGTGCGGTACCGAGGCTTCGTGCGCAGCCCCAGCGACATCCTCATCGGAAAGGAAGTCCGCATGAAACGCCTGCATGTGCACGTCGGGGTTGCAGATCTCGACCAATCGATCCGTTTCTATTCCACGCTGTTCGCCAGCGAGCCGACGGTGGTGAAGCCCGACTACGCGAAATGGATGCTCGATGATCCGCGCGTCAACTTTGCGATCTCGGCCAACAGCCATGCGGCCAAAGGCATCGAGCATCTCGGCATCCAGGTCGAAAGCCAGGATGAACTGGCGGAAGTCTACAGCCGCCTGAGCGCCGCCGATCGACCGGTTCTGGAGGAAGGTGCGACGACCTGTTGCTATGCCAAGTCTGAAAAAAGCTGGATCGCCGATCCCCAGGGTGTGGTGTGGGAAGCATTCTACACCAGCGGCGATGCGACGGACTATGGGAACAGCCCGAAGCTGAGCGCACTTTCCGGAAACGCCGCTGACGACGCCTGCTGCGGACAGGCGATGCCGACAGCGAAGTTAGGCTGCTGCGGCTGACACAGGCATCGTTTCGCCAACGCGCCGGACGGTCCGGTCGCCGGCTCCGCCTAGGTCGAGAGCGCTGGTGTGCGCTCGTCCTCGCGCTCGAAGGCCGAGCCGTCCAGGTGAGAGGGGAGTGGGAAGGGGTGATCGAGCAAAAGCTCTGCTCAAGCCCATTTGGATATCCCCATGCGCGATCTCACCGCAGTCCCGGCCGAGGCCGGCCCCGTTCCCGCACGTGCGCTCGATTATATCCGTGTCGATGCGCCACAACCCGTCGTCCTGGCCTATGGCATCGGTGTCGACAGCACCGCGCTCCTTCTCGAACTCGAAAGCCGGGGCACGCCGCCCGACCTCGTGATCACGGGCGATCCTGGCGTCGAGAAACCTGAGACCTACGCCTACCAAAAGATGATCGCCGCCTGGATGGCGGCACGGGGCATCCCCTATGTGACGGTGCGCTACACACCGCGCCGCTTCAAGCACTGGCCGCCCTATTTCGATCTGCTCTCCAACGTTTTGACGAACGCCACATTGCCGAGCATTTCTCTGGGGCGCCATTCGTGCTCGCTCAAATGGAAGGTCGCTCCGCAGGACGCCTTTCTCAAGCAGTGGGAGCCCGCCAAGGACGCCTGGGCGCGAGGTCAGAAGGTCGTCCGGCTCATCGGCTACGACGCATCGCCGGCCGACACGCGGCGATACGCGCACGCTTCGACCATCGAAAGCGACCTTTTCGAATGCCGTTATCCCCTGCGTGAATGGGGCTGGGACCGCGCCGCCTGTATTGCCCGGATCGAAGCGGCTGGTCTTCCAGTGCCGCCAAAATCGAGCTGCTTCATCTGCGGCGCGATGAAGCCGGATGAGGTTCGCGCCCTTCCTGCCTGGTGTCTGCGATTGATCGTGCTGGTCGAGGCGAGGGCTGCCCCGCGCCTTAGGACCGTCGAAGGCCTGTGGCGCCGCTCGACGCGCACGCGGTCGGGCCGGATGACCGATTTCATTCGCGCTGAGGAGCTCCTGCCCGCTGCCGATATCGACGCGATCATCCGTGACGCGCCTGCCGATCTCATCCGGTTCCAGGATGTGGCGGCCCATGTCCCACTCCCCGACCGCCCGGCGATGGCCGAGTGGCTCGAGCAGTTCAACGCCTGCCTGAAGGAGGCAGCATGACCATCCCTGTTACAGAACAGATCGCCCGCTTGAACGATCGTTGCCGCCAGGGCTTCGATCCAGCCGCGCGCCTCATCGTAACCCGCACATGCCTCTCACGTCTCGCAGGCGAAGGAGACGCGGTTCGTGAAATCGTTGCCCAGGCCGAACTCCTCGCCGCCGTCCGCCGGTATGATTTCGCCCCAGACGACGGCCCCGAGCGAGACTTCGGCGCCTTCGATCTTCGGGGCGAGCGCATCCTCTTCAAGATCGACTATTACGATCCCGCCCTCGAATTCGGATCGGACGATCCAGCGGACGCGTCGCTCACGCGGCGCGTGCTCACGATCATGCTCGCCGAGGATTATTGAGCGCGAGGCGACCCCTAAGCGCCCCGTCGGTCCGGGAAAAGTGGAGGAGGGCTGCAGGTGGAGAATTTCCACTTGTCGAGGAGCCCCAGATGTCCCTTCCCACCGTCATCCACAGCCGGGTTGATCCCGCCGCCGTCACCAAGGTCACGCGCCTTTTCAATAATACGCTCGGTGACATTCTCTCCGAGCTCATCCAGAACGCGCGCCGGGCAGGTGCGAGCGCTGTCGACCTCAAAGTCATCGAAGCCGATGAGGCTGCGTTTCTCGCTATTGTCGACGATGGCGCCGGGATTGAAGATCCATCGGTCATTCTCGCCCTCGGCCGGTCCGGTTGGGGTGACGATATCGCGCGGCGAGAGGACCCCGCCGGCATGGGCGTGTTCAGCCTCGCTGGTCGCGACGTCGAGGTCCGTTCCTGCCCACGCTCGACCGGCGATGGTTGGTCGATCCGCATCGCCTCTGGCGACTGGGAGTCCGGCGCGCCCATCGCCGTTGCGCCCTGTACGCATCCTTTCGGAACCGAGATCCGCGTACCGATCGACGAGCAATGGCCCAAATCGCTCGAAACCGTCGCACAACGCGCCGCGCGTTATTGTCCGCTTCCGGTTCAGCTCAACGGCCAGGATCTGCCCCGCGAGGACTGGTTGAAGGGAGCAGAGACGATCGTCGAGCAGGACGGCGTCCGCATCGGCATCTATCGCAATTATCTTCACCGGCATTTCAGCCCGAGCATCAACTTCCATGGCGTGACCGTCGCCTCGCTCCTCCCGACGGTGGCGGAGAAGGATCGCCACTGGGCCGCCAAGATCGACATTATCGATGCGCCCGAGTTGCAGCTCGTGCTTCCGGCCCGCAAGGAGATGGTCGAGAACAGCGCGCTGCAGTATCTGCGCGCTGCGGTCCGCCTCTCCATCTACCGGCATATCCAGGCGCTCGGCAGCCACCGTCTTTCTTTCGCGGACTGGCAAGAATCGATCGATCTCGGTGTCCTCCTCCCTGAGGCGCGTAGCGAGCTTCAGTCATGGGCGCCGGCGATGGCCGACTACAATAGCGGGTCCAGCCGCCAGAACCTGACCTCGACGAACGATCTCATTTTGGTCGACGATTTCGGACCTCCCATTGAACAGTGCGCCCATTTCGCGCTCGCAAGGGATGGTCGTTTTGACGGGCGACTGGCGGAGCCTGACGATGCGATGCGAGGTTACAGCTGGTATGACGCATTGCCTCGAATCTCGGGCCTGCGCTTCGAAATCGAGCAGAATGGAGAGACGTTCACCTATGACAGCGGGGAACTCCCCGGTCTGACAAATGGTGTGGCCGACCGTCTTGACCTCGTCCTGCAATTGTCAGGGAAGACCGGCGAAACGATCGTGATCCCGGCGCCGGTCGTGATCGAATATGACGATGCGCATTTCTGGAATTTCGAGGAAGCCAATGTCGTGTTCGCCTCCCCCGAGGCCGTGAACCCCGCCGAACTTGTCGACCTCCTCGACAATGCCTGTTTCTCCTCGAGCGATGACCGCGAGGCCGACAGCTGGGATACCCAACACGATCGCTTCCTGCTCGATGCGCAGGAAATGGCGACCCGTCTCCTGCTGGGCGATGAAGCAGCACTTCTCGAGCGCCTGCGCGCCATACTCGCATACAGAACCCAATGGTTCGTTCCCGAAGGCGCGCAATTCGTGGCCGTAATCGGCCGCGAGACCATGGACGTCCGTATGGAGCAGGTCCCGGCCGCCTGACCGCTGACAATGCGCTGGCAGCGTCCCGCCAGCATAGGCGACGGAGACAGGCACACTTCGCTTCAGTGCGTTGCGCCGCAAAGTGAACGGCGTGAGTGAGCGCATGCTCGCGCAGACGCTGCAACAGCTCGAAGGGGATGGCCTGGTGATCCGGCGTAGCTATCCCGTGGTGCCACCGCATGTGGAATATACGCTGACGCCGTTTGGGCAGGAAGCCGCATCTCATGTCGAGGTGCTCACAGACTGGATCGAGGATCGGTTGCCCGCGCTGGTTGAGAGGCGTGGGGTCCAGCACGGTCAGGAAGTCCCGGGTTCCGAGTAGGGAGCGTACCGTCACAGCTCGGCCCAGGCCTCTCGGGCGCGCACCACGGCCCGTCGCGGAAGGCTCCATCTACTGATCACCAGAGCTGGAATCCCACCATTGATCATTTGCGCGCCGCGCGTAACCTCCTGACAGAATTGGAGGCGTCGCGTGCCGTCACCGCGGTTCGGCGGGCGCTGGCCAGCGCCGAAGGGGCCGGCCGGCATCTCGAACATCGCATTTGCAAGAGCTGATCATGAGCCGATACGAACTCACGCCCAGGAACGATCAGCCGGACGTCATCAAGGCCGTCGTCGGTTGGGATCGGCCGTTGCAAACCTACTTCGCGCAGGTGTTCACCCGCACCGAGGCCGAGCCGGAGGAGGGCGAAGCAACGATTTGGCACGGAACGGAACCAGGCGAACTACTGACGCCCGAGGCCGCGCTTGCGGTCGTGGCACCCTATGCCGAGGTGCCTGAGACCCTCGCTGCGAGGTTGTACGATGATATGCGCGGGACGATCGGCGTCAGGGACGGGACTCATCAGGCCGAGGCCAAGCGTTTGCTGTTCGGCTCGATCCACTAATCGGGCGAAGGCTCCCCCGAGGCCGCGAATGCGGGTCTCGGAAGGGGCGCTTACGCGCCTGCTCGGCCGAACGGCCGAGGAGAGGAGGGGGAGGAGGGACGGTGTCCCGGACAA
>Ga0265293_10013356_pt1 | contig 10671 bp, 7 predicted proteins | sample Munlanlewell138R_FD_192505 | JGI IMG/M metagenome (GOLD analysis project Ga0265293, IMG submission 192505) | Leachate microbial communities from a municipal landfill in Southern Ontario, Canada - Leachate well 138R | ecosystem: Engineered > Solid waste > Landfill > Unclassified | place: Canada... | reverse complement strand
CACTTGACCAGCGGCGATGCCCGGGTTCCAGCTAAGAAGCGTGCCGTCGGTACCGATAGCAGCCAGACGGTTGCGGGGCTGACCGCCAATGGAACGGAACCAACCACCGACGTAGACGGTCGAGCCGCTCACGGCGAGAGTAACCACGAAACCAGAGGCATCCGGGTTCCAGCTAAGGAGCGTGCCGTCGGTACCGATGGCTGCCAGATGGTTGCGCCTCTCGTCGTTGATATAGTCGAACAAACCACCGACGTAGACGGTCGAGTCGCTCACGGCGAGAGTATTCACTTGACCAGCGGCGATGCCCGGGTTCCAGCTAAGAAGCGTGCCGTCGGTACCGATAGCAGCCAGACGGTTGCGGGTCTTACCGCCGATAGCGTTGAACAAACCACCGACGTAGACGGTCGAGTCGCTCACGGCGAGAGTATTCACATGACCACCGGCGGCGTCCGGATTCCAGCTAGCGAGAGTTAGGTCGGGCTTGATGGCTGCCAGCCCGTTGCGGGTCTCGCCGCCAATCATGGTGAGGCCTCCACCGACATAGACGGTTGAGCCACTCACGACAAGCGCTCCCACCCATTTGTCGACACCCGGGTTCCAGGGGGCAAGTGTACCGTCCGTAGCGATGGCAGCCAGGCGTTTGCGGGGCTCGCCGCCAATTGAGGTGAAGATACCCCCGACGTAAACGGTTGAGCCGCTCACGGCGAGAGCACCCACGGGACCGCCGGCGCCCGGGTTCCAGCTGTGGAGCGTGCCGTCCGTGCCGATGGCGGCCAGGTAGCTGCGAGGCTCATCGTTAATCGCGTTGAACTCTCCACCGACGTAGACGGTCGAGCCACTCACGGTGAGGGCTGCGACGTCGCGGTCGGGCTTTGGATTCCAGCTCATGAGCCTGCCATCGGTGCCGATAGCGGCCAGGTAGTCGCGGGGCTCGCCGCCAATTGAGGTGAAGGTACCCCCGACGTAAACGGTTGAGCCGCTCACGGCGAGAGCGCGCACATAACCACCAGCAACGCCCGGGTTCCAGTTGAGGAGCGTGCCGTCGGTGCCGATAGCGGCCAGGTGGTCGCGGGGCTCACCGCCAATTGAGGTGAAGGTACCCGCGACGTAAACGGTCGAGCCGCTCACGGCGAGAGTCCTCACTGCACTATCGGCATCCGGCTTCCAGCTAAGGAGCGTGCCATCGGTACCGATGGCGGCCAGGTAGCTGCGAGGCTCATCGTTAATCGCGTTGAACTCTCCACCGACGTAGACGGTCGAGCCGCTCACGGCGAGGGCAAACACATCTCCCTCGGCTTGTGGGGCCCAGGGGCCGACACTGCCGTCCGCCAGGATATGGGCGAGACGGCCGCGCTCCAGGCCGCCGACCTGCCGGAAGCCGCCGCCGATGTACCAGCCGCCCGCCCCATCGGGCACCACGGTGCGTACGGTACCGTCCACAAACGGAAACGGCCGCACCCCGACCGCATCGGTGCGTAACGCCACGCCACTGCCGGTGAGCGCCCCCACCTCCTTAAACCCACCACCAATGTAGGTCGTGCCGTCGTCAGCGGTGGCCATGGCGTAGATGTCGGCGATGCTGAGCGAGTTGGGCTGTGCGGCCGTTTCCACGACCACGCTGTGTCCAGTCGAGTCAGTCACTTCGAGCCAGAAGCTGTAGTATTTCCCATTGGTGAGTCCGGTCACCTCGTGAGGTGATGTGACCGGGCCCACCATGGTGCCATCGGCGCACTTGTGCACATTGGTGATATCGCAGGCGGGGTCGGCCGCGTAATACAGGTCATAGCGTGCCGCGCCGACGTCGTTCCAACTCACGGTGACGGTGCGGGACAGGGGGTTGGCAACCAACCCCACGCATTGCACACGCACCCCCGTCACGTCCGCCGTTGCCGTGCCGCTGCCGTCTTTGATGAAGCATTGCTGCCCGGCCGGCGCGGATTTGATCGTGATGTGGTAGTCCGATCCCGACTTCACCGAAAAGCTGAAATCGCCGTCGGCAGTCAGGGTGATGTCACCGCGTCCATTGTTCTGCAGGGTGAGCGCACCGGCCAGGCCGATGATGCTGCCCTTCACACTGTGAACGGGACCCGACGAACCACCCCCACACCCTTGCAGCACGGGGAAAAGGAAAAGAAGCCACGCAAGGGTGTAGCTGAGAACCTTGGGGGTGCCATATCGCATAGGTGTGCGTCCTTGACGGTTTATCTGAATCCCAAGCGTTGCCCAGAAGACACGAGGGACTGGCGCAGGAAAGCGCCCATCGATGCAACAAACAACATCTACGGCAAGCGAGAGTGATGGACTCGTGGAGCGGCGTGCTGTGCGAAGACCGCTTGCCGTAAAGACAGGTCGGTCTCGAGGGGGAGATCACTATCCGGAGTTAGTCCATTCCGACAAACAAAAGTCACGTCCATTCGCCAGGTCCTTGGTGTCACTGCATTCCTGATTGGCCGTGCATGATACCCAACCCGCGGGCGTCGTGCCATTCCTGGGGAACATCACACTGCGGCGGTGTGCAATCCGTCAGTGACCATCCACCGCTGCCGTACCGCCTCGCATGAACGGGAAAACCCTGTCGTTACATCCCGTTGGCTTCCCGCAAACCCGCGGGCGACAGGGCGTCCGTGCCGTCACGGCTCAGAAACAATACCGGTTTTCCTTAGTGCCTATGGACCATCGAAATCCAGACAAGCCATAGGGATTTGTGCGCGGTTGTGCTGGGCCGGTGCAGAGCCAATCCGGAACTTCGAGCAGGCCGTCGGCAGCCGCCCGACGCCAAGTCCAACCAGGCCGCGCACGCTAGGCTTTGCGCATGGGCCCGCACAGCCACACGCACGGGCACCACAACCGGCAGTCACATGGCGTGCCGCCGTCACAGGCAAGCGGCCATGAGCACACCGGGATGGTGCAGGACTTCCGGCGACGTTTCGTGATCTCGCTGCTCCTGACCGTGCCCGTGCTGGCACTGTCGGATGAGATCCTTGGCCTCCTCGGGTGGCATTACAGGCTGCCGGGCTGGGCAGGGCCGGTGAGCTTTGTCTTCGCTACGGTGATCTACCTGTACGGGGGCTGGCCGTTTCTCAGCGGAGCCGTGCCCGAACTGAGGCACTTGCGGCCAGGCATGATGACCCTGGTCGCGCTCGCCATCAGTGTGGCGTACCTGTATTCCAGTGCGGTGGTGTTCGGACTCGAAGGCCACGTGCTGTTTTGGGAACTCGCCACCCTGGTGGACATCATGCTGCTCGGGCATTGGCTGGAGATGCGCTCGGTCATGGGGGCCTCGGGTGCATTGGAAAAGCTGGTCAGCCTGCTGCCCGCAGTGGCGCACCGTGTGCGGTCCGACGGCACCATCGAAGACCTGCCGTTGTCTGCACTCGCACCACAGGACCGGGTCCTGGTCCGTCCCGGCGAAAAGGTCCCGCTGGATGGCGTGATCATCGAGGGCCGCACCACCCTCGACGAGTCCATGCTCACGGGTGAAAGCCGACCGGTCGAGAAGACGCCGGGGGCGCAGGTGATCGGCGGTGCCGTTAACGGCGAGGCTGCCGTGGTGCTCGAAGTGCAGAAGACCGGCGGTGAAACCTACCTCGCCCAGGTCATCGCATTGGTGCGCCAGGCCCAGGAATCGCGTTCACGTACCCAGGATCTTGCGAGTCGCGCGGCACGGGTGTTGACACTGGTGGCCATCGGCGTGGGTACCTTCACGCTGTTGGTTTGGCTCGGCCTGAATCGGCCCTTCGATTTCGCCGTGGCACGCATGGTCACCGTGATGGTCATTGCCTGTCCGCATGCCCTCGGCCTCGCCGTGCCGCTGGTGGTGGCCGTGTCCACCACGTTGTCGGCCCGTCGCGGCCTGCTTATTCGTGATCGTGCGGCCTTCGAGCGGGCGCGCGCCATCGATGCCGTGGTATTCGACAAGACCGGTACCCTCACCGAGGGGCGCTTTGGGGTGAGCGAGGTTATCGTACTGGGCGACCTGCAACCCAATGAGGTGCTCGCCCTGGCCGCGGGGCTCGAGCAGAACTCCGAGCACCCGCTGGCGCGAGGCATCGTGGATGCTGCACGCACGCGCGACATTGAGCCGGTACCGGCACAGGATTTTCGCGCCATTCCAGGCAGGGGCGCCGCGGCGCGGGTAGAAGGTCACGAGGTCATGGTGGTAAGCCCCGGTTATCTGGGTGAACGTGCCGGCGCCACTGACGACGCCGACGTGCGACGCGCAGCCGAGGCGGGAAAAACGGTGGTATTCGTGCTGGTGGACGACACCCCCGTGGCGGCCATCGCTCTGGCGGACATCATTCGCACCGAGTCCCGAGAGGCCATCGCACATCTGAAAGCGTTGGGCATGCGGGTGATGATGCTGACCGGTGATGCACACGCCGTGGCTGACTGGGTCGCACATGAGCTGGCGTTGGACGATTACTTCGCCGAGGTACTTCCCGATGAGAAGGCGGAGCGCATCCGTGCCATCCAGGCGCGCGGTCTGCGCGTGGCCATGGTGGGCGACGGCATCAATGACGCGCCTGCGCTGATGGCGGCGGACGTAGGCATCGCCATCGGCGCAGGCACTGACGTGGCTATAGAGTCCGCCGACATCGTGCTGGTACATTCTGATCCCCGCGACGTCACCGCCGTGGTCGGGCTTGCGCGCCGCACCTATCGCAAGATGGTGCAGAACCTCTGGTGGGCGACGGGCTATAACGTCATCACTCTTCCTCTCGCCGCCGGTGTGCTCTACCCGCTGGGGATTCTGCCCTCCCCGGCGGTAGGCGCCGTGTTCATGTCGGCGTCCACCGTGATCGTCGCCATCAACGCGCAACTGCTCGGACGTGATCGCTGAGAAAAACCGCCTGACACGAAGGCGCAGAAAATCGCCGCGCTCACAGAACACTGCCGTGTCGGTCCCTGGGCAAGCCACGCGTGCGGCAGCTAGGGTGACACACCTTGGATTCAGCGTCGTATGCCTGTCACACAATCGCCATCGCGCAAGGTAACCTGCGCCTGATTGACTGGCGCCCACGTTCAGCAACACATCGTCAGTGTGCGGGCGAGGGCTGCACGCGCAGGTGTAACTGCCAAGTGAGTGGGATTTCACCATAGGCCTGCTGCATCGGCGGCGGCAATTTGAAGGCGGTGATGCTGAAGCCGATACCGATCTCCTGGTGCGCGTGGCGAGTGGCATAGGTGTAGCCCAGGGTACCTGCGGTGACTGGGTAGGTTACGGTCTGGGCATCGGCGGTGGATTCATCGCTGCGCGTCACATTGGTCGCTCGCGCGAAGAGTTGGTGGCGTGCATGGTGAATGAAGCTGCCTTCCAGCAGGAAGCCTTGTATGGCACCGCCGCCGAGTTGGGTGCGGCCCCAGCGCGCGGTGGCCGCGAAGGCCCGATCACCGAACGGCTGCACGAGCATGGCGGAAATCGCCGGACCGCCGTGCACGCCACTGAATTCGGCCGCGAAACTCGCCGACAACTGCCCGAACGGTGTGGCGCGGTAGGTGAGGCGTGCTGCATAGGAGCCGAGCCCCGGTCCGTCGAGGGCGGCAGTGGCGGCGGCGGGCGCAATGGCGGTCTCGATGCGCCAATCATCCCCCAGCGGCAGCGATACAAGGTCGGTCAGGGCAGGCGCCATTGCCAGCCCGGGCTGGAGCATCGCCGGTGAACCCGGCTCTTCGGGCGTGGCCGCCTGGGCGCACGTGATGCCTGAGAAAATGCAAAGGGAGAGGATGGCCCGAGGGGTGTAGGGTGTGCGACGTTCCATGTGACACGTCCCTCGCTGTGTGTTGTTCCATGTATAGCCTGTCCGCTCTTACTTCGGTCAGGGGTGCCGCCCGCTCCGCTGCCGCGAGGTGCTGCGGTGCCAGGTAACGCCGATTTTCCGCACGAGCGGTAAAGAGAACGATGATTCCCGGATGAACAACCAGGCGGGTGTGATATGGACAAGAAGACGGCGAGCGATGGCCCGCGCATGGCGCACGTGTGTACACGCGTTCAAGCCATGCGAAGTGCCTCCAGCTCCTGGCGCGTGACGTTGCCCAGACGACGGCGTTCGGCATCCCATTCGATGCGCCTGCCCAGGCGGTAGGCGAGGGTGGCCATCTGCGCGGTCACCGCCTCCGCAAAGCCGCGCTCGACGTCACAACTGGGCGTACCTCCATGGCGCACGCAACCGAGCCACTCACGCATGTGCAGGTAAGTGGCATCGTACAGACGTCCTTCGCGCCAGGTGTATTGCGCGGCCGCATTCACAGGGCTATTGCTTGCCGAGGCACGCGGTGCGTAGAGAAGCCTGGGTTCGGCGGGCGACAGCGCTGCTGCGTGGGCATGGGGACGCAGCGTCAATGTGCTGTTCCAATGCAGCGTGGCATCGCTCCCGACCAGACTGGCCTCATGGGCGTAATCGCCGACAAGCGCGGCGCCATAGACGAGCGCAAGCCCCGCTCCCTCTTCGCCGGCAATCTTGTGCTCCGGAAACTCCATGCTCACATGGAGCACGTCGGGTACTTCGCGTCCATCGTGATGGGTATAGATACCGCCTGAGGCCACCACCGCGCGTGGAATACCGAGGTCGAGCACACCGTTGAGCCGATCGAAATCACGTGTGAGCGCGGCACTCGCCAACCCCGCGCCGTAGGCCCACCAGCGCCGCCAGCGAAAGACATGCTCGGCATCGAAAAGCATCGAAGGGGCATTGCCAAGGAACTGGCGCCAGTCGACGGTTTGCGGGTTGGCCTCGGGATGTGGCGGGGCTTGCCAGGGTCCAAGCGTGCCCGCCTGGTGCGCACTCGCCTGCACCAGGCTCACATGACCCAGCAGCCCGTCCCGCACCGCGGCGCGGGCGGCGAAGAATGCTTCCGTCTGCCGGTGCTGGTGGCCCACCTGTATCACGGCGGGTGATTTCAGCGCGGCATCATACAGCGCCAGCGTCTCGCGCAGCCGGTGCGCCAGGCAGCGTTCCACATAGACGTGCTTGCCTGCCTCCAGGGCGGCAAGGACCATGGGCGCGTGCCAATGGTCGGGAGTAGCGACGATCACCGCATCCACGTCGGCACCCTCCACCACATCGTGGTGGCTGCGTGCCCGGCGCGGGCGGTGGCCGGCACGCCGCGCCTGTGCCAAGGCCGCGTCGGCGTGCACATCGAACACATCACAGATGGCGGTCACCGCCACGTTGAGTTCGCCGTGCAGGCAGTGACTCAACAAGGCACGCCCACGCCGGCCGACCCCGATCATGCCAAGCCGGAGCGGCTCACCGGTGAGCGTTGGCAAGGGTGGCGTGGCGATGTCGAGATGGGGCGCAGCCGGGAGCTCGCCCACCACGCCGGCCGCGTGGCGGGAATCCACCACCCCTGCACCAAATACGGCGAGCACCGGCATGCCCACCAGGCCCTGCAACAGGCGCCGGCGCTCCGGCTGGGGCAGACAGGGTTCGCTCATGAGGATTCTCCCTCCGCCACACGCAGGCGGCGCGGTCGACCCGTACCCGTGCGTGCGGGTCGTGTGGCGACGACCGCTTCCTGTTCGTGTGCGGACTCATCCGGCATTACGGGTTCATCCGGCACCAGCGGCAGGGGTGCGGGCGCCTCCCCGGTATGCAGGCGCAGGGCATCGAGCCCGAGCACACCACTGGTCGGAAACACCAGCAGCACGGCGACGGCGACGACAGCGGCGACCTGCTCGCTCACGAACATGAGCTTGGCGAATACAGGCGCGTCGGTGAACAGCGGCACCTCCAGGACCGTAGCCGACAACAGCAGGAGCAGACTCAGCATGCAAACGGCACGTTCGAAGAAGCCAAGCACAAGGGCGCAGCCCAGGGCAGTGAGCACCGTGGCGTGGACACTCTCGGCGGCGGCCACGAAGCGGGGCGCCGGATCGGCCGCCTCCAGGTAGTGCAGCAACAGGCTGCCGGTGGGAATCTGGCGCGGTTCATCCCAGCCGAGCACCCCCAGTGCGCCCAGACCGAGGTACAGCAGGTAACAGCCCATCAACACGCGAAAGGCGAGCAGCGCACTCCATTGCGATGCCGAGTATGAGGTTTGCATGCACCCTCCATGGTTACATGGCCAGCCGGGTGATTGGGCCAAGACCACACCCCCGGGCATTCATCGCAGTACGGTACCGGTGGTGCCGTCGGTCAGCCTCACGAGTATAGGTTCCACTGCGATGGTCTCACGGGACGATGGCGGTACAAGTGCACAAATCCCTGAAACCTGATGCGTACGACGCGCGTGATAAGCCGCGCGTCAGACCACGATGCTTATGCCGAAGGCGATGGCGAGCACGAGCAGCAGGGCGAGGATGAGAAAGATGGCGAACAGCCAGCGGGCCACGGTACGCGCCTTGCCGGCCACGCCGGTCCAGCCCATCCAGCCGGCGGCGATGGAGATGGCAAAGGCGATGACTGCCCAGAGCAGGAGTTCCATGGCAGGCCCCTTTTCCTCAAGCGTAGCCATGCGGCCAGCACCAGTCCGCAGTACACCAGCTTTGAGGTGCCGGGCAGTACCGGCGACACGTTCAAGTCGCCGGGGCTGAGAGTTCCTGCAGGGCGGTAAGATGGAGTGCCGCGACCCGCTCCCAGGCGTGGGCATCACGGATGTGTGTGCGCGCCGCAGCAGCCAGTGCCCGGCGTTCCGGGCCGTCCAGATCTTCGGCCCAGGCCACGGCGGCCGGGATGTCCGCCGCCGTGACGAAATAGCGCGCCAGCTCCCCGGCAAACTCGCGGTTGCGCGCGTTGTCGTAGGCGATGACCAGGTTCCCGCAGCCGAGCGCCTGCAGCAATGTGCGGCCACCGCCCTGGGCGTGGCCGTGGAAATAGGCACGCGCATGACAATGAAGCGCGCGCATGCGTGCGCGGTCGCCCACGGCGCCCATGAAACGCACACGCGCACCGGCCAGGGTGCGCAATCCGGTCTCATAGGAGCTGTCGCGCCCGAAATCACCGACGATTACCAGCGGAAAGGCCGAGTGCGCGGCAAGGAAGCCTTCGATGATCTCGCGCACGTGGCTTTCCGGCGTGAGCGGGCACGCCACCAGGTAGTAACAGGCGGGGGCCAGCTCATAGTCCACCAGCGGCTCAGGATCGGCATGACTCACTGCCGCGCCCGGCGGGATCACGTGGACGCGCGGGAGGCGGCGGTGGCATGCCCGCAATGCCTCCAGGGTGGACGCACTGTCCACCACCACCGCGCTGGCCGCGGCCAGCGCCACCCGTCCCCCCACCCGACCCCAACCGCGCCCACGGTGCTCCTCGTCGAGGTTGAGCCACAAGGGCGTGGCCGAGAGCAGGGACCACAGGCCCGTCGTGACACTGCCGAAGAAGGCGTAGACCAGATCGAAGCCGCGGGCGGCGCGCACCAGGAACAGGGCATGCACCAGCGGGGCGGTGAATGGCCGGGCGTGCATGTGAACCTCGCGCAGGCCGCGGGTGGGACGTGGGTCGTGCCTGATCGCGCTGAACACGGTGACCGCATGACCGGCACCGGCGAGATGCACCGCAATTTCCTGTGCCGACTCGATCACGCCGGTCGCTGCGGTGAAGGGGATGAGGATGGCGATGCGCAAACCCGGCTCGACGTCCACTCGTCTACCCTCGCGCGGCGGCCGCCAGGCATGTCCTTGCCCGCGGGGCGTCACAATCAAGGCGTGTGGTGTGACAAATGTAGCCTTCGCCGTGTCAGCGGCGCCAGGCATCCAGGTTGCGGCCGAGCATGTGCTCTAGTTCCTGATTGTAAGGCTCGTAATAGGCGACCAGCCGCCGCCGCAACGGCACGGCCATGGTCGGCAGGTGTGAGGACGATCTGCCACGGCCGCTCAGGCGGGCGAGGGCTTGGCACAGCACGTTACACAGCCGCTGCCCCGCGGTGGGAACACGGGTGCGCACCGGCCGCCCCGCTTCGAACACCGACCACAGCCGCTCGCAGGCTCCCCCCAGGTCGTGCACGGTGTCCTCGGCGATGAAGACATGGACTTGGCGCGCCGGGAAACGGCCGAACAGGTGTGCGAGTTGGCGGCTGTACTTGCCACGCCCCAGATAGCGCCGCTCGCCATGACCCAGCTCCTCGGCGGCGATGGCCGTCTCGAAACGCGGCAAGGGTTCGCGCCGGGTGCGGCGCGCATGCCAGTAGGCGGCCCAGGCCCGTTCCACGGGATCCCTCAGCATTACCGCTACGTGTACCCCCGGGTTGTGCTCGGCGAGACGGTCCAGCGCGACAGGGGAATCCAGCATGGCGTCACAACGGGCCACCAAGAGCACATCACCAGGCACAACCCCGTAGTGATGGCGGACGGCACGCAGATAACCGCGCCCGTGCTCACTGGCGCTCGTGAAATAGGTCATCTCGTCCGTGCGGTGGACATGGAGCGCGGGATGCGCGGCCAACTGGCGGAACAACATGGCTGTGCCTGCCTGCTCCGCACCGGCCACGACCAGTGCCAGCGGCGGGGAATACGTGCCTGATACTGAGCCCAGTGCGGCGCGCTCGCACACCCTGGCACGCAGAAACGCCATCATGCGCTGCATCGGGCGCATGGGCAGAGCGTTCGCCGCCGCCGGGGCGCGCTGCGTTGCCCGTGGCGACCGGCGTTGCGGGGGTGATGCTTACGGATGCGCACGTCCACGAGCGCTCCCTGATGGAGAATCGGCAGCACGCCTTTTCGGGTGAGAAAACCGT
>Ga0265293_10013353_pt1 | contig 10671 bp, 9 predicted proteins | sample Munlanlewell138R_FD_192505 | JGI IMG/M metagenome (GOLD analysis project Ga0265293, IMG submission 192505) | Leachate microbial communities from a municipal landfill in Southern Ontario, Canada - Leachate well 138R | ecosystem: Engineered > Solid waste > Landfill > Unclassified | place: Canada... | reverse complement strand
GCGCACCGCCGAGTCGGTCTTGTTCACGTGCTGGCCACCGGCGCCCCCCGCGCGAAAGGTGTCGACTTGCAGGTCCTCGTCGCGCACTTCGATCTCGATGGAGTCGTCGACCTCCGGGGTGACGTCCACCGCCGCAAAGGACGTGTGGCGGCGCGCGTTGGAGTCGAAGGGCGAGATGCGCACCAGGCGGTGAATGCCCCGCTCGGACTTGAGATAGCCGTAGGCGAAATCGCCGGTGACGTGGAGGGTGGCGGCCTTGATGCCCGCCTCGTCGTTTTCGAGCAGGTACACCAGCTCGACCCGGAAGCCCTTCTTTTCGCAATACCGCGTGAGCATGCGCAGCAGCATTTGCGCCCAGTCGGCCGAGTCCACGCCGCCCGCCCCGGGTGAAAACGAAACAAAGGCGTTGGACGCGTCGTGCGCCCCGGAGAGCAAGCGCTGGCTTTCGATTTGCTCGATGCGCGCGTTCACCTCGTCGATTTGTTCGGGCAGATCAGCCAACACCGAGGTGTCTCGCTCTTCGCGCGCCAATTCGATGAACGCCAGACAGTCGTCCAAGGCCTGCTCGAGGGATTCGATCTCGGTGGTGATGTGCTCTAGCTGGGCACGCTCTTTGAGCACCTCTTGGGCCTTGTCGTTGTCGTCCCAAAAGTGCTCGTCCGCGGCCATGTGGGTCAGCTCGTCGATGCGGTCTTTCTTCTGCGCGAAGTCAAAGCGACCTCCTCAGGCCGGACAACTTGGCCTCGAGCGGCGAAATGCGCTCCCTCAATTCTTCGATGCGGATTTCTTCGTACATGGGGATGGGTTATCTACACTGATGTGTCGCCTGTCAATCGCCAGGCGCTGGAAAAGACAAAAGGCGTCGGGGTTATTCGTTGGGCGGCTCGCCCCAAGGGTCTTTCGCGTACATCACGAAGCCGTAAATGATCGACCACAGCCAGGCGATGGGCAGGGGGGACAAGGCGGCCAGACGGCTCCATCCGGGCAGGAAAATCGCCATGCACACCGCGGCGGCCACCAGCACCAACACCGGCACAAAGCCCACGGGGCGCAGGTACAACAAGGAGCCGAACCCGGGGATGAAGAGGTTGGTGAGGGCGTGGTACAGCGCCGCAGAAGAGCGCGCCCGCTTGACCGAGGCGCCGCCCGGTGGTGGGCCGACCAACGGACGACCGGGCATGCGGTACACCGCGTTGAGCCCGCTGCCGCTGTCGAGCACGAGTTTTTCCTCGGCGGCCAACTCCGCCATGAGCGCAGCGGCATCCTTGGCGTCGATGCCAAAGGTGAAGCTGACGTTGAGCGGTGTGAGGATCAGGCTGTCTTTGGCCAAATGAGCCACGAGCTGCTGTTCCAATTCGCGCTTGTCCATGGGTTCCCTCCTTGCAAGTGCTGCGCCTGGCGCGACACATGTGGCATCCGCAGACGCCATTTGTCCGCGTAGCATAACGCGTGCACCGCGGGGCGCAAAACGGTTTTCCGCTTGTGTGTGAAAAGTTATGGGGTCCCGCAGGCGAAATGCACCACCCGCGCCAAACCGTTCAAATCGGTGATGACCCGGCCGGTTGCGCCCAACAGCGCAGGGCCCGCCTGTTGCGCCACCTCGTGCGCCTGCTGCGGGTCCAGCTCGATGAACAAGTGCCCGTTGGGGTGGAGATGCGCCCCGGCGTCCTGCAGAATGCGCCGGATGATGTCCAGCCCGTCCGCCCCGCCGCCCTCCAGCGCCAACCGCGGCTCACCGCGCACCTCTGGGGCCAGGGCGTTGATCTCGCTGCCCCGCACATAGGGCGGATTCGTGACGATGATGTCGAAGCGCTCCTCCGGCGCAAAACCCGCCAGCAGATCACTTTGCCGAAACCGAACGCGCCCGGCGGCGCCCAACAGGGTCTCGGCGTTCTCCTGGGCCACGGCCAGGGCGGCCTCGCTGATGTCGCTTGCCTGCACCTGGGCCTCGGGGCGCTCCTTGGCCAAGGCCACGGCGATACAACCGCTGCCGCAGCACAGGTCGAGCATCGCCGCGTTGGGCGCTGCACACGCCAAGGCCGCCTCCACCAGGGTTTCGGTCTCGGGGCGGGGGACGAGCACGTCGGGGGTCACTTTGAACGGCATCGACCAGAACTCGCGGGCGCCCGTGATGTAGGCCGCGCACTCCCCGGCGCGACGGCGGCGGATGGCCTCGCGAAAGCCCGCCAGCTCCTCGGGCAACAGCGGCCGGTCGAAGTGGGTGTAGAGCACCAGGCGCGACACCTGCAACACGTGGCCCAGCAGCACTTCGGCTTCAAACCGCGGCCGCGCAAAGCCCTTGGCAGCAAAGTCGCCCACGGCCCAGTCGAGCACGCGTTGAATGGTCCACCGCTCAGACATGGGACACGCCAACCAACACAGTCACCAACACGCACTCACTCCGGCTCTGTGGGCGGTGCGGCGGCACGTTCAGATGCCGCAGGTTCCGGTGGAATGACCGCTGCTTCCGGCGCGGGGATCGCGGAGACAGCGGGGGCAGCGGAGACAGCCGGGGCCGCCGGGGCCGCCTCGGAGGCAAAGGTGGAGAACACGCGGTAGTACAAGCTGCGCAAGTCGCTCTTCTCCAACAGGATGACCATGATGGCCGTGAGCACAATGCTGATGAGCACCACCATGAACACCGTGTACAGCACCAGGTTGGCTTCGTCTTCGGGGAACCCGTATTCGGCGGGCAACATGGCGAGCACGGCGGCGGCCAGGCCCTTGGGCACCATGACGGTCATCAGCGAGGCGTCGCGCTGGGTGTAGGAGCGGCTGGCCAAACCGCGAATGATGAAAAAACGGCCGAAGTACATCGGGGCAATGATCAACAGCGCCAACACCACCGACGTGACATTTTTAAACTGCAGCGACAGCCCGAGGTAAATGAAGAAGAATGTTTTGAGCAAAAACACGGCCTCGGAGAACACCGCGCGATCGATGGCGGCCACCTCAGCGACCTCGAAAACCGCGTTGCCCACATTGAGGCGAATGCGCTCCACGTTGGCGATGGTAATGCCAAAAGCCAAGGAGGCAATGGCCCCGCTCACCTGCAGGTATTCGGCGGTGCCGTAGATGACAAACACATAGGCCACGGTGGTGAAGATGGTGTTGGGCACCATGCGCATGCGCCCCATAATGAGGGCCCAGCTCAGCCCCGCGCCCACGCCCAGCAGCAGGGCGCCGCCAAAGGACAGCAAGATGCTCGTCGCGATGGCCGCGTTGTTGATGTCGCCGCCGCTGGACATCGCCGCATTGCCGATGCCCACCGCCACCACGATGCACAGCACATCGGTGATGCCCGACTCCAGGTTGAGCACGGTGCCGGGCTTTTCGGCCATGTTCAACCCGTTGACCAAGGGGATGACCACCGCCGAAGACGTGCCGCCGAGAATGGCGCCGGTCATGAACGACAGGGGCCAGGACAGCCCGCCAGCCAGGTGCATGATGAGGGCCACCACACCGGCGGTGAACACAAAGGTCACCAGGGTGATGATCATGGTTTGTCCCAGCGCGCTGAACAACGTGCTGAGCCGCAGGTTCACGCCGCTCTCAAACAGGATGACGATGAGCGCGATGGTGGTCATGACCTTGCCCACCTGGCCAAACGCGTCGGGGGACACCACCCCGGTGATCGGGCCCAAGATAATGCCCGCCACCATGAGGATGAGCACGTCGGGAATGCCCGTCTTTTTAAACAGATATACGAGGAAGTGCGCGATGAAAACCGTGAGGCCCAGAACGAGGATAATGATCGACATGCCTGCGAATCTGAATCAACCGCGCGAAAAGTAAAGCGCAAAGTCGAACGCGGTGATTCTTTCTGACCGCAACGCCAACAGGTCGATGGCGCGGGGCAACAACTGGCGATGTGGTGGGTGAGCGGGCCGCGGCGTCGCGGTTAGCGGCCGAAGACGAGGTAGCCGCCCACGTGTCCCAAGACGGCGATAAAGCCCATTTGCACGGAGAGCAGTCCCAGGTACACCAGCGTCATCAGCGTGCCGTTGAGAGAAGCGGCCACGAGGCCGTCGGCGCCAAACACCATGCCCGTGGCGTGGAGCAGCAGCGCCGCCAATCCCACCACGAAGAAGGCGATGGTCAGGTAAATTTTGAGCTGAATGACCTTGTAGGGGCGGCCGCCATAACGGCGCAGCCAGTCCACATAACCGGAGATGCCCGTGAACAGCGAGAAGCCCACCGAGAGCCCCAACAGGAGCAAGGTGATTTGGCTGATGGCCGGCATGGCCTGGAGCAGGGCTTGAAATTCATTGGAGTGCAGCAGGGCGTTTTCACCGCTGGGCAACAGGTGGGCGAGCAGCGACACCACCGCCAGAAACAGCGCGCCGAGCAGGGCAAAGGGCAGCAGGCCAACCGGGGCGTGGGTGAGCACCGGGTGCATGCGCGCCTTGGGCTGTACGCGGTTGATCTCTACGTCGTGCACCACGGGCAACGGGTGTCCCCAAACGTCGGCCAGCTCGATGACGACACCGCACAGCGGACAGACCACCAGCCCATCGGCGTCGGCGTCGGCGTAGGCCAATTCCAGGTGACAGACCGGGCAATAAAACGTTTTGCCATAGACCCGTTTTTTCAGGGCGGTCGTGATTTTATCGGCGAGTCTTGAAATTTCACTCATATCGTTTCTTCCTACACCTCAAACTTCGCGCAACCGCATGAGCTTGGCCACGATGACCATCTTTTGAATTTCGGTGGCACCTTCGTAGATCTGGTAAATTTTGGCGTCGCGGATCAGCTTTTCGACGGGCATCTCGTTGGTAAAGCCGTAGCCACCGAGAATTTGCGCTGCTTGTACGGCGGCTTCCATGGCTACGTCTGAGGCGTACCACTTGGCCTCTGCGGCTTCGCGGTTGTTGTCCTTGCCGTTGTCCACCAGCCAGGCCGACTTGTGGGCGAGCAGGCGGGCCGCGTCGATCTTGGTGATCATCTCGGCGAGCTTGAAGCTGATGCCCTGGTTGGAGATGAGTTTTTTGTCGAAGGTGCGGCGGCGCTTGGCGTACTCCAGCGACAAGTTGAGCGCGGCGCGGGCCAGGCCCGTAGCGCCGATGGCGATGCCGGGGCGGGTGTGGGCAAAGGTGTCCATGGCGATGCGGAAGCCGTCGCCCTCTTCGCCCACGCGGTATTTGGACGGCACCTTCACGTCTTCAAACGTGACGCGCACCGTGTTGGAGCAGTGCTGTCCCAGGTTGTGCTCCTTGGCGCCGCGGATGATGCCGGAGGTGTCGGCGGGCACGAGGAAGCCGGTGGGTTTCGTGTCGACCTTGGCCAACACGAAGTACCAGCTCGCCACCGAACCGCCGGTGATCCACCATTTCACGCCGTTGATGACGTAGTCGTCGCCGTGCTTGGTGGCGGTGGTCTTCACGCGCGCCACGTCGGAGCCCGCCTCAGGCTCGGTCACCGCATAGGCCGAGAACATGCACTCCTCGGTCATGGGGCCCAGAAACTCTTTCTTTTGGGCGTCGTTGCCCGCCACGATGACCGGTGTTTGCGAGAGGCTGTTGGCGTCGATGGCCGTGCCGATGCCCGTGCAGCCCACCGAGATTTCTTCCATGACGAGCAGGTGGTCGAGCACCGTGCGCCCCGCGCCGCCAAACTCTTTGGGAATGTGCGGGTTCATCAGGCCCGCTTTGAAAAACTCTTTGGCCACCTCGTGGGGAAATTCGCCAGAGCGGTCGTGCTTGGCCGCCACAGGAGAGACAAATGTTTTGGTGAAGTCCCGCGCCTTTTCGACGAGCGCTTGTTGTTCTGTGCTGAGGCTGAAATCGATCACAGGGGTTCTCCTTATATCGAATGGTTTTTCATACGATTCACACGACTCCGCTATTCGAAGTCGACGACTTTTGCTTCTTCGCGCACATTGACGCGCACTTCGTCGAGGATGTCGCGACGCGCTTCTTTGTTAAACAGATCGGGCACATAAGAGGTGCCGGCCAGGCTCTGGCGCCCCAGGGTGATCTTGAGCCCGAAGATCGACAGCAGGGCGATCAACACATTGTTGGCGATGACCACCAGGCCGCCGTACAGCGAAAACATCGCGGTGGCATTGGGGTCGGCGCAAAACCAATGCACCATCTCGAAGCCCAAAGCGCCGATGAGCAGCAGCGAGCTCCAGAGCTTGATGTGGTGCGTGCTGTGCCACTTGCCGTAGACGTCGTTGCGATCGCTTAAGCCGGTAAACACGGCCAGCAGAGAGATGAGGAACATCATGATGATGGCCAGTTTTTCGAGAATCGCAAACGCCTGTCCGGAGATTTCGATGCCCCCGCCGAGCACGACACCGTAGTCCTTCAGGAGAAAGGCGAGGGCGGCCAGCGGTCCAAAGGCGACGATGGCATGAACCATCATGGAATGCAGGTGAAGCTTCTTTTCGAACATGCAATTTTCCTTAGCTGGAGATGTTTTGGCGAACCAATCTGGCATTTCTTTTCACGTGGTTGGCAGATCGTTCGCTGGAATAGCCGAGAGCATTAGCGCCGAACCTGGGGGTTGTCAAGCGTCGGAGCACCTGCCCAAAATGGTTTTATCCCGCCGCCAAGTGCCCCAAAACATTCGCTTTCCAATGCTTTTCGCGCGTCACTTCTTGACATGCGACAAGCTCTTTCGCAATCTCTCCACTACGGGGATGCGCAGGGACGCACGAGGCGTCGCCCCCGTTTGCCCGGTGCAGCCATTGCCCGCACTTGTCCGCGAGGTTTCATCCCATGTCATACGAAAATCGCCAAGCTGTCCGCTACAACGTCGCCACCGCCGCCGAGGTCTACACGCCATCCGGTGTCTTCCCCGCGCGCACGCGCAACCTGAGCGCCACCGGAGTCTGCTTCGATCTCTCTTATGAACTGCCCGAAGACACCGTCGTGGGCATCTCCTTGTTTCTCACCACCGACGGCATCGAAGACCCCGACGCCGAGCCCCTCAACATCAAAGCCAAGGTCATTTGGACTTCCCCGCGCGAGAGCGACGGTTTTTCGGCGGGCATGCGCTTCGAAAACGTCGCCGGCGACCAACAGTCCGCCCTCGACACCTTCTTGGCCCAACTCTCCTAGCGCCCCCAAACAGCCGCAAAGAAATCGGAGATTATTTGCTGCTTGCTGTAGGGGCGCCCCTACACCGGATATGTCAATGAAAACAGAGCTTTGAGGCGTGATTATGCGGGTGTTTTGAATCACACAGAGTCATTCCCTGGGACAGGTAAACGCAAACCGCCTCGAAGGCCGAAAAGCCAAGCACTAGCGTTTGCAGTTTCTAGCTGGGTTCATGAAATTCTGCCATAGACGCAATAATGGGGACAAGGGCGGGATCGTGGGCACTCCACTGGCGCAACAATTTGAAGGCCAATCCCCGCACCCGCTTTTCCGGGTCGGTCTTCGCCGCATCGATTAAGGCTTGCCGCAGCGGATCAGCGGAACGACGCGTCGATGCCGCCTGCACAGCCGCCTCGCGAACAGCGCCTTCCGGTTCGACCGACGCACGCAAGTGATGTGCGATTCGCTCGTCCACCACCGGATCGCGCACCAAGCGCAACGCCTCCAGCGCACCGGCGCGGTCCAACATCACATCTGAAGCGAGCAAGCGCTCCATCGGCGCCAATACCGCCGGATGCCCTGCGTTGGCCAAGCCCCGCAAGATATCGCGGCGCTCCGCCGCAACGGATTCGGTTTGCAACAGCGACAAAAGCCAATTCACCCCGGCAAGCGCAGCGGCTTCATCGCCGGATTCGCGCAGCTTACGAGAGATAATCCCCGTGCCAAACACCGCGTAGCGCTTCGAAAACGCATCGGCATAAAGCGCCCGCAGCGCCTCAGCCGTTTCGACCGTGGGCTGGCGACATTGCGCCACATTGCGCAGCGCCGATTCGCGCAGCGCGGCATCGAGTTTGGTATCGCGCGCCAGTTTCAGCAAGAGTTGCTGAGCCGCGGCAATCCCGCTCGACGACAAGCCACCTATCAGCGAAGTGGTGGCCGGGCTGCCTCTGCGGATTTCTTTTTCGGCGCGCTTGAGGGTTTGGGGTTGTTGCCGAAAAAATGCCGGGAGTGCCGAAAAATAACGCGACCAATCCTCTGTCCATTCGGTGGCGCCCTTCGCCTGGACTTCGCTCGCGGTTTCATCGTTTTTCTTCGACCACAGGCCGCGCCGTCGCGGATCTTTCGCCTTTGCCACCAACGCCTTGAGCACGGCGTCAAAGGTGAGCCCTTCCATGCGCGCTGCATCCATGGCGCCGATGTCCAGCGGTGTATGCCACGGTTTGTCCGCCGCAAGTACTGTCATGGCAGATGCATCAAGCGACAGCAGCGACGCATCTGGAGGTGGGGCGGTGGTGTCCAGCGCCACAGACAACGCGGTGTGACTGCGCATGCCGCCGGCATCCATAATGTCGACATGGACCACATCGGAGCGCTCTGCGCGCACCAACCGACCATCTGCCATCAACAAATTTCCCTTGGCGCTCTTCAACACAGGGCGCGGCCCTTGTTGCATTGCGTCGGCGCCATCATTTTCGTACAGACCGCGCACATAGGATTGCTTTTCTACCCTCCACGAGCCCTCATCGATTTTTGTGTAGCGCACCACAACTTCGCCATTGGCATCGAATTCTCGCGCTTCTATCGGCCCGGCGTCTGACGATAAAACCGGCACTTGCAGGCCCGAAAGAAGGGTACGGCGCACCCCAACGGCAAACGCCGAAGCGCCGGATGAAAAGCCCATCTCCTCCATGGCACCGCGGTGGAATGTGCCGACAAACGGCTGGGTAAGCTCGTCTTGCAGCGAAGCGGCCTGAGCGCTCGTACGCGACGGGTCGTTTCCTTCGAGGCGCACCAACGGCCCAACCAATGCCAGCGAAAGCGTTGTCCGCGAACCTTGAACGCGCTGCACTGCCACGTGCAAATGCGCTTCGACGGACAGGTCGAGCAGCAAGTGGTCGGAGGAGTCCGCAAGGCGGCTCGACATCTCTACGCGGTAAACACCCTGCTCGCCTGACCGCCACGGAACGGTGTTGGTGATGTTCGCAACAGCCAAGGTGGGTTCTGATGTTGATTCGTGGACGATATTGGTGGGCTGCGCGTCTTGCTGTTTTTTTCCGCAACCCAAAGCGCTCAATGCCAGGATTGCCACACCGATTTTCAGCACAATGGCTTTCATGGCTCAGTCCTTGTTTTGTGCGCTCTTAACGCGTTAAGTAGGCCTTGATGGTGCCGCGAAGGCGTATTCCATAAGCGGGCTCAACATCGTTCCAAGAACCAGCAAATACCCCCTCCATGAGTTCGGCGCCGGGTTCGCCGAATTCATTGGCGGCATGGCGCACCCAACCGTGCATTCTCAATGGACCGTCCTGGTAGGGAGCTCCAGCACTCGACCACGGGCTATTCTCTAGTTCTCTAAGGGCCCAGTGAACGTAAATTGTCGTCGACAACGTGGTGCCTGGCATCACCGTCTCATCGAAGATCGCCGGGACAGAATCCCAGGCGAGGACAGTGGCGCCGAATTGCACGGGTTCTGTAACCCTGAGCGTACGGCATTTTCCGCCCAGGCGGGTAATCCAGGTGTCGGCTTCCGGATTGTCAAAATCCTGCACCACGCTGCTGCCCACGCTTACGCCGGCGCCGATGCACAGCAACTCGAAGTGTTGCCCCGCGCGGTCGACCCCGCTCACAGAGATGCAGCTTTGGGTGATGCGCGGGTCGAGGCAATCCACGGTCGGCGCAGGGAGGTCGGCGTTTAGACCACTTAAGGTGAGGTCGACGACGCTGGTGTCAAAGTCGGTCTCGACGACCTGCACGGTCGCATCGCCGTAGGCGCTTGCAACGGCTTCATCCCAATTCATGTCCTTGGGATAATTCCAGCGAAAATTTTGCTCGACCTCGCTGTCCGCAGCGCCGCTGCTGGCGGTATCGGCATTTACACCGGTGTCGCTGCCGTTGTTCGAAGGCACGTCTGTTCCGGCGTCAGCGCCCGAACCCGTGTCGGCAGTGTCGCGACCATCGTTGCTGTTGTGATCGTTGGCGTCACCGGTGCCATTGCCGTCATCGTCACTGCACGCGGGACACCCCCCGCCAACCAACCCCACCAACAACGCGACCATCCACAATTGGGCTCTCTTTGTTTTCATCGTTACTCTCCTAAAAAATGCCACCCCAGCAAGCTCCCCAAGCCCTTAACGCTTTAAGTAGGCCTTGATGGTGCCACGAAGACGAAGCGCATAAGCGAGGTCAACATCATCCCATTTTGCCGAAAATACCCCCTCCATGAGTTCGACGGTCGGTTTTCCGGGTTCGCTGACGGCATGGCGCACCCAACCGTGCATGCGTGCGATATCAATGTTGCCCGTGGCGGTGCTGGAATAAGGAGGGCCGTCCAAAAGATTAAACCTGTGACTAATGTAAAGAGGAATCGCCATGCCGTCGCCGGATTGCACCGTCTCATCGAAGATCGCCGGGACAGAATCCCAGGCGAGGACATAGGCGTCGAATTTCACGGGTTCTGTGACCCTGAGCGTACGGCAGCTCCCACCCAGACGCGTGATCCAGGTGTCGGTGTCCGGGTTGTCAAAATCGCGCACCACGCTGCTGCCCACGCTTACGCCGGCGCCGATGCACAGCAACTCGAAGTGTTGCCCCGCGCGGTCGACCCCGCTCACAGAGATGCAGCTTTGGG
>Ga0265293_10013352_pt1 | contig 10671 bp, 7 predicted proteins | sample Munlanlewell138R_FD_192505 | JGI IMG/M metagenome (GOLD analysis project Ga0265293, IMG submission 192505) | Leachate microbial communities from a municipal landfill in Southern Ontario, Canada - Leachate well 138R | ecosystem: Engineered > Solid waste > Landfill > Unclassified | place: Canada... | reverse complement strand
AAACTTATGAGAATATTTGCTTTAGAATTAAATAACGATATAAAAGGACTAGAAGAAAGAAAACACTACATTGAATCATTAATTTCTCAACTGCCGTCTCCTGATTTAGTTTTATTACCAGAATTGGCAATACCTAGTTACATGCCAAATCAAAAGATATGGGAATATGCTGATCAATCTAGTCAAGATACTTCAGTTTGGGCAATTGAAATTGCTAAAAAATTTAATATATTTATTGGTGTGGGATATGTCGATTATAAAGATGGAGATTATTATAATCGCTATTTGATTGCAAATAAAAAACAAGTTTATGGTGTCGTGACAAAAAGTGAAGGAGAGGCGGCAGTTTTTAAAAGAGGCAAATATAATAATATTATTAAAACGCCATTTGGAAATGTAGGTGTTGCTATTTGTTATGATTCACGCCGCAAACACTTTTATGAAAGTATAAAGAATGAAAAAATTTCTTTAATTGTCTTTCCTCACGGTAGCCCTGCAAATCCTAAAAAAGACGATGAAGAAACTAAAACAAATGACTATTTTTGTAACTTATATAAAGATGCTTTTAAAGTTCCCGTGATTTATGTAAACAGTGTTGGCAAACTTGAATATATGCCGGGAATAATGGGAAAGTTAATGAAGAAATTAAAATTCACAATGAATGGTAAAACTAAGATTTATACTAAAGAAAGCGTCAAGATAACAAGTGATTTAAAAGAGGCCGTAGGTTATGAAATTAATTTATCTGAGCAAAAAAGAAAAAAAGATATAATTTTTTATGGCGATAACTTAATTAAGGAGAACACTTTTTTTAGACACTTTATACTAAAACCTGATATTTTAATTGGAATTAGACAATATAATAAAAGTATTAAAAATAGATTGTTATAACGACTTGCCTATTATTCCTTAGGACATTAAACCTCTTAATAGTAAAATTATCGTGTGGAAAGAGGCGGTGATTTTAAATGAAAGATAAAAAAACATTTGGACAATTTTTGGCCAAACGGCGAAAAGAAATTGGTCTTACCCAAGAACAATTAGGTAGCAAGTTATATGTTGGAGAATCTGCTGTTTCAAAATGGGAAAACGATAAGTCCAAACCTGATATTGTTTTAATCAAAGAATTAGCTAATATATTTGAACTTTCAGTTGATGAACTTCTTTCTGCAAGTATCGATTATCAAAAAAGAAAAGAAAAAACTGAAGCAAAAAAATATCGAAATATTAAGATGACATATAATTTATTTTGGTTTATTAGTTTCGGAATAACTATTCTCACGACCTTTATTGTTAATCTTGCTGTTAATCATACTTTGTCGTGGTTTTTTATCGTTTTAGCATCACTTTTAGTAGCTGCTACTTTGTTAATTGTTCCGCAGTATATTAAAAAAAATAAACTAAGATATGTACCGCTCATATTTTTAGGAAGTCTAATTTTACTTCTTGGTGTTATCTCGATCTATGCAAAAGGAGGTGGATGGTTTTTTGTTGTCGTCTTTTCTTTATTTTTAGCTTACTCAATAGTATTTGCACCTTTATTAATAAAAACAGAAAAATTACCAAAAGTAATAAAGAAAAATAATGCTCTTTTTTCAATAACTGCTAACGCTATAATTCTCATTCTCCTTCTTGGAGTCATTAATATTTATACGCAAGTAGTAGGTGCGTCTAAATCTCTTTGGTTTATAACAATAGCTCTACCTATTACGTTGTTATGTTTAATACCTGTTTATGGAACAGTATTTATTTTAAAAGCTAAAAAAATGAATTGGCAAATAAAAACCGCTCTTTCAATATTTATTTGGACAATAAGTGTTAATTTAATAAATCCAATCACTACATTATTTGGTGGTGTAAGTGCAGAGGGAGGTTATTTTTGGAAAATTAACTTTAAAATGTGGAATACATCAGCAGCTAGTACGAATAATGTATATGGTATTGTAACTTTAGTCGCAGGAATTACTGCTCTTACATTTTTAATTGTCGGTTTGTTTAATTTAAAAAAGAAAAAATAATTGTTTTAGTAGTGTTGAAAAAAAGTCGTTACTAATCACTTAGTAAAAAGGCATAGAAAAAAACAGTAGGACTTTTTTTTGAATCTTTTATTTGCTAAAATAAATAGGATTTAAAAAAGGGGATTTTACTATGAAATCACAAATAGAGAAACGGCACAATATTTTTAAATTTTTGCCAATTATATTTTTACTTTTTGGTGCTTTTGCTTTGGCAAGTCAAAAAACTTTTAATGAACGGGCAATACCAGTTAGCGCAACGAGCGAAGTGTATGGCGAATTTTCATTACCAGATCAAGCAAAATGGATTTATATTCATTCTAGTACTGGAAGCGATACTGTAAGTCGTACTGGTAGAACACTAAACGACCCATTAAAAACATTTAACCGTGCATTACAATTAGCTAATGATGGCGACGCAATAATGTTATTAAGTTCATTTCTTAATTTAAACACTGCGATTGTAATTGAGAAAAATGTTATTATTGCAAGTTCACCAACTGACGCTAATGGGGTGCCAATTAATTATGTTCATAGCATTGAGCGTTCAAGTAGTGCAACAAATGATATGTTTAGGATTAATGCTGGTGGAGAACTTCATCTCGCTCATGTTGTAGTTCACGGCAAACGAACGCAAAACGATAGTGGAAAAAAAGACGGATCACTAGCTCGTGTTGGTTCAAACAATCCTGAAAATCTAGGCAAACTATATTTACATCCTGGTTCACAATTACGCGGTGGCAACCGTACACTTGGTGGTTCGGCTGTCTTATTAATGGATGGTGTAATTTATATGAATGGTGGAGAAGTTAGGTATAATTATACGCCTGCGTCGTACACGTTAATCGGCCCACTTGGCAGCACATCAAACAATAAATTTTATTTTATTTCAGGTGAAGTATCAAACAATACTAGTGCGGGCAACGTTCTTGGCATTCGTGCTTCATCAACGACCGAAGTTGTGATTGGTGCTGATTTTATTGTTAAAGATAATGTAACGCATGAAGCAGGAGAATTATTACCGCATTATGGAGCTGTGTATGTTAAAATTATTAATAATTTTACAGAACGAAGAAAGTTTTATGCAACAGGAATGGAAAATTATGAATTAACAGTTGTTGTCGTTGATGAAAACTTTATTCCTCTTGAAACACAACCAGAAGTACTCATGTTTTATGAGTCCTATAATGACTCATACCTTTATCCTCACTATATTAATGGAAAATATATTTGGAAATATTTTTATAATGAAAACTTCAGCGTGATTACACAACCAACAGCGACAACGACTGGTCTTCTTGCTCGTAAGGCACATATTGATAATGATGGTGATGGTAACCCAATATATAGTAATACTAATTATATCGATGAAGTAGTGCTACCAATATTAAATACTTCTGATTATCAAAATATTACGTTAGATACTGATTTAGGCAAAATTACATATGAGTACGTTCACGAAGGTGAAACATTCGTTTTAACATACGACATCCCGACTGAAGGTTTTGTTTGGCGTATTATAGAGGAACCATCATTAACATCAACGGGAATGATTGTTTGTGAGCATCCAAATTATCCCGGTGTTATTTTTGAAACATCATTACTGCCAATTCTTTCAACAGAAAATTATGTCGTAAATGTAACAAATGATGAAGTAATTTATAGTTATGTAGATGAAGAGGGCTTAACACACGATATAAGTGTTGATCGTCCAGAAGATGGATATAGTTGGGAAGTTAATGTCACACCAACAACGTTAACAGAAGGTAGTGCTACATTAATACATCCTGATTTTGAAGGAGTTGTGTTTGCAACAACTAATTTACCAAAACTCGATAGTGAAGATTATGTTGTTAGTGTAAGTGGCGGTGAGGCGATACATAGTTATTATGAAGAAAATACTAATTTATTAATTATTTTTGCTATTCCTTTGCCAGAAGATGGTTTTGTAACTTCATCAATTTCCTCAATACCAACAAAAACAGAATCGGGTATGGCAGTCGTAACTCATCCTAGTATTCCTAGATTAGAAGTTCAGGTCGTATTACCAGAACTTACAAATCCAGCATATAATGTCGAAGTTGTTGGCGAGAATGCTGTTTATAGTTACGTTGATCCAATTACAAATCACACGATTGTATTTACTATCCCACTTCCAGAAAATGGATATGAAGAAGCTATAGTAAAAAATCAACCAACAGCAACAACAGGTGGCACGGCAATCGTTAATCATCCAGATTTACCTGGTGTTGAAATTGAAATTGAATTACCTAAACTTGATGATGTAAATTACGACATTACAGTTAATGAGACTAATGCTGTATACACATATACCGATGCTGAAACTGGTTTTAAAGTCGATGTAATTATTGAATTTCCTAATTCTGGTTACAATGAAGTAGTTATCCAAAATGAGCCAAGTCCAACAACAGATGGTAAGGCTACTGTCACTCATCCAGATTTACCTGGCGTAGAAATCGAAATTGAATTACCAAAACTTAATGGAGATGATTATGTTCTTACAGTTAGTGGTGAGTATATTACTTACGCATATACTGATCAATATACAAATGTAGACGTGGAAATAACTTTTGCTTTGCCTTCAGAAGGATATAGCGATCCGGTTGTTGTAACTAATCCAACAACGACTTCAACAGGTAAGGCAATCATTACTCATCCAGACTTACCAGGTTTTGAAATTGAAATAATATTACCAGAGCTAAACATTGATGATTACGACGTAAAAGTTGAGGGAAATGAAGTAATTTACATGGTAACGAACGAAAATAATGAAGAAGTTGAAGTAAGAATACCATTACCTGAAGATGGTTATAAAGACGTTATAAATGAAAAACCAAGTGCTACTGAAACAGGCACTGCAATCATTACTCATCCAGACTTACCAGGTGCTGAAATCGAAATTGTATTACCTGAACTTAATGGAGATGATTATGATGTTTCAATTGTTGGTAATAATGCAGTTTACATATTTACTGATGACAATACTGGACATAGTGTCGAAGTAGTAATCGAACTTCCTGAAACTGGTTATAACCAAGCAGTCGTTCAAAAAGAACCAAGTGCTACTGAGACAGGCACTGCAATTGTTACTCATCCGAATTTACCTGGTGTTGAGCTTAAAATAAATTTGCCAGCATTAAATAGCGATGATTATGATATAAGAGATAATGGTGATGGAACACTTACATACATACTAAAAGATACAAAATATGGTGTTCTTGAATTTAGTGTTTTAGCTGAAAAAGAAATTAATTTATGGTGGATTATCATTATTGAATTAGTACTTATTGTTAGTTTAATTGCCTTTATTGGATATAAACATCTTCTTGATAAAAAGAAAAAAGAAGAAACAAAAGTTGCAGTGAGTACTTTACCATTACTCTTCTTTGTTAAATACATTCCTAATGGTGCAATTCTTATTATTATCATTCTTGCCGTTATTCTTGCGCTACTTAGTGCTTATCTTGTTTATTCATTTATAAAACAAACAAAAGGCGAAAAAATAAAAGAAGAAACATCTACTAAAAAAACTAAAAAGATTCAATAAAAACACTTTAAGAAATATAAATAGTAAATTTAAATAGTACCTAAATATTTTAAAGTTGAGTTATTTTCTCTATTGTTTCATTGCCATGAAAAGGTTAAGAACAAACAATGATGTTTTTATGATGTTTTAATTTGTTAACATTTTAGTATAAATTAATTTAAGAGGCTTGATAAAAATAAGTAATCATTTGATATTATTAAAAATCCAATTGAATCAAAAAAATAACATTTGAAGCTAATTTGCTATAATGTTTTAAGAAATAGGAAGTAGATAAAATGAATAACAAAATTAGTAATTTAAGATGTTTAGGCGGATACACGAATAAAGAAGGCAAAAAAGTAAAAGATAACCTTCTTTTTAGAAGTGGAAGTTTAAATATAAATAGTAAAGCTTTAGAAGAAGCCTTAAATTCGCTTAAAATTAAGACCATCTATGATTTAAGAAGCAGCCGAGAAGTTGAAAAAGCTCCTTATGTATTACCAAGTAATATCAAATATAAACATTATCCTGTTCTTAATTCACTAGAAGGAATTTTTAAAAATCTAAATCTAGATTTATCAAGTAGTAAAGAAGCAGCAATTTTAATTAGTGAAAATCATTATATGGTTCGTATTTATAAAGAAATGGCGTTATATCCAATAATGTTTGGCGAAATTATTAAAGATATTATTAAGTTAAATGGCGAACCGATTTTATTTCATTGCGCCGCTGGGAAAGATCGAACAGGCGTCTTGGCAACCCTTTTATTATTAAGCTTAGATGTTAGTCAAAAAGATGTTATGGAAAATTATTTACTTTCTCTTGAATATGTAAAAGATTATGTTGAAAGTGAACTTGATAAATTAAGAAAAAATAACGTGAGTGAAAAAGAACTAAATAGAATTAAAGATGCGATGATTGTTAAAGAAGAATATTTAAATAGTTTTTTAAGTATTGTTAATGAATATCCTTCATTTAAAGACTATGCCGAAGAAAAACTTAATTTAAATTATGATGATTTAGAAAAATTAAAAACATTATTTTTAGAGTAAGTTTTCTTTAATAATGTACAAGGTATATTGTTGTTAAGGCGTTATTAAAAATGCTAAAATTAATTATATATAATGAAGTCTATTTACGTTTTTGTTACTTTTTATTAAACTATTTGCTATAACGGTCAAAAAAATAGCAAACAAATATTTTTTTAAAAATAATTTAAAAAGATTAGATAATTAGTTATTGCCGATAAAGGAGAGTATTATTCAGTCATTAAAGTAGGCTTAGCTGGATAATAAAAACACAAATGAAAAAAGAAAAGATTGCCATTTTAGTTGATTCAGGCGCGGATGTCGCAAAAGACTTATCTGAAGATATTTTTATTTTGCCACTCATTGTTCAAATTGACGAACAAACATATATTGATGGTGAAAATATTAATTTAGATGAAGTGTTAGCAAAATTAGATAATCATAAAATATCAACTTCGCTTCCTAATCCAAGAACAATTTATGAAACTTTAGAACATATTAAATCACTTGGATATACTCACATTATCGCTATGACAATTTCATCGGGTTTAAGTGGAACTTACAACGTTATTAGAATGATTGCCGAAGATTATAGTGATTTAGTAATTAGTGTAATTGATACTTTAAACATTTCAAAAGGTAGTGGCTATAGCGCTTATCTTGCGCTTGAAATGATTAAAGAAGGAAAATCATTTGCAGAAATTAATACCGCTTTAATTAATAAGCTTAATGACCAAAAAGTTTTCTTTACAATTGGAACACTAGAATATTTAAAGCGTGGTGGAAGAATTGGTCTTGTTGCCGCGACAGTCGCTAACATCTTAAATTTAAAACCAATTATTTCTTGTAATGAACACGGTGTTTACTATACCGTTAAAAAAACAATTGGCTATTCTAAAGCAATAAATTTATTACTCGAAACAGCTTATGAATTTATAAAATCTTGTCAAAAGTATGATTTAACTGTTTTAGTTGCACGCGTTGATGAAAAAATTCAAAGTGTAATTGAACATGTAAAATCTGTATTTAGTAAAGTAAGAAATTTTGAAATTAAAGCAGTTACACCTGCACTTGCAATTCATATTGGTCCTGAGTCTTTTGGTCTTGCGCTTAGAAAACTTTAAGCACTTTTTAAAATTCTAAGATTTTATTTACAATTATTTTTAAATCAATTAATACATTATAAAACCAATCATTTTTACTTATCCATCTTTGATTAAGCGGCGACGGATGAATTAAAGGAAAATATTTTGGTAAATATGATTGATAGTTTTTAACAGCTAGTGTTACGTTATCTTCGTTTAAATAATGTTTAATTGCGTATCTTCCCATTAAAATAGTTAATTTAATATTAGGCATTGTTCTAATTAATAAAGGATGCCACTTATTTGCAAATCCTTTACGAGGTGGTAAGTCGCCCGTTTTACCTTTTCCTGGATAATAAAAATCCATTGGCAAAACAGCAATTTTATGCGAATAAAAAATCTCTTCATTAATTCCTAGCCAATCACGTAGTCTTTCACCACTTTGGTCATAAAAGACTTTCTTATTTATTTGAGCTTTATATCCAGGCGCTTGACCGATAAGTAAGATTAAAGCTTCTTTATTAACTTTATAAATAGGCTCAATATTATTTTTTGTATATTCTAAGTTCATTGGGTCGTTCATTATATTGCTCTTCATAATTAATTGCCTCTACTTTAGAATAACACTCTTTTAAGTTCGATAAATTAAAAACGCAACTTAGGTTTTAGTTAAAAAAATATTCTAAAATAAAAAAATTCTATATTTATTTAAGTAGTAGGTTTATAATTAAGGTGTAAAAAAAAGGAGAGAAAAAATGAAAATGCATCGTCTTTTAGTAACCATTCCTTTTATCGTTTTGAGTAGTTTTGTCTTCTCTAAACAAGCAGTTGCTAACAACGCTGAACCAGATCATTTAAGTTTAAGCGAAGTTTTGCAAAATTTTGATTACAACTATACACGCTCGACTGAAATTTTTTGGAGCGCTGAAGCTTATCAAGAAATTTTAGATAGCGGAAAAAATGATTTCCCTTTTACATCAACAAGAACAACCTTATTTATTGAAAATGGTTTGTACATGTTTAATTCCGATGATAGTGTAAATAGCGGATATTATACAAAAGCAAATAGCGAAAGTGACAAAATGCGTCATTACCGAATCGAAGGTGGTAAAGATGCGCGTGATGATGTAGAAGCAGGACTTTCAAAAGATTCTTTTAGTGCGAACGTAAACGTTAATGATTATTATGTCGGTCTACATAGTTTTCATATCGACGACAATATGGATTTATTTACTAGCCTTTTTGAATATGTCGAAGATGAATCGAACGGCTATTATGTTGCTAATTTAATGGATGATGATGCTTTAGTTTTAAAAGATGTAAATAGTAACGAATTAATTTATAGTCTTGAAAAAGCAATGATGTACTTCACTGCACCTTGTTACACTAATCCTATTTTAGAAGGTGAAAAACCTTTTTATACTTTTAAAGAAGCAAGAATTAAATTAAATAGTACTGGTGACTTAATTTTTAAATTATATGCAAATGAAGAAAGTCAATTAGATAGTTTAGATGGATTGTTTTCGTGCGCAACTATTACGGATAGCGGATCAACAACAATCAAAGCTTTAAATCAACATTTAGAAAACTAAAGAACATTATTAAAAATCTTTAAAAAACTAAAGAATATGTTATAATTTAGGCAAGGAAAGAAAAATGGCAGTAAATTATAACAAGCTTTTTAATTTATTAGAAAAAAGAAATATTAATTTAACTAAATTATCTGAAGATTTAAAGATTTCTTCGACAACTATTTCTAAATTAAAGAAAAAAGAATATATTTCTTTACAAATACTAGAAAAAATCGCTAATTACTTAAGTGTTCAAATTGATCTCTTACTTGAATTTGAACTCGCGCATTTTAAAACACCTTTACTAACGAGATTGCTTGAAGAAAAGAAAAATAAGATAAAAGGCGGAATATATCACCAAACTCAAATTTTATTAACTTACAATTCTAACCATATTGAAGGTAGTAAATTATCTTTTGATGAAACAAGATATATTTTTGAAACTAATACGATTTCTTTTGATCATGATAAAAAAGTAATAATGATTGACGATATTATTGAAACGATTAATCATTTTAGTGCAATCGATTTTATGTTAGAAATGGTTTTTGAACCTCTTTCTGAACAACTAATCAAAGACCTCCATTATTTTTTAAAAAGAAACACGAAAGATGAACGGCTTGACTGGTTTGGTGTTGGTGAATATAAAAAAATGCCTAACATTGTTGGCGATGAAGAAACAACTCGTCCTGAAAATGTTGAACGCGAGATGAATGAATTATTAAAAACATATGAAAACAACGAACCAAAAACATTTGAAGAAATAATTGATTTCCATTATAAGTTTGAAAAAATTCATCCTTTTCAAGATGGAAATGGGCGTGTTGGTCGATTAATTGCTTTTAAAGAATTATTAAGACACCAGCAAGTACCCTTTACAATTGACAAAGAGTTAAAAGTTTTTTACTATCGAGGTTTAAAAAAATATCCAACTGAAAAAGGCTATTTGATTGATACTTGTTTATCCGGTCAAGACAAATATAAAAAAGTAGTTAGTTATTTTAAAATAAAACATTAGCTTTTTTTCATTATTTACAGAGATTTTTTAATAAAAGTTTTGTGATTCTACTCATAAGAGAGTGCTTTAAAAAAACTCTACTCCTTCATTTTAATATTCTCTTTAAATATTTTTTTTATTAGGTTTTAAAAATGATCTTTTTTTCTTAAGGTGTATGTATGAAAAAATTAGTCTTAAACTATTTTTACGAAAAAATTAAAAAACATGACTTACCAACGTACACAAACGAAGAAGAAAAGTTTCATTGGATTAGTCATTTTATCGGCCTTGTACTTGGTGTTATTTTTTTCGTTTTAATTATTTTGTTTTCAAAAGATAAAACATTTACATTTTTACAAGTCGCTTCACTTTTATTTTATTTATTTACTTTAATGCTTTTATATTTTGCCTCGGCTTTTTATCATTAC
>Ga0265293_10013351_pt1 | contig 10672 bp, 11 predicted proteins | sample Munlanlewell138R_FD_192505 | JGI IMG/M metagenome (GOLD analysis project Ga0265293, IMG submission 192505) | Leachate microbial communities from a municipal landfill in Southern Ontario, Canada - Leachate well 138R | ecosystem: Engineered > Solid waste > Landfill > Unclassified | place: Canada... | reverse complement strand
ACGGTCATCGTCGTTGGTCCTTTCGAGGTGGATGTGAAGAGTTCTCTCGAAGGATCACACGGTGACCGTCGCCATGTTCACAGCGACCCGGCCACCCGATCCGTACACCACGCTATTGGACGCAACCATCGCCCGATTCCGTCGGATGAACTCCTCGATGAATTGGGTCGCAGCGGCTCAACGGTTTCGTTCCTGCGCATGGATTACATGATGATGCGATACGCAACGCTCTATGCGACAGCGGGGTTTGGCGAAGAGATTGAACGTGTGCAGTGGCGCATTGCCCGGGAACGACCCAATGATTTCATCCACAGGTTCGACGAGGAACAGCAGTTTGAGACCCCTGTGACCACGTTCGGTTGGCGGCAGTCGAACGTCCGCACTGATCAGAGTGTCATTAATGAGTACAGTGCCCTCATCGACCGATATGGTGGCCGGCCCGCGTTCGAAAAGGCGGCAGAGCATGCTAGTAAGTAAGACATTTGACCGATTGCTTGTGTGGCTCACTGTGCGCAAGCACAATCAGGCAAGCTTCTCAGCCCTCCGCATCATCTTCGGAGTGGGGCTGCTTCTTCTGCTCCTGCCAAACTTTCGAGAGCGCTCATTTCTGTGGGGCGAGGCCTCATTTTGGGTGAACGCCGAGGCGAAGCGCAGAGGCTTCTGGACCTTCGACACGCTGTTTCCAAAGGACAACCCGCTGTTCTTTGATCTCGCATACGTCACACTGACGGCGCTCGTTGTCTTGTTCATCATCGGCGCCTTCACGCGCATTGTGCTGCCGGTCATGTTGGTGATGCTCGTGGCTTTGCAGTCCAATAACCCCTATGTGCTGAACGGTGGAGATACTCTCATCCGTATCACTCTGCTGTTCATGCTGTTCGCAAACCTGACCGAGCATCTATCGGTTGACAAATTTTTTCGGCACCGACGTCTTCGAAATGGGAAGGCGCCGCTCAAGATCGTTCCGAGCTACGTGTCGAATGCGGCCCACAACGTCGGGCTGATCCTTTGCGGCTTCCAAATCATCGTTGTATACGTTGTCTCGGGTGTTTGGAAGCTGATCGGCACGGAGTGGCTCGACGGTACGGCACTTTTCTATGCGCTTCGAATTGAGCAGTTCATGCTCTACCCAGCATTGAATGAGCTCCTGTGGCAGTCTTCGCCCCTCATCTATCTAGCGACCTTCTTGGCGCTGTGGGCGCAGACACTGTTTCCCGTCCTGCTGCTCTGGCGACCTTCCCGGATCTTCGCCCTGATCACGCTTATGGGCATGCACCTCGGAATCGCCCTGCTCATGGGTCTGTGGCCCTTCTCTCTCGCGATGATCGCTCTCGACATGCTGTTCATCCGTGATTCGAGCTGGAGGTGGATGCTGGAAATTGTGAGCAGCCGATTTGGCTGGAGCCGCCTGAACGTAAAATCGCGTGGACAAACCGAACCACAAGTAGACCCCTCGTCAGCATCGACTGTCGGAGGTTCCCGCTAGGCTCGCCGCATGGCGAAAACGACGAGCACTCTTGTGTGCACGGAATGCGGTTGGCAGACCTCGAAGTGGGTCGGACGCTGCGGTGAATGCCAGCAGTGGGGAACGGTGGAGGAGCGGGCGTCGGCCAAGACTGCACGCACGACTCAGGCGGCCGCACCTGTGGCGGGGCGTGAAGCGCTCCCGATTACGCAGCTTCGTGGTGACGCGGTCCAGCACCGGCAGACAGGGATCGGGGAGCTCGACCGCGTGCTCGGCGGCGGACTCGTGCCGGGCGCTGCGATCCTTTTCTCGGGTGAACCCGGTGTTGGGAAGTCCACGCTGCTCCTCGCCGCTGCTGCACGGGCTGCTGCACAGGGCGCTCGCGTACTGTATGCGAGCGGTGAAGAGTCCACGGGCCAGATCCGCATGCGTGCAGAACGAACCGGTGCGCTCCACGACACCCTCTACCTCGCGAGCGAAACCGACCTCGCGACGGTGCTCGGCCACATCGAGGCCGTCGACCCGGCACTTGTGATCATCGACTCGGTGCAGACCCTTGCGAGCGGAGAAATCGAGGGGTCAGCTGGTGGGCCCGCACAGGTGCGCGAAGTCGCCGGTGCACTCATCCGCGCGGCGAAACAGCGGGGCACGCCCGTGGTGCTCGTCGGGCACGTCACCAAAGACGGTTCGGTGGCAGGCCCCCGTCTGCTCGAGCATCTCGTGGACGTCGTCTGCCACTTCGAGGGCGACCGACAGACGTCCCTGAGATTCTTGCGCACGCTGAAGAACCGTTACGGCCCGACCGACGAGGTTGGGTGTTTCGAGATGAGGGATCGGGGGATCTCCGAGGTGCCCGACCCGAGCGGACTGTTCCTCAGCCGTTCCGCGACACCCGTTAGTGGCACCTGCCCGACCGTGGCACTCGAAGGGAGGCGGGCCCTGCTCGTTGAAGTGCAGGCGCTCGTCGCCAAGAGCGCTACACCCAACCCCCGCAGAGTGACGAGCGGAGTCGACCCCGCACGCGTCGCAATGATTCTCGCCGTGCTCGAACGTCGTGTCGACGTGAAACTGCACGACCAGGACGTATATGTTTCGACCGTCGGCGGGGTGAAGCTGCATGAACCCGCGGCCGACCTGGCGATCGCTCTCGCCGTCCACTCGGCCGTGGTGGGCCGGCCACTCGCACACGACCTTGTCGCGTTCGGGGAGATCAGCCTCGCGGGAGAAGTGCGCCCCGTCGTGGGCGCTAAACAGCGTGCCAGTGAGGCGGCCAGGCTCGGATTCACGGCCCGAATCGACGCGTCGGTCGCGACGCTGGCGGACGCGAGTGTCTTGGCGCAGCTCGTTCCCGAACGAGCGAGGTAGACTGGAGGATCGTGAGGAACAACACAGTGGACGTCGCCCTCATCGGCGGCGGCATCATGAGCGCGACCCTCGGCACCCTCATCAAGCAGGTGCAGCCCGACTGGTCGATCGAGATCTTCGAGTCTGCAGACGATGTCGCGACCGAGAGCAGCAACGCCTGGAACAACGCCGGCACCGGGCACGCCGCCCTCTGCGAGCTGAACTACATGCCGGAGGCCGCAGACGGCAGTCTCTCCGCAGACAAAGCGATCGAGATCAACGAGCAGTTCCAGTTGTCTCGCGAGTGGTGGTCGGCACTCGTCCGCGAAGGCGTGCTCGGCGAGCCCTCACGCTTCATCAACCCCACCCCCCACATGACCTTCGTCCGGGGGGCAGAGAACGTCGACTACCTACGGCGCCGCTACGAGCTACTGAAGACGGAACCCCTGTTCTCCGACATGGAGTTCAGCGACGATCCCGCGAAGATCGCCGAGTGGGCCCCGCTGCTCATCGACCGTCGATCCAAGAATGAGGTAGTGGCTGTGACGCGTTCCGCGAGCGGAACAGACGTCGACTTCGGTGAGGTCACTCGCCAGCTCATCAGTCACCTCGTCGAAAACGGTGCGCGACTCCATCTCCAACGGAAAGTGCGGCGGCTCGAACGACGCCCCGACGGTACGTGGGATGTGTGCCTGCCTCCTGCGGCGGGAGCCGGATACCATCGCGTCAACGCGAAGTTCGTCTTCGTCGGAGCGGGTGGCGGTGCACTTCCACTCCTGCAATCGTCGGGCATTCCGGAAATTCGCGGGTTCGGCGGCTTCCCGATCAGCGGGAAGTTTCTCAGAACCACGAACCCGGAAGTCGTGCGGGAGCACCGCGCCAAAGTCTACGGCAAGGCGGCAGTCGGAGCGCCGCCCATGTCCGTACCGCACCTCGACACCCGCATCGTCAACGGGGAAGAGAGCCTGATGTTCGGCCCCTACGCCGGATTCAGCCCGAACTTCCTGAAGCAGAGCAGCTGGTGGGACCTCCCCGGCTCGGTGCGCCTGCACAACCTCGGGCCCATGCTGAAGGTCGGCGTGACGCAGTTCGACCTCGAAAAGTACCTTATTGGTGAGGTGTTTGCGAGCCGCGAGAAGCAGATGCAGGCGCTACGGGAGTACATGCCCACCGCGCGCACCGAGGACTGGGAGATGATCAGTGCCGGCCAGCGCGTCCAGGTCATGAAAAAGGACCCGAAGCTCGGCGGCATCCTGCAGTTCGGCACCGAAGTCATCACCGGGGGAGATGGGACGATCGCGGGCCTGCTCGGCGCCTCACCCGGCGCGTCAACGGCCGTGCACGCCATGCTCGGCGTGCTGAAGCAGTGCTTCCCCGACGTCTACCCGACCGAGTGGCGACCGATCTTCAAACAACAGATCCCCGCCCTCGGCGAATGGCTCAACAAGGATGCGGAAGCCGCAGCGGCATCACTATCCGCGACCGCAGACGTGCTGGGCCTCAACGCCCACGCTGAGGGCCACTAACCCCCGACGGACTCGCGGGCAACCGCCTGCGACGAGGGAAGCTGCGAAAAATCGAAGCCGCTCCACACCATCCGATGCAGGGGCAGGACTGCTTTCCCCTCGCTTAGGCGCTCTAACTGGAACGGTCAGGTGCGGGCTCGAGGCCGCGCATTGCGGTCTGCGCAGCCTCCCGAATGTGATCGACGCAGCGCTCTGCTGCCACTTCCACATCCCGCGCCTCGATCGCTTCAAGAATGCTCATCAGCTCCGTGACGACCTCGGCTCCACGCCCCGGAGACGAAAGCGACGTCGCCCGCAGCACTCGAACACGCGCCTTCAGGCTGTCGAGCTGCTGAATGAGCGTCGGGCTCTTCGCCCCCTCCTCAAGCACATCGTAGAACCGATCCTTCGACGCGAGCAGATCATAGACGTCGTCACCGCGCGCCGTCTCCTCAGCGATCTCCTCGACGGTCTCCCGGAGGCTTCGGACCTGCTCATCGCTCGCGCGCTCAATGAAGAAGCGCACCAGCAGCGATTCGAGCACCGCTCTGATCTCGTACATCTCGGCCGCCTCTTCACGGGTCGGCACCGCGACGATGGCCCCCCGCTGCGGTTCGACCTTCACGAGCCCCTCTGCGTCAAGCGCGCGAATCGCCTCGCGCACGGTCGCGCGCGACACACCGAGCTGTGTGATCAACTCACGCTCAATGAGCCGCTGACCGGGTTTCAGTTCGAAATCCAGGATCGCTCGACGGAGTTCGGAAGTAACCTGCTCCCGTAAGGGCGCAGCCACGCGGCCGATCGGCGCGGCGGTCCAACTGCGCTCGAGTTTTTGTATCGGCAAGATGGGAAACCTTTCGCAAACGCGGACTGTGCCTATGTGTATCTTCGCAGAATCTCAGCGGTCCGTGTGAGTGGACCCGTACTCCTCATCAGAGACCGGGCCTTCCCATTCGGTCTTCCCGAGAGAGATCGCGAGGTGGGTCATCGCGGTTCCCGCGGCGGCCCCGTGCCAGTGGCGCTCGCCCGCGGGCACCCAGACAGTATCGCCCTGACGGATCGTCTCGATTGGGCCGCCCTCGCTCTGCACCCAGCCGCACCCCGCGACCACAATGAGGATCTGACCCTTTTCGTGGCTGTGCCAGTAGGTACGGGCGGCCGGATTGAACGACACCGTATTGATTGTCACGCCATCGGTGGATGGCATCGTCAGATACGGGTTCACCTGACCGGTGAACTGCGAACCGACCTTCCCTGCCGCACCGGCCTGATCCTCTGGTCGAACAATAATCATGCTTCCTCCTCAGTCTGGTCATGGAGACGAATGCCGCCGGACACGTCGCCCAGCGCATCGACAACGGTGTTACTGATTTCATCGGCGTAGCCGAGCGCGCGGGCCATGCCGAACGATGCCATCGGCCCCGAGCTGTGGAAGCTGGCAACTCCAAGCTTCGCCAGCAGGTCGACGTAGAGCGTCACGTCCTTGAGCATGAGCGTGTTCGTGAGACCGCCCTTGAGGTAATCTCCGTGGACGATCTTCGGGAATCGATTGAGCGTCGCAAAATTGATTCCGGAGCTCTCGTTGAACACCGCAAGCACAGTATCGAGGTCGAGATCGCTCTTCTTCGCGGCGAGCATCACCTCGGCGGTCGCCGAAAGTGCGATCGCATTCAAGAAGTTGTTCAGCAGTTTGGTCACGTGGCCCGCGCCACTCGCGCCGACGTGATAGACGTGGGTGGCAATCGGACTGAGCTCACCCTCGATCGCGGCGAGTGCGTCACTATTGCCCCCGACCATCAGCGTGAGCTGCCCCTTCTCAGCCGCTGCGGCGCCACCGGAGATGCCGGCATCCAGATACTCTGCCCCGCGTTCCGCCAATTCTGCAGCGATTCGTCGAGTCGAATCAGGTGCTGCAGTCGAAAGATCGACGATGATCTGCCCCGGCCGGCTGTGCGCGATGAGGCCGTCTGGCCCATCCGTCACAGCCTCCACGATCTTGCTGTTCGGAAGGGACAGGAAGATGACATCGGATTCCGCGGCAAGCTGCGCAACCGATTCGGCCGTGCGGGCACCGGCTGCGGAAATGTTCTCCACCTGGGTGTCGTAGCCGAGCACGTCGTGCCCTGCATCGACGAGGCACCGGGTGATCCGGCCACCCATGTTTCCAAGGCCGATGAAGCCGATGTTCTTCTGGGTCATATGCGGGGCTCCTCTGTTGAGTCGTTGGGGCGGGGTGAGTGTGCGGGATGAAGCGAAAGGGTTTCGCGGATCCCTCATCCGATCGTTGCGGCGGTGCCTTCCATTCCCGGTACCGGGGTGAAACGCTCGAGCGTGCGCGGGTCGTGACCGGAAACGACGTGGGTCACGCGACCGCTCGCCACCAGGTCACGGATGGTCTGGAATGCGTCGTACATGCCGACCACGTCGGTCACCGAAGTGAATGGCATGTCTGCCTCGAGCTCCTCGTAGTAGTGCACTGCGTCGCTTGCGAGAAGCACGGGGCCTGCGGCGGTCTGCACAATGACGACGGCCTGCCCGGGGGTGTGGCCGCCGACCTCGATGACCTCAACGCCCGGCACAGGCTGGGCTTCCCCGCGAAACACGTCGACTCGATCGGCCTCAATAAGACGGTTCAGATACGAGATCTCGTCGTCTTCGACCGAGTGATGGAAGAGCGGCTTCTCGGCATTCGGCCCATTCCAGAAGTCGAGCTCCGCCTGCGAGACGAGGAACCGCGCATTCGGAAACGCGTCGAGATTCCCGATGTGGTCGTAGTGTGCGTGACTGACGATGACAAGCTCGACGGTTACGGGATCGACGTCAAGCTGCCGGAGCAGTGAAGGAACATCAGTGAGAATATCGCGACCCCGGGACTCGGCACCCCGCTGCGAGTAGCCGGTGTCAACGAGAATGGTTCGCTGCGCATCGCGGATGATCCACAGGAAGTAGTCCATCTGCATCGGTGCATCGTCTTGCCCGTAGAGCGCGTAGTTGAGGAAGACCTCGCTCCGCTGCGCCAGTCGTGAGCCGTGGCGCGCAATCGTCACCACGAACTGCTCGTCGGGCGCGGTCGTCGTTCGGGCCATCCTGTGTCTCCGTTCCTCATTGAAGCTGCTGTCGATTTTTGGCTGTCGTCAGTGCCTGCAGGGCAATCGTCGCATTGTGAGACGCTCGCCGTCGGCTGGTTTGCACGTTCACCTTACCCCGCTAGACTAGCTGACTGTCAGACAATCTGCCCGAATGACACGATTTTGCAACACTCGCACTGTGCGGGCTTGCGCGAGTCGGCTGGAAGACTTAGATTGTCAGACGGTCAGGCGAAAAGTACAACGGCGTGACGCTTGGGTCACCAACTGTAAATCGAGGTGGAAGTACATTGAAGACACGCGGAGCAATAGTTCGGCAGGCGCCGGGCAAGTACGAGACAGTAACGCTGAATCTCGACGAGCCCCGTCAGGGTGAGATCAGGGTCAAGATGGTGGCGACCGGAATGTGCCACTCGGACGACCACTTCGCGACGGGGGATATGACTCCCGCCGTCTACCCCTGGCTCGGCGGCCACGAGGGCGGCGGCATCGTCGAGGCCGTGGGGCCGAACACCCCCGGCTGGGAGGTTGGCGATCACCTCGTCACCTCGTTCCTTCCGGCGTGCGGCCGCTGCCGCTGGTGTGCGAGCGGCCACCAGAACCTCTGCGACCTGGGGGCGACGCTCCTGAAGGGCGCGCGCTTCGACGACCCGGACAGCTACCGGGTCACGCTCGAAGACGGCAGCCCCGTCGGGCAGATGTGTGGCCTTGGCACCTTCGCGGAGCGCACGGTCATCAGCGTGAACTCGGCCGTCAAGGTCGACAAGGATCTCCCACTGGACGTCATCTGCCTGCTCGGCTGCGCAGTCGGCACCGGTTGGGGCTCGGCAGTCAACGCGGGTGAGGTCGAGGCCGGCGACGTCGTTGTCATCATCGGCATCGGCGGCATCGGGATCAACGCGGTCCAGGGTGCGCGCCACGCCGGAGCGGATCACATCATCGCGGTCGACCCCGTCGAGTTCAAGCGCGAGAAGGCGCTCGAGCTCGGTGCGACGAAGGCCTACGCGACGGCAGACGAGGCGATCGATTACGCCCGCAGCATCACGAACGGTCAGGGCGCCGACAGGGCGATCGTCACCGTCGGTGTCACCACCGGCGAGCACATCGCCCAGGGCTTCGCCGCCATCCGCAAGGGCGGAACGCTCGTGTGCACCGGTATCGGCAACATCAACGCTGTCGGGATTCCGCTTCCGATCACGGAACTCGTGACCTACCAGAAGCGCATCCAGGGCACCCACTTCGGTCACTGCAACCCGAACGCCGACATTCCGCGTCAGATTCAGATGTACCGAGACGGGAAGATCAAGCTCGACGAGATCATCACGAAGCGCTACACCCTGGATCAGATCTCGGAAGCATACGAAGACATGAACTCGGGCAAGATCGTCCGCGGTGTCGTGGTCTTCGACGACTAATCAACTTCATACACCACACGGTGCCGGGGCCTTGGGTCCCGGCACCGCACACCCCGGGAGCGAATTGCTCCAACTCAACGAGGAGGAACTTATGTCAATTTCTCGCAGGCGCGCACCGCGCGCGCTTCGACGGGTCGGGATCCTGGCTGCCGCCACGGTCCTACTGACCGCAGGCTGCACCGCATCAGGCGGTGGCGATGCGCCCGCCGAGGAAGGCGGAAGCAACGCTGAGGTCACGCCGGTCAAGATCGCGCTGAGCAACAACTTCAACGGCAACATCTGGCGCAAGCAGATGGAGGCGAGCTTCGAAACCACCGCCGCCGAGAACCCCGATTACTTCTCCGACGCGAAGATCGTAGTCTCCGACGGGTCCGCGCCGCAGCAGGCACAGCAGATTCAGTCGCTCGTGCTTGAGGGCTACGAGGCAATCCTCATTGAGCCCGGCTCCCCGACGGGCCTGAACGGCGCGATCGAAGAGGCCTGTGCTGCGGGCGTTACCGTCGTCGGGCCTTTGCCCTTGATCTTGGACACACTGTCAGATGGTTTTAGGCCGCGATACCGAGCCTATCGGGCATCGCCGCCTCGTACACATTCGGAGCGACGTTCCCGATCGCTGAGTGCCGTCTCCTCGTGTTGTAGCGGTTCGCCCACCGGAACACCGCCCGGTACGCGGTCGTCGCATCAGGGAACGCTTCCCGCCCCTCGAGAAGCTCTCGCTTCAAAGCCGCGTTGAAGCTCTCCGCGAGCGCGTTATCTGCACTCGACCCCACAGCCCCCATGGACTGCTTCACCCCGTACTGCCCGCACAACTTCACGTAGTCCTTCGAGGTATAGACCGACCCGTGGTCCGAGTGGAACACCGCACCCCGCAAGGTGCCCCGCTCCCGCCACGCCGCGGTGAGGGCGTCCTCGACAAGCGCGGTGCGCATGTGGTCAGCCATCGCCCACCCGGTAAGCTTCCTTGACCCCAGATCGATCACGCTCGCCAAGTACAGGTTCGACCCGTCTTGAAGCGGCAGGTAGGTGATATCGCCAACGTAGCGGCAGCCCGGCGTCCCGGCGCTGAAGTCCCGCCCGATGAGGTCGGGGAACCGCCGTCCGGCCTGATCTAGGATCGTGGTGCGCACCCGCCGGCGCAGCCGAATCCCGGCGTAGCCGAACTTCCGCATCACCCTCGCCACGCGTTTCCGGTTCACCCGCTCCGCGGGCGCGGCGCCCTCATTCAGATCGGCGGTGATCCGGGGCACCCCATAGGCTCGGTCGCCGCCCTGCTTCGGGTCCTGTAACGGCCGGATCCGTGCTGCAAGCTCCGCATCCGCGGCCGCGCGGGCTCTCCGCCCCGGCGCTGCAGCCACCCAAGCATAGAAAGACGAACGGGCAATCCCAATGACCTCACACAACCGCTTCACGCCCCAGGCGTCCTTGTGATCATCAACAAACTGGAAGCGGTTCACCAGCTCGTCTCCCCGGCGAAATACTTCGCCGCCTGACGGAGGATGTCACGCTCTTCCGCGAGCTTCCTCGTCTCAGCCCTGAGCGCATGATTCTCGGCCTCTAAACGCACGATCCTCGCGGCTTGCGGTTCGGGCCTCGCCGATGGTGGCGCGTCCCCAGGAAGGCCACCAGTGGCGCGGATCTGCCCGGAACCGTACTTCGTGACCCAGGTCTTCAACGCACCCCTGGATATCCCGAGGTCATTCGCGATGGCTTGAAACGTGGTGTCGGGCGTGGATTCGTAGAGTTCGACCGCGCGGCGGCGAAACTCGTCGGTGTAGGTGTTCGCTGGCATCTTGGTTATTCTCGCTTCTCCAGCTGGTTACTGGGTCATGCGTGTCCAAGATCAGGGGGTAAGTCCCG
>Ga0265293_10013350_pt1 | contig 10673 bp, 5 predicted proteins | sample Munlanlewell138R_FD_192505 | JGI IMG/M metagenome (GOLD analysis project Ga0265293, IMG submission 192505) | Leachate microbial communities from a municipal landfill in Southern Ontario, Canada - Leachate well 138R | ecosystem: Engineered > Solid waste > Landfill > Unclassified | place: Canada... | reverse complement strand
TAGCGGCCGCCGAGGCGATCAAGGTGCGCATGGCAGAGCTGGAGCCTTACTTCCCTGAAGGCATGCACTGGACGATCCCGTACGACAGCTCTGAATTCGTCAAGATTTCCATCCAGGAGGTGGTTAAAACGCTGGCGGAAGCCATTTTGCTGGTGTTCCTGGTGATGTTCCTGTTCTTGCAGAACTGGCGCTATACGGTCATTCCGACCATTGTGGTGCCTGTGGCGCTGCTGGGTACCTTTGGCGCCTTGCTGGCCTTTGGCATGTCGATCAACGTGCTGACCATGTTCGGTATGGTGCTGGTGATCGGTATCGTGGTGGACGATGCCATCGTGGTGGTAGAGAACGTCGAGCGCATCATGAGCGAAGAGGGCCTGCCGCCCTTGCAGGCCACGCGCAAGGCCATGAGTCAGATCTCCGGAGCCATCGTGGGTATCACAGTGGTGCTGATTGCGGTGTTCGTCCCTCTGGCGTTCTTTGCGGGATCGGTCGGCAACATTTACAGGCAGTTCTCAGCCGTCATGGCGGTGTCGATTTTCTTCTCGGCATTCATGGCGCTGTCGCTCACGCCCGCACTGTGCGCCACTTTGCTCAAGCCTGTCGAGGCTGGTCACCATCAGGAAAAGAAGGGTTTCTTCGGTTGGTTCAACCGGCGTTTTCACAGCACGGCCAAGGGCTATGAAGGCATCGTAGCCAAGGTGCTGCGCCGCACTGGCCGCTTGATGCTGATTTATGTGGCGCTTGGCGTGGCGGTGGGCGTTCTGTATACCCGCCTGCCAACGTCGTTCCTGCCGCAGGAAGACCAGGGCAACTTGCTGGTCAACATGCAACTGCCGCCCGGCGCCACGATGGAGCGCACGCAACGCGTGGTTGAGCAGGTGGAAGAGTACATGCTCAAGCAGCCTGAAGTCGAAAACATGGTGGCAGTGATGGGCTTCTCGTTCTCTGGCCAGGGCCAGAACGCGGCGCTGTCCTTCGTCACTCTCAAGCCTTGGGATGAGCGCGCGAGCGCCGACCAGGGGGCCGACGCCATCGCTGGGCGTGCGATGGGCGCGCTCTCGGGCATCCGCGATGCGTTCATCTTTCTGCTGAGCCCGCCGCCAATTCCTGAGCTCGGCGTGAGCTCGGGCTTCACCTTCCGGCTGCAAGACCGTGGTGGCCATGGCCATGAGGCTTTGGTGGCTGCGCGCAACCAGCTGTTGGGCATGGCTGCGCAAAGCGAGGTGCTGACAGGCGTCCGGCCTGACGGCCTGGAGGACGCGCCTCAGTTGCAGATCGATATTGACCGTGACAAGGCCGCCGCGCAGGGTGTCAATTTCGCCGCTATCAACAGCACCATCTCTGCCTCCCTGGGTTCGTCCTATGTCAACGATTTCCCTAACGCGGGCCGGATGCAGCGCGTGGTGGTGCAAGCCGATGCGCATGCCCGCATGCAGCCTGACGACATCCTGCAGTTGACAGTGCTCAACGGCCAAGGGCAAGCCGTGCCAATTTCAAGCTTCGCAACCACCCGCTGGATCACCGGTCCGATGCAGACGATTCGCTACAACGGCTACCCGGCCATGCGTATCGCCGGCGGTGCCGCGCCCGGTTACAGCACGGGCGACGCCATGGCCGAGATGGAGGTGCTGGCTGCCAAGTTGCCCCAAGGCTTTGGTTTTGAGTGGACAGGCCAGTCGCGTGAGGAAAAGCTCGCCGGCAACCAGGCCTTGATCCTCTACGGTTTCGCCATCTTGGCGGTGCTGCTGGCCTTGGCTGCGCTTTATGAGAGCTGGTCGATCCCGCTGGCCGTGATTCTGGTGGTGCCGCTGGGTATTCTGGGGGTGCTGCTGGCGGTGACCGGACGGGGCATGGCCAACGACGTGTACTTCCAGGTGGGCCTGATTACCATCATCGGCCTATCCGCGAAGAACGCCATTTTGATCATCGAGTTCGCGAAAGATCTTCAAGCGCAGGGCATGAGTGCCATCGAATCAGCGCTGGCGGCGGCGCACCTGCGGTTCCGCCCCATCGTGATGACGTCGCTGGCCTTCATTCTGGGCGTGATGCCCCTGGCCCTGGCTACCGGCGCCAGCTCCGCCAGCCAGCGTGCTATCGGCACCGGCGTGGTCGGTGGCATGATCGTGGGTACCAGCTTGGCGGTGATCTTCGTGCCCGTGTTCTTTGTGGTGGTGCGAAGCCTCTTCAAGAGCAGCCGACGCGAGCGTGAACGCTTTGCCGCGCACGCAGCGCAAGCCGGTATCACTCCAGAGGCCGCGCACTCGTACGTCGAAGCAGCCGAGGAAGGTCTTTCCGAGGAAGAGCGCCGAGCCATGCATGAAGGTGCCGAACCTCCCCTGGGCACGGATGCCAAAAAGGACAGCCATGAATAAGAGCCAGACAATTTCGTTGCCATCCATGGCACAGCCGTCGTTCAACGCGCCAGCCTCCCGGGGCCGATGGGCACCGCTCACGGCCATCGCCCTGGCCAGCTTGTTGGCAGCATGTTCTTTTGTTCCCACGTATGAGCGCCCCGCCGCGCCTGTGGCCACGCAGTGGCCGGATACCGCGGGCGCAGCGGTCACCGAGGGCACGGCCGCCGCCGATCTGCCCTGGCAGGAGTTCGTGCACGACGTGCGGTTGCGTGAGCTGATCGGGCTGGCTCTGGTCAACAACCGCGACCTGCGGGTGGCGGTGCAAAACATCGAGCAGGCGCGTGCGCAATACCAGATTCAGCGTGCGGACATGTTTCCCACTGTGGCCGCGGCGCTGACGGGCACACGCTCGGCACCCAATGCAAATGCCGGCTCGGATGGCCCCAGCGTCAGTTCGGTCTATACCCTGGGGGTGGGCATCACCTCCTGGGAGTTGGACTTCTTCGGCCGCGTTGCCGCGCTCAAGGACGTGGCGTTGTCCCAGTATCTGGCGACCGAAGAATCCCGCAAGGCCGCGCAGATCAGCCTGATCGCTTCAATCAGCAGCACATGGCTGTCATTGCAGACGGACACTGAGCTGCTGGGGCTGGCCGAGCGTACGCTGGCCACGCGTGAGCAGTCCTTGCGCCTGACCAAGCTGCGCTTTGACAATGGCGCGTCTTCAGCGCTCGATATGCGCCAGGCCGAGTCATTGGCAGCGGCCGCCCAGGCGGCCCAGGCGCAACAACTGCAACTGCGCGCGCAAGACATCAACTTGTTGACTCTGCTGGTGGGGCAACCGCTGCCCGCGCACCTGATTCCGCCCGTGCCTCAGGTCAGCGTGGCGCCTGCGTCCAATGATTCAACGCAGCCGACGCCACCTGTAGCGCCAGCAGGCCAGTTGTCTACTTTTACCGAGGTGCCCGCAGGGCTGCCGTCCGACCTGCTGCTGCGCCGCCCGGATATCCGGGCCGCCGAGCAGCAATTGATAGCCGCCAACGCCAACATCGGCGCGGCGCGGGCCAACTTCTTCCCTCGCATCACCTTGACGGCCAGTGCGGGCCGGGCCAGCACCACGCTGGACGGGCTGGTGGGCTCGGGCGGCTCTGGCGCCTGGTCTTTTGGTCCGAGCGTGACACTGCCGATTTTTGACATGGGCCGCAATCAGGCCGGCCTAGATGCGGCCAGGGCAGGGCGAGAGATTGCTGTGGCTCAGTACGAAAAAGCCATTCAGAGCGCTTTCCGCGAAGCGGCTGACGCGCTGGCCGGCCGTGCCACGCTGGGAGCGCAGCTCTCGGCCCTGGAGGCGCAGGCCACAGCAGAGCGCGACCGCTTCCGCCTGGCGGACCTGCGCTACCGCAACGGCATTGCCAGCTATCTCGATCTGCTGGACGCGCAGCGCTCGTTGTTCGCCACAGAGCAGGCGCTGGCCCAGATGCGTCTGGCTCAACGCGCCAATGAGGTGCAACTCTACAAAGCCCTTGGGGGTGGGTGGACAGAATCGACTGACGCTGCGGGGGCCGTTGCGACGCCGGCCGGTTGAACGTGGACCTCTGCCCGGCGAAAGGGGGCTTGGACCCCCTTCGCGCAGCTTGATGGTTTGCAGCCCTATAATCGGTCGATTGGGGCGCGGCTGTATATGCGCATACGCGGGTGCAGCCAGCGTCTCTCGCACCAATAACCACCACGACAAGATCCCCCGAGGACGCCATGAGCGACAACATGCACGAGGAAGCACACACAGGCCCGATCAAAACGCCAAAGCAGTTGTTCTGGGTCAGCATGGCGGCCTTTGTTTTACCGATTTTCATCATCATCGGGCTCGTTTTCTACGTCACATCGGCCAATAAGCTGGCTCCGGGCGCGACCGACACCGAGCGCGCCATCGCGCAGCGCATCCAGAAGGTTGGCACCGTGGAAATCCGCGACGCCAATCGTCCGCTTGCCAGCGGACAAGAGGTCTACACCGCTCAATGCGCGGCTTGCCACGCCACAGGTCTGGCGGGCGCACCCAAATTTGAAGATGCTGGGGCATGGGGTCCCCGTCTGGCTTCTGGCTTTGATGCCTTGGTGCACTCCTCTTTGGCAGGCAAGGGCGGCATGGCTCCGCAAGGCGGCGGCAACTTCTCTGATCTGGAGATTGCCCGCGCTGTGGCTTACATGGCCAATGCCGCTGGCGGCAAGTTTGACGAGCCGCAAGCCCCTGCAGCTGAAGTGGGCGCTGAGGCCGCATCTGAGGCAACAGCGGCTCCCGCGCCAGCCGCTGCTCCCACGCCGGCCGAAACCGTAGCCGCTGCCGCACCCGCAGCTTCCGAAGCTGCCGCTGCTGCTCCGGCCGCTGCGCCTGCCGCAGCCTCTGCCTCTACCGCCGGCAAGGCTCTGTACGACAGCCTGTGCTTTACCTGCCACTCCACCGGCGTGGCGGGCGCGCCCAAGCTTGGCGACAAAGCCGCTTGGGCTCCCCTGCTAGAACCTGGGTTTGATCACGTGCTTCAGGTGGCTACCACAGGCAAGGGCGCCATGCCTCCGAAGGGTGGCTCTACAGCATCTGATGAAGACTTCCGCGCTGCGGTTCAGTACATGGTGGACGCGGCCAAGTAAGCTGGATTTTCAGGCACACAGCGTGTCTTATGCATGAAGAAAGCCGGTCAACCAATGGACCGGCTTTTTTCATGTAGAGCAAATCGAGGGCCGGGGCGCATTGCGGGCCCGCGATTTTCAAGCTCGACAGGTTTTTTTATTGTATTGCCCTTTCCGGGGCGTTCTCCTGAAGGGGTGGGGCCTATTGGCAGGGCTCAAACCGGCAGGCAACGCACCGTGGTGTGGGGCATGGCCAATTTTTCTGCATAAAGGCCCTTGCGCTCGGGCAGCAGTTGCGCGCCCAAACCTTGCATGACTGTGACTTCGTCGCCGGCCTTGGTGCTGGCATAGCATTCGCTCAGCGCTGCCAGGGTGCTGCTCAGTGCCACGCCCTGGGTTTGTTGGGCTGGGTCTTTTTGGAGTGTCTCGGCGTGGCTTTTCAGCCAGTCTGAATAGGTACCCAGGGCGGTGTCGGGCAGTTTGGCCTTTTCTTCATCCGGGATCATGCGGGCGTACAGGGTCTGAAGGCTTTGCGCCCCGGACTGACCCATCACGAGCACGGCGTCGTAGTGCACTTCATAGGCGCTGTCGCGATAGATCACTTGATGGATGGCATATTTCAACTTGCCTTTTTCGCCGCCCAGCGTTTGGATGAGTTCACGCGCGGCAGCGCTGTTGGGGTCGTTGGAGAGCTGCGCATTAAGTGACGCCGTGATTTGCTCATCACTCGGGTATTTGATGTCTTGCGTGCCTGAGGAGCTTGGGGAGCAAGCGGAGAGCGCCATGGTGGCTGAAATAACTATTGCAGTATTCAGAGATGAAAATCGGGCGTAATTCATTTTTATGAAAATATGATGAAATAACATTCGATGCCTATGCTGGTGTCGAGATACTCGGCTTCGGATTGGGGATTGGATCATAAGAAAGATGGAGCCGTTATCGTTCGCATTTTTTAATATTTATCTTTTGTGACTCTTTTCTTAACATTTAAATTGCCATAAAGCGCGCTTCAAGTAATTTTTGTTAACTTTTGTGATGTGCGAAGCATTCCTGATCACCTGGGTATGCGCCGGCAAAGCAAGCCTTTTGCTGCGAAAGATGATTTTTAGCGCTATTTTCCAGCAAGGGTTGTATAACCAATTCTTACGATCTGGGAAGATTTGATGAGGAGAATGGCGATCGCTAGCCGCGTGAGGCTGCAATTCAATTCAATCTCAACTCTCGAAGGATCATGAAAATGCTAAAAATTGCTATCACTGCTGCTGCCGCGTTGGCTCTTACTTGCGGTTCGGCATTCGCCCAGAGCGGCAATGTGTCTATTCCTGGCCTGTTCTCAGGCAAGGGCTCTGCTGGCTCCGAAATCACCAACAGCAAGATCACTCTTTCGGGCAACAAGGCTTCCGACGTGACGGCTGGTGGTGGTAAGGCAGGCATCAAGGTCGCCGATGTGTCCATGGAAGGTGTGGCCAACGTCAACACTGTGAACATCACCGGCTCCAAGGTGCGTGATTCGGAAATCACACTCATGAACAACGAAGCCAAGAACGTCAATGCCATCGGCGGTACGGCCAACGTCAACTCCGTGAACATCAACTAAGCATTGAGGGCATCCAGGAATGGCCTGCATCACGCCCTGCCGCCGACCTGCGCGGGAGGGCTTGCAGAACCCTTAAGTCACGCAGGGGCGGCGGTGCCGCTTTCCTCTTGACCATCTCCGTCCGGGCACGGGGGTGTTGTTTTTGATCAAAGGAATCTTGAGTGCGCAAAACGCGAACGTCATCACTGCAATGGCTTGCATTTGGAGTCTTTGGAGGGGCCGTGATAGCCGCGCCGCAACATGCGGGCGCTCAAGAATCCATGTTGTCCGGATTAGGCTGGCACAAAAATAGTGCAGGCACCGAGATGGACGGCAGCTCCCAGGTGCACGTACAGGGCAATGCGTCACACGGCCCGGTGACCTCTTCAGGTGGCAAGGGTTCAGTACTTGCCAACGCTGGCATGAGTGTCGATCTGGCAGGTACGGCACAGGCCAACGGCGTAGGCATTGCAGCCATGAGCATGCGCGATTCACAGGCGCAGGTTTTGAACAATGAAGTCACCGGCTTCGTCAATGCATTGGGCGGCGCAGCCTCGGCCAACATGGTGTTGGTAGCCAGTGGTGAAGGGCGAAAGCCGTTTTCCTCAAGCCGTTTGACGGTTTCGGGCAACCAGGCCTCGCAAATCGATGCATTCGGAGCCAAGTCATCAGTGCTGCTGGGTACGGGCTCGCTGCAGTTGCCCGGGCGTGCGGCGGCCAACAGCGTGCTGCTGGACGCCACGGAGCTGCACGAATCTCAGGTTGATGTCAGACAGAATCACGCGGATGCGGTCGTGTCCATGGGTGGAGCGGCGTTGGCCAACGCACTCTCGGGCGCGCGTAGCCAGCTGCGTGATACGCAAGTCCTGAGCACGGGTAACGAGGCCAAGGATATTCGCGCCGGTGGCGGCAGCGCTGGCCTGGGGCGCGGAATGATCGCGCAGGCGAATCTTACTGGCGTGGCTGCGGCCAACACCGTCGCGGTCGCTTCAAGCCAGTTGCAGGGAGCCCGCCTGAGCGTGGCTGACAATAAGGCCTCGGAAATGATTTCAACCGGCGGCAGCGCGCTCGCCAACAGTGTCAGTTTCACCGACCATCAATTGAGCGGTGGGGCGGGTTATGACGCTCGCTTGAGCAATAACGCGGCTCGCAATGTGCAAGCTTTTGGCGGAGAGGGCAGTTTGCTGGGCGGCGCCCTGGCGGACGTCAGCGTCTCCGCATCGGCGTTGGCCAACGCTATTTCCGTGCAGAGGGGGCAACTTGCTAGCGGGCCGGTACACACCCTGGATGGCAACCGGGCGGAAGATGTGGTGGCCACAGGCGGTGGTGCGTCTGCCAATAGCATTTGGCTGGACGACGCGACGGTTCGAGGTGGTTCGATCCACCTTGGAAACAACCGGTCAGAGCAGGTTCGGACCGCTGGCGGTTCGGGCTCCGTTGGTGCCGGTGTTGTGGGAGCTGTAGAACGAAATGGCCGAGCACTGAGCAATACGGTGGCGGTGGACCGACAGTCGACACTGGATCAGGCCACACTGAACCTGCAATCCAACCAGGCTCGCGGAGTCACCGGCAGCGGTGGGTTTGCCGCAGCCAATTCGGTCATGCTCAGCGAAGGGCGCATCGACCGAACCGGCGTGACGATGCTGAACAACACCGCAGAGCAGTTGCAGTCCACAGGTTTTTCTGCACAGGCCGGTGGCAGCGTACTGTATTCCACGGGTCAGCAGTCCTCGGCACTGGCCAACACCTTGGCGGTGACGGGCTCGCAACTGGACGCTGCAACCGTTCTCTTCAGCGGCAACACAGCCCGCAATCTGTCGGCCAATGGCGGCATCCTGATGGGCAACAGCGTCTCCCTGGAAGACGGGGGTGGCGCCAGCTCTCGGTTGTCCGCATCAGGGTCGATGTTGAACAATACGGCGCAAGACATGACCTCTGCCGCGCGCTCCACCTCCGCCGCCGCAGGGCTGGCACGCAGCGAGAGCAGCGCGAGAGCCGCCGCCAACGCGGTGGTGCTGCACGACAATGCCTTGGTCGATGCATCGTCCGACTGGTTCATAGGCACCAACCAGGCGCGTGAAATCCATGTCGATGGCGGTACAGCGCTGGTCAACGCCCTGGCTGCCTACCGGGGGGCGCGCGTGCAGCGCAGTCCGGTGACGATTCTCTCCAACACGGGTTCTGACATTCGTGCCTCTGGTGGCGCGTCGGAGGTGGCAGGCGTCGGCTCCAAGAGCAACGGCGTGTTGGCAGCCAACAGTCTTTACATGGACGGCTCACAGGCCAACAGCCTGGCAAACACTCCTTTGAGCATCATTGGCAACACGGCGAGTCAGCTGAATGCGCAAGGCGGCCGCATCAATGCCAACTCAGTGTCCATCAACGCAAGAGGCAGTCTGGACAGCAGTACGGTCCATATCATGGGCAACACTGCGAGCAATATGCGCACCGAGGGCAATGAAGGCACGGTGGCAGGCTTTGCTGCATTCGGCAAGGGCGTCGGGCAGGCCAATGCCAACACCATTCAGGTGCTGGCTGCCATGCGCAACGCCACTTTGCAGCTCTTTGGTAACACTGCCAGCAACGTGAGCGCCTCAGAAGGCCTTGCGTCGGCCAACAGTATTACGCAAGGCGACGGAGGCAGCGTTGACGGGCTGACGGCCACCTTGCTGGCCAACACCGCTGACAATACCAGCGCATCGGATGGCAAGACTGCACTGGCCAATAGCGTGCACGCAGAGGGCAACGTGGACAACGCAACCATCCTGCTCACGGGTAACCAAGGCGGCGCGCAAGCGTCTGATGAAGAAGCTCTGACCAACAGCGTGCGTAGCCGCAAGGGTGGGCGCCTCTCTCAGGCTCAGGTCACGATGGCAGTCAACCGCGGCAATGCAGACGGCGGTACGCTCAACAGCGTTGACGTCAAGGACCGTGTGAACGGCGGCCAGATTACCGTGATCAGCAACCAGGGCAGCGCGAGCAGAGGCGGTGTTGGCAACAGCTTGATGGTCAACGGGAGCATTTCGGGCGGCAGCATCACCATCCTGGGCAACCAGGCTTCTGCCGACAAAGGCACGGTCAACAGTGTGAATGTCAGCGGCAATATCGCGGGTTCGCAACTGGCCTTGCTCAACAACACCGGTAGTGCGTCTGGTGGTGGCACCGTCAATAGCGTCACGGGAAAGGGCTCCATCAGAAATAGCCAAGTCAACATCATCGGCAACACCGGTAGCGTCCACCGCAGCGGGGTGGTCAACAGTGTGGACAGTTCGGGGAGCATCACCAGCGCGAGCATCAACGTGATGGGCAATCAGGGTAGTGCATCCGGTGGCGGCACAGTCAACAGTGTCAAGGGCAGGGGCTCGATCAGAGGCAGCCAGATCACCATCGCCGGCAATACCGGCAGCGCGAGCCAGGGCGGCACGGTCAACAGTGTGGAGAACTCGGGCACCATCTCCAGCGCCAACATCAATGTCGCGGGCAACCAGGGTAGCGCCACGGGCGGCGGTCTGGTCAACAGCGTGGACAACAGCGGCCGCTTGAGCGGGCAGGTGACGATTGCGGGCAATACGGGCAGCGCCACCATGGGCGGCACCGTGAACTCGCTGGTCAACCGCGGGATGATGGCCGGCCGTGTCGTGATCGCTGGCAACAACGGCCGCACGGTGGCTGGAGGCACATCCAACTCCGTCATCAACCACGGAGTGATCACCGGAACGGTTTCCATCGTGGGGAATCGAACCATGGCGGCTGCGGGAATGACGTCCGGCAGCGTACGCAACCTGGGTGGGGCAATTGTGGGATCGGCGGGCGTGGCGGGCAATGCCGCTCACGTTTCCAACCCGGGCTATACCTACAGCACCCCGTCGGTGGGCGTGGTCAGCAACTCTGTGACCGTGGTTCCCGCATACAACATCGTCAGCAATTGAGAGCTGCCGTCACGACTGGCGTTGAAAATGAAAGGCAAGACAATGAAACATCAGATTAAAAAGTCTCCTCGTGTTGCCGGGCAGACCCTGAGGGCTTTGGGCCTGGGTGCAGCGTTGACGCTGTGCGGCCTTGGCGCGCAGGCGCAGATGGTCAACTACGGTGAGCAACTGTCCAGCTACAAGGATATGGCTCAA
>Ga0265293_10013349_pt1 | contig 10673 bp, 8 predicted proteins | sample Munlanlewell138R_FD_192505 | JGI IMG/M metagenome (GOLD analysis project Ga0265293, IMG submission 192505) | Leachate microbial communities from a municipal landfill in Southern Ontario, Canada - Leachate well 138R | ecosystem: Engineered > Solid waste > Landfill > Unclassified | place: Canada... | reverse complement strand
AATATGGGAATGTCTTGTATACTACAAGCGGTGGTCGTTATATTCTTATATATGGGTGATGAGTAATTATGCTTGTTCTTTACTTGCCCTATTGTAATCTATATAAAAATGCGACAACTATCATCTTGCCCAAAAAAGTATTAATGATTTATGCAACTTGTATTGCGATAGTTTAGATGAATATCATTCTTATATTAAATTGCGTCCTAAAACCCCGTTTTAGTTAGATAGGGAAAGCGTACCATCGTAGTTGTTAGAAGGACTACCGCTATATATTAAAATTGCGCCCTTAAACCCCGTTTTAATTGGGTAAAGTACGGCAGTAGCAATTTGCTTTGGATTTTGGGATGATTTTGCTAAAAGCGTACCGCCGAAGTGTACAGGCGGTACACGAGTGGCGGGGGCTTTTGGGAAAAGCGCACAAAAGATATGGAAATTGCGTGAAGTAAAAATACGGGGCGCAAAAAGCGCAAGTATTCTTAAAAAACTTAACGCTTTTGGTAACGGTAGTTGTTAAAAGGACTACTGCTATATATTAAAATTGCGCCCCGTATTTTTACTCTTTAAAGAAGGTGTGATATATTGCAGTGATTGACTTTTTGTAGTCATGCTCCTCTACGCCGACTATTATATTCATTTCGGACGAGCCTTGGTCTATCATACGAATATTTACGCCTGCGTGGAATAGGGCTGTGAATATTTTTGCCGCTATTCCCATCGTATTTGCCATACCGTGTCCGACTATGGCAATTAGGGCTAGGTTATGTATCACTTCGATTGTGTCCGGGTTGACTTTTCCTCTTATTTCATCCACAATCTTTTTTTCGAGTTGTTCGTTTAGGCTGTTGTCCAACACCACGCTCATTGTATCTATGCCCGTTGGGATATGCTCAAATGAAAGCCCGTTGCGCTCAAGCACAGATAGCACCCGCCGCCCAAACCCAAGTTCGGTGTTCATCATTGATTTTTTTAGGGTGATTGTGGTATTGCCCGTTTTGCCGGCAATGCCCGTGATTATTGGGCGGTCAAAGTCGGACGCATCTTTTAGAATGAGAGTGCCAGGATGTTCGGGGGCAAATGTGTTTCTTATATTTATTGATATCCCTTTACCTTTCAAGGGGAATATACTGTCGGGATGCAAGACGCTTGCACCCATATAGGAAAGCTCCCTAAGCTCCTCGTATGTTAGAGCAGTTATTTGTTTGGGATTTTCTATCACAGTTGGGTCAGTTACCATAAACCCGTTTACATCTGTCCAATTTTCGTATATTTCCGCATCAATACCCCGTGCAATAATTGCGCCAGTGATATCTGAGCCGCCCCGAGAAAATGTTTTTATGCTCTTATCGGGTAGTCTGCCGTAAAAGCCGGGGATAACCACACCCGTGGTTATCGACTTTAGTTCGGCGACTAGGTCATTGGTGCTTTCTGCATCAAATCCGCCGTCGTGTTTAAACTTGATAATTTCACCCGCATCAACAAATTTAAAGCCCAATACTTCTGCCACAACTATACCTGCAAGATACTCGCCTCGTGAAGCGGCAAAGTCGGGCGAAAGGGCAAGGTTTGTTTCTATATCCTCTATGTAAGGGGAGATATCTAAGTCTAGCCCCAAGTCTTTTATTAGGGCATCAAAGCGGCTCTTTATTTCGGAAAGAGCATTTTTTGCCGTGCCTAAACTTTTCTTTTCATTAAATGCCGCATACAATAGGTCGGTGATTTTTGCATCACCTTTAAAGCGCTTGCCCGGGGCAGAAACTACGACAAACTTTCTTGAAGGGTCGCTTTGTATTATGTCCTGCACTTGTCTAATGGATGCAGCGGTTGCCATTGAAGTTCCGCCGAATTTACATACTTTCATAAACTTGTATACTCTCCGATTGGTTAGATTATATAATATTATTTTATACGCCTTGTTTCCAAATAATATCTTTTATGTTCAGGTTCGCCTATGGAAAATGCTTTTTTGGGAAGGTTGCCAATATTGACGACATATCCAAACAACTCCTCTGCGGGGAAAGCAGGCATAACAATACCCACGCCGCCCTTTCTTCCTATTACCTCGCTTAGCCGCCCTTGATTGTGGATATAGTCGGCTTTGAGTGACTTATTTTTTGCAAGTTCTGCCTCCAAGCACTCTTGCACTGCCTTGATTGCCGTACTTGCCGTGCGGGGTGCAGAAATAGTACGCTCACCCTCTTGGGTGATTACCGTGAGAGTGCCGCCCTCGTCTTTAAGGTGCGCCTCAAGGGTGCGAATAAACTCCTCGTCTGCGCCAAATACCGCCCTATGTATTGGCTCAAATGCCATTCCTCCGCCGTATAGGTTGACAATTTCGGCAAGAGAATACCTTGCGGGGTGGGTTTCTTGCTCTTTGTCCGAAAGGGTGGGCTTGACCTCCTCCCAATAAGCCTTTGCTGATGCTATTGAATGGTTGCCGTCACCCACGGCAAGATTTATACCCGTATTACAGCCGTAGCGCTCTATTTGCAAGTCAGGGTCACCAAGCGCATCTATCTTTGCGATTACTGCTTGGGGATTGTCTACCAAATACCCTCTTACTCTGCCGCCTCCCATATTTAGCGAGAAATCATATAGTTTTTTAAGTGAGTCACGCCTATTATATATAGGCTCAATAATGCTCCGCTCGCAATCGTCCATTAATATTAAGGTGTGGGGAAGTTCTACTTGCGCTCCCCGCCTAATATCTACACGCACAGGCAGCCTGTCTATTATTGTATCCTCGGTGGCACGCACAGGCACATTGACCCGCCGCCAATCGTAGGCATCTAGGTCTATGTTTACCATTAGCCCTACTCTTACCTCGTCCCCTACCTCTCGTTCTACCAAAATTATCCCTTCAACTTCGGTAAAAAGTTCTTGGGCTACATATTTATTCATCTCGGAATGTATATTATTTATCCGCATAGAGGGGTCGCCATTGAGAAAAACTTCGGGAAAAATAAGGTTTAGTGCGCTTGGCGCATCACCTATGTAATTTTTAAGCTCACTCCAATAAGCTGGCTCGGCAGAAAATTGGTCGCACGCAACCACCGCCCATTTTGACATATCGATATTTTGGGGAAGTAAAACTTTAGGGATTGCAACTGCGGGCATATTAACTCCTTTATCCTTAGGTGCGCTTTATAGTGAGCGCATCCGTTTAGTCTGCGTGATATGGTAGGTATCGTGCAGAATGTCTCTTAGCCTGTCTGGAGTGATAAAGCGGCGCAACTCTCCCTTTTTGGCGCTGGAGATAATTCCTGTCTCCTCGCTGACTATGATTGTGAGCATATCACTTTCTTCTGTGATACCTATTCCCGCACGGTGGCGAGTACCTAGATTTTTGGCTACTGTCTGCGATGCGGAAAGGGGGAGAAAACATCCTGCCGCTAACACACGGTTGCCTTTTATTATAGTTGCGCCATCGTGGAAGGGCGCACGGGTATTGAAAATACTCTCGATGAGCGGCGCTGATACCAACGCTCCTAGCTCCGTACCTGTTTCTAAAATATGCCCGGGCACGCTGGTGGGGGCAATAACAATGAGCGCCCCCGTCCTTGTTTTAGACATAGTTTGGCATGCACGAATGATTTCGTCTACGGCAAGCCTTAAATCTTCGTCACTCAAGCCGTCCGATATATCGGTGTGTTTGGTGGGGCGGGAAAGATTGAAAAACAAAACCTTGAACTCCGATTGGTAGACCACCAACAACGCTACCGCCATAAACATAGTAAATAATGCAATCACACCACGAGCAACGGGGATTGGCACAAACCCATCAAAGATTATAGAGGCGACATAAATTATTAATATAAATGAATAGAGTAGTAAGAGCCTAAAGCTTTTTTTGCGAAAGAAAAAAACGGACATAGAAGTAAAGACCGCAAGCACTGCTGCGAGGTCAATGATGCTATTCCATTCCAAAACATATGCGGCGCTAGTCATACTACCTTTGTCCTTTGTTTTTAAATATTATAATACAACTTGCCATAATTTCCTAATGTATTTTACCGCTTGCCGCCAATTAGAATCCAAAACCTTTGTAAATTTCATCATCTTCTGGGGGAGGAGTGGGAATAATGTAGTTTTTCTCCCTCTCTAGCAATTTTTTGTATACGGTTGCATTAATAACAATTGCTAAAGCTGCAATAACTGCAACATCAATAGCGCCGGAAATAATGTGTAGCATGTTATCTCCCGTAACCACAGTTATGAAGGAAAGAACAGCAAATATACCGTTAATTACAAAATATAAAGTATATAGCCGCTTGAAAGCAACCGCTACAAACTGCGGATAAATCACCGTATGGGATACAATTAAATACCCAAATGTAAGCGCCGCAGTATAAACCGCAAAATTGATAAATTCGACACCAAAAGCATAGACTTCGGGAACCAAAAAGAACAAAAGTGAATACAGACCAATAATTGCATTGGCGGCAATGTAAACTACACGGGCAGTTTGTTTAAAGCTCTTTGGGTCGGAATGGGTGTACCGCCTTAAAAATAAGGAACGGTAGACAAGATGCAAAATTATCTCGAATATAATAACACCTATTAGCCCGCTCATAACAAGGTAAAAAACAATTACACCCGGGCTAGCGAGCATTGCAAAAAAATCTTGCCCTAGCACCTCATATAGCGTTTCCGCATCCACTCCGCTAGCGGCAAAGCCGTCACGCATTCCTACAAGCAATTCATTGTAGCTCCAACGCAAAGCGTAGTAATTGGCAAAAACATAGGATAGCCCAATGAGAATTACCCACACAAAGGCAGGAACTTTTTTGAGTTTATCAAATATTTCTAAAGACTTTTGCATCTGACTATTCTCCTTAAATCATAATTAATTTTGAAAGCGCCATTTTGAACGCTGTATCTTCGGGAACTGCGCCGCTTTTGAACATAAGCTCCGCTTGAGTGAGCGCATCTAAACAACTCTTTAGCTGCACTTTGGTATATTTTCTTGCTATTTCTCTCGCTTTTTGTATTGCAAAAGGCTTTGTTCCAAGATATTGGGCAACCTCTGCATTGCTTTTGGGGGAAAGCGCCGAATGCAACATCCGCCGATATTGCGAGATAAGCACGGCAAGCAAGTGGGAGTAAGGTGTGCCTTTTTTAATAAACCCGTCAAGGATATCTAACGCTTGTGATTTTCTTTGCAAGGCAAGCGCCTCCGAAAAATGATAAATCGCACTTTCGGCTGTGTTTGCCACCAATTCCGTCACATCCTCTTTGCTGATTTTTTTACCCTGTTTGTATGCGGTAAGTTTCTTTACCTCGGTGGTAATTCTTGCCATATCCCTTCCCGCATATTCAATTAGCCTGTCCGCCGCACTGCCATCAATGTTATAGTCTTTAATGATAAGCTTTTTTATATCGTATGTATCCAAGTAAGAAGTATCGATTTTCTCCATAAGTTTTTTGCTTCTTGCAGTGAGAAAACTCACATTGTCAAATACAAGATATGTGCCATCAAGCGATTTTATTATATTCTCAATAATGCCTTTTTCGTATTCTTTTTCCTTATATTTGGTATCCTTAACTATCACAACACTAGAGCTTTGAAAAAATGGAGAAGTTTGTGTGGCGTCGGATATGTCCTCCAAAGATGAAAGCTGGTCTATCACCTTGAGGTTGAAAGCTTTTTCTTCTTCGGGTACGAGTGCGGCAAAAAAACGCACAGCATAGTCACCCCAATAGGTATCCTCGCCCTCTATATAAAAGGCCTTGCCGCTTAGATTGTTGATGTTGAGAGAATTAGCTTTCATACAATGTATATTATATATTAAAAAAGCTCATTTTACAATAAAATGTTGGCTTATTTTTACATATTCATCTTTATTGAATATTGACGGCAACCATAAGCGATGTTATAATATATAAATAATGGGTAAAATTTTTCGTATAATAGGCTTATTTATATGTTGTATCATTGTCCTTTCTCTTGCAGGAGGCTGTTTGCCTAGCGCTCCGCCCGCTCCCTCTAAGCCCTTACCCACAGACCCTATCGACACACCAAAGCCGACAGACCCCAAAGAAGAAACGCCGGATAAGGGAAAAAAGGTGTTTTATGATATCCCCTATGGGGAGGGTGAGCGCCAAAAACTAGATATCTTTTTGCCTGAGCGCTTGGGAGCAATGAGGAATAGAGTACCTTTTTTTATGCTGATACACGGCGGCAGCTGGACGGGCGGCGACAAGTCGGATTTTTATTTTTTTACCGAACTACTAAATGAGTATGGTTATGGGGCGGTTGTTATCAATTACCGTCTTGTAGCGCCAGATGTAATATACACAGATATTTTAGACGATATGGCTAGTGCGTTTGCGCTACTAACAGAGATAGGCAAAGATTATATGTTAAATACAGACAAAGCCGCCCTATTTGGCAATTCTGCGGGTGGGCATCTTGCTTTGCTTTATAGTTATAAGATAAATAAAAATAGCCCCATACCCATTGCTTTTGTAGTTAGTCAAGTAGGGCCAACCGACTTTACCGACCCCGACTATTATAATAATGCCGCCGAGGAGGAGCTTGAGGAAAAACTTGAGCTTATCTCCCGTCTAACGGGGGAAAATATGAGCGCAGAGGATGCGCTTAAGGGCAATTTTCCCGATGCAATAAAAGATGCCTCACCCATTACCCACATAAGTACAAACTTCCCTCCCACACTGCTTGCATATGGTATGGCAGATACCCTTGTTCCTTATAGCAACGGTGTGAGATTGCTAGGCGAACTTCGCAAACACAATGCCAGCGACAACCGCTCCCGCCTTGTACTGTATAAAAATTCGGGACACGACCTTGCGGGTGACGAAGTCGCCCTTGCGGAAAGCGTAGGGGCGCTTTATGATTTTTCTTTAAATTATCTTCCTCTGCCAAGAGCATAAAAATTTTGCACCATTATTGTTTTTAAGATTGACTTTATGTAAATTAAGTCGTATACTATAAAAGGTTTGCATAAAACCACCGTAGCGTGCAATTATAAATACCCTTCGCTTGCAAGAAAAATCAGTCATTTTAAGGTCGTTTATTAAATTTCAGTTCCGGAAGAATATAGAGGAGGTAAACGACCAATGGCAGACAAAAAACTTGATTGCAGAGATTGCGGCAAGGAATTCCTTTTCACCGAGAGAGAACAAGAGTTCTACAAGGAAAAAGGTTTTGATAATGATCCTGTAAGATGCCCCGAATGCAGAAGGCTAAGAAAACAGCAAAAGCAAAGCGGCGGTTTCAACAAAAAGCGCTACTAAAAATTAAAAATTAATCTAGCAAAAACAAGGTAGCCGCCCCAAAATTGATTGGGGCGGTTGCTTTTATACAATTATAACTTGGGTTTTGAGCTAATTATAACTGGCTTTGTGTGCTTGTGTTGACAAAACTGGCTATAATAATGTATAGTTAATACAAAATAAAGTAGGGAGAGAAAAGCAGCAATGCAGCACAATATAGACCTATCTGAGGGATGGAGTTTTTCATCAAAAAACCAGCTTTTTTCAGGAAAGGTTGACCTTCCGAATTCCAACTACACCGCCCTAATAGATAGCGGTATGATGAATGACCCGTTTTTTGCAAAAAATGACGCCAATTCCCTTTGGGTAGCGGAGTTAGATTGGATTTATCAAAAAACCTTTTCCGCCGCAGAGGATATGCTAAATGCCGAATATGTAAGCCTTGAATTTGACAGCATAGACACTATTGCCGATGTCTGCCTAAACGGCAAACATATTGGCTATACCAGCAATGCCTTTTTACGCTATACCTTTGACATTAAAGAACATTTAAAACAAGGGGAGAATGAAATACAAGTATATCTGCATTCCCCTGTTCGGTATGTAAAGCAAAAACAGCGTCTTGCCAAAATGCCGCCCAACGCCTCGGGCATAAACGGCTTTAGTTTGATAAGAAAGCCCGCATACCACTTTGGTTGGGATTGGGCGCCCATACTGCCACCTTCGGGAATCGAAGGCGGGGTTAGGCTGCTGTATGGCAAGGGGGCGAAGATACAGACAATAAGCACAACCCAAGGCTTTATTAAGGATGCAGCCAACCTAACCGTAAATGTATCTTGCCTGCAAGCGGGAGCGGATACGGATATAAGGTGCGTGCTTTATTGCCCTGTTGGCGAACCTTGTGCCGAGGGCAATGCTCTTCCCTTTTCCGAAAAGAAAGGCGTAACTGATTTTAAGTTGACAATGTTAGTGCCGTCTCCCGAGCTTTGGTATGCTAACGGTATGCTAGAGCGCAAGGAACAACCTCTATATACCCTGACTGCCGAAATATGGGAGAATGGGCAACCCATAGAAAAGAAGAGCTTAAAGGTGGGATTTAGAGAAATAAAGCTATCAACAGAGCCGGACAATGAGGGGCAAGATTTTTGCTTTATTGTCAACGGCAGCCGTATATTTGCAAAGGGTGCTAATTGGGTGCCTCCCGATTGCTTCCGCACTCCCGTAAAAAAGTTAGAGAAATTGATTAAATGCGCTGTACGCTCAAACTTTAATATGTTGCGTGTTTGGGGCGGCGGCTATTATGCCTCGGAGGAATTTTTGGATTTGTGCGACAAATACGGTATTCTCGTATGGCACGACTTCCAATTCGCCTGTGCACCCTATCCGTTTTATGATAAAAACTTTTTACGCTCGGCAATCGAAGAAGCCAAACAGCAAATCGTGCGCTTGAGAAACCGTGCCTGCCTTGCACTGTTTTGCGGCAACAACGAAATTGAGCAGATGTCCGCCGCTTGGGCGCATAGGCGCAAGCTTAACGCACAAAATAAATATTTCTTTCATAAAACTCTCCCTAGTTTGGTTATGAGGTATTCGGATATTGACTATTGGGCAAGCTCCCCGTCCTCGGGCGTGCAACGGGTGACAAAGTCGGATGCGTTTGGCGATACCCATATTTGGGCGACTTGGCACGGAATGAAGTCATCTAGCTATTATTTAAAGCGTAAAACCCGCTTTTGCAGCGAGTTTGGCTTTGAATCCTTGCCCGATATGGATACAATAAAGGGATTTGTCAATAGTGAAAAGGATTTAAATCTACACTCATCCGTGATGAAAGCTCACCAAAAATGCATGTCTGGCAACGACCGAATCATATATTATATGATAAAAAACTACCGCATGCCCAATAATTTTTTCCACTTGATATATTTAAGTCAACTTATGCAAGCGGAGAGCGTAGCGGCGGGGGTTGAGTTTTGGCGGCGAAATATGGGGCGCTGTAATGGCGCACTTTATTGGCAGTTCAACGATTGTTGGCCCGCCACAAGTTGGTCTAGCATAGACTACAATGGTAATCACAAGGCATTGCAGTATTTTGCCAAAGAGTTTTTCCGTCCCGTACAGCCTTCCGTAGTGATAAAAAAAGGGCAAGCCTCCGTATTTGTAGCAAATGATTCCCTAACCGATTATCACGGACTGCTCCGCTACCGACTTGCCGACTTTGACGGGGGCATTGTCTTTTATGGAGAAAAGGAAATCCTAGTGCCTGCTTATAGCGCAGCAGAGGAAACACAGGTTGCACTTGACGCATATATAAAAAAGTCCGATTATAAGGATATGGCTTTTATTGCCGAGCTTGTGGATAAGGACGGCGAAGTGAGCGCCACAACAAACACATTGCTAGTTAAGGAGCGGGATGCGAGGCTGAAAAAAGCTGAGATTTCGTTTGATGTAGAGGAAAGTCCCCAAGGCTTTGCAATTAGCATAAGCAGCGACACTTACGCACGGCGAGTTATGCTTTGGGCGGACGGTCTAAACGCCCCCTTTAGCAAAAACTTTTTTGATATTGAGGCGGGGACGACGCATAAAGTTATGATTTGCAAAGATTGTGGGCTTAGCCTAGAGGAGCTAAAGGAAAAACTTAAATTCACCTCATTTGCCGATATCGTTCCCCAACACACAGTATGGAAAGAGCGGGCAATCAAGCTTAGAATTTCCCTAATGGCAATCAATTTGATAAACCGCATAATATACAGCTTCAACTAAAGGACAAAAGTGAGAACCAGAGTAACCGCACTGCCCGAAGAAAGACCAATAAATCATAGACCCATTCTATTTATTGCCACCGCTTTTATTTCGGGGATTTTTTTGGGAGGAGCGTTATTGCAAGAAAGCTTAACCTTTTTCCTTTCCGTTACGATTATATCAATCACGCTTTTATTGCTGATATTCTTTAAAAAACGGGCATTTATTGTCTTTTTAGCAACGCTATTAGCGGGGCTTTTCGCATTTTTTATATCCTATTCTTTTACCGAAGTCAAGGAAGGCACACGCTATCAAGTGGTAAGCGGACGCATCTCCGAACAGTACAAGGCAAGAGATGGCTATGAATATTCTTACCTCCTCACCGATATTACAATGTCGGGGGAAAATATATCCCGCAATGCCGTCCTCTACTGCAATGACCCCTTTGAAATAGGCAATTTGGTTACCGTTTACGGCGAGGCAGAAGCTTTTAACTATCAACTTTTTAGCGGTTACTCAATGAGCTATTACGGCGATAAAGTCAATTACAGAGTGCGGGCAAATATTATACTACTCGATAATGTGGGGCGGCAAAACTTTTTTGAAAAAACTTACCTGAAAATCAAGGATATTTATCTTAGAGAAATGGGGAACGCCGAGGGCGGTGTTGCACTTTCTTTGGTCTTTGGCGATAG
>Ga0265293_10013348_pt1 | contig 10673 bp, 9 predicted proteins | sample Munlanlewell138R_FD_192505 | JGI IMG/M metagenome (GOLD analysis project Ga0265293, IMG submission 192505) | Leachate microbial communities from a municipal landfill in Southern Ontario, Canada - Leachate well 138R | ecosystem: Engineered > Solid waste > Landfill > Unclassified | place: Canada... | reverse complement strand
GATGAGATGACCTTCAGCCGGCAAAAAATGAATATTTTTGTTGCATATAATTATCAACAATGAAAAACGAGAAAAAAAAACTACCCATTGCATCGGATCATGGTGGGTATGAGATGAAAGAATTTTTACGAAAAAAACTACTGGCTGTGGGTTATGAAGTTGTTGATTTTGGCACAGATTCACTTGATAGTGTGGATTATCCTGATATGATTCATCCCCTTGCCGAAGCTGTTTCTGCCGGTAAATATCCGCTGGGCATAATTTTATGTGGCAGTGGAAATGGGGCACAGCTTGCTGCTAACAAACACCGGGCTGTACGTGCTGCATTGTGTTGGGATATTGAACTGGCCAGGCTTGCCCGCCTGCACAATGATGCCAATATTTTATCGCTACCGGGCCGTTTTATAGCTTTTGAGTTGGCCTGGGAAATGGTACAAGTCTTTTTAAATACCGAATTTGAAGGTGGACGCCACCAGCAACGTGTACGAAAAATAGAACAGTTTTAAACTTTTAATTTCTCCGTTTTAATGAACGATCCATCCAGTATTTTTAATAAAAAAGCCGAACAGATAGCTTTTGATGAGACACATCGGGCCAAAATCAAGCACAATATTGGTCAATACGAAAAGGCTTTTGAAGATGGAAAGCTGCGTTATGCTAACCTTGAACTGGCGCGGCAACGTGCAGCGAATGTAAAATATAAAACTCTGTCGCAACTCGATAAATACCTGGTGGAATTTGAAATTAATTTCACCAATAATGGTGGCAAACTAGTCTGGGCCAGACATGCTGAAGAAGCTGTTGAGCTCATTGTGAAGTTACTCAAAACAGAAAAAGTAAAGAAAGTAGTGAAGTCAAAATCTATGACTTCTGAGGAGATAAAGCTCAACGAACAGCTTGAAAAAAATGGGATCCAGGCTGTTGAAACAGATTTGGGTGAGTTTATCGTTCAGCAGGCGGGCGAAAAACCTTATCATATCGTCACACCAGCCATGCACAAATCAAAAGAGGATGTGGCAGCACTTTATCACGAAAAGTTTAATACTGCAGCTGATAGCACACCCGGAGAAATTACAGCCTATACCCGCCAATTGCTCAGAGACGAATTTCAGTTGGCCGATGCAGCCATCACCGGTGCTAACTTTTTGCTGGCCGATGTAGGTGCTATCGCACTTACCGAAAATGAAGGTAACGGGCTGATGTCGATTGCTTTTCCAAAACTGCATATTGTGCTTGTAGGCATCGAAAAAATACTACCTTCGATAGATGACCTGGATTTATTTTGGCCTTTATTGGCTACTCACGGCACCGGACAAGTTATGACGGCCTATAACACCATCGTTTCAGGTACTGAATCAAAAAAGATGGTTGTGGTGTTGCTGGATAATGGCAGAAGCAATTTATTGGCTAAAAAGCGTCAGCGACAGGCTTTATCGTGCATCAGATGCGGTGCTTGCTTAAATGTGTGTCCGGTTTATAAAAATATTGGCGGACATACTTACGATACAACTTATACTGGTCCTATTGGTGCGGTGATAACGCCCCATTTAAAAGGTATGAAAGCTTATAAACACCTCAGTTTTGCTTCCACACTTTGTGGGCATTGCACCGAAGTCTGCCCTGTGAAGATTCCTTTGCATCAAATGTTGTTACTTAATAGGGAAGAGGCTGTAAAAGAAGGACTTACTAGCTCAGGTGAAAGATTTATGATGAAAACCGCTACACAGGTGTTGCAAAGCCGGCGTGCGACAGATTTTGCAGGGTCCACGGCAAAAAGTCTGGTGATGAAATATTTCTTCTCAAAAACCTGGGGTTCGCGTCGTACTATGCCAAAGCTGGCTAAAAAGTCATTCAGCCAGCTTTGGAAAGAAAAACATAAGTTGCAATAGCAGCTTACGGATTTAAAATCTCCTTTACCTTATTTCTTAAATCATCGCCTCGTAGGTTTTTGGCGATAATTATGCCTTGCTCATCCAGTAATATCGAGTGTGGTATGGATCGTACGCCATATAATTTTCCGGCAGCATTATCCCAGTATCCCAGATCGCTTACTTGCGTCCAATCGAGTTTATCGGCAACAATAGCTTCCCGCCATTTTTCGCCATCGGCATCAAAAGAAACACCGAATACATCAAAGCCCTGGTCTTTATAATCGTTGTAAATGGCAACAATATTAGGGTTTTCGGCACGGCAGGGGCCACACCACGAAGCCCAGAAATCGACTAACAAAACTTTTGGGCCAATTTGTGATGACAAACTAATCATTTCACCTTGAGGATTTTCCTGAGAAAAATCAATAAACGGCTGGCCTACTGCTACACGTTTCAGCACTTTTACGCGATCGTATAGCGCATCCAGGTAAACAGATTTTTTTTCGGGAGAAAAATTAATCACGATAGCTTCCAATTCATCCAATTCAAATTGATGGCTGTTGCTGTAGATTATATAATGCGACACCACATCAGAATTATTTTCCTTGGCAAAATTGACGATATAATTATTTTTCTCCAGCTCAGTTACGTCGTAAGCCTGCTCGGCAGCTTGCAGGGCCACCATATCATTATTGCTTCCGGCATCGCGATAGGCATTATAATGCTCTTGCAATTGCTTGTTAAATTCTTCAATACGCTGGTTAAAAGCGTTGTAGCGATCGTTAATTGCCGATCCGGTAATGGTGTGATCCTTTAAATTGCTGGCATCTGCTTCGATATTTATGGCTGATGCTTCCATAAAAACAGGCAGTTTACCACGCACATCTTCTATGGCAAGATAATATATCTCAGGATTTTCAATGGTTCCTGAGAACTGCAACTGGCCGGTTTCATTGCGGGCAGAATCAACTTTTAGCCATTCTCCATCCACACGTTTTTCGAGGCTTATCATTTTGCCATCGGCATTTTTGAGCTTAAGGTCAACAGTAAATTTGTTTGAAGGTGCTGGTTGCTGGCACGAAAAAAACAGCATTCCAACAATAGCGGACAATAAAAATAGGGTATTTCTCATTTTCTGATTTTTTAGTTTTTACAAAACTATTATTAATTGTGGCAACAAAACAAGTTTTTATCTGAAAATCAATGTTTTTTTAGGCTACTGAACAAATAAACCAATAGTAAAATTAGTATTTCCGAGATGGGTACGCTCAATAAAGTGCGGTATAGACTGCTTCCGATTTGGTTTAAACTAAAAGATTCGAGCAAGAACAGCGCCAGGTGATGCAGGCTGATTAGCGTGATAGAATAGCTAAAAAACCAGCGTCCTCCAAGTTGAGAAATGCCTGGTTCTTCAACACTTTCGGGCAGAGGCCTTCCGCTAACGAGCCTTACAACAGCAGGTCGCATAAATGCAAGCCATACCGTTGCTGCGGTATGCAAACCAGGTGTTGACATCATCAAATCCATTGCAAAACCCATCACAAAACCCGCAATTAGCAGCATCCAGCCGGGCATTGCAAAAGGTAGCATCAAAATGAAAAGTGGATAAACGTAAGGATTTACATAACCGCCAATGCGGATATGATTAAGCACCATAAGCTGCAAAATGAGTAGGCCTACAAATCTTAATCCATTGTTAAATGCTTTATTCATAAGGCCTTGTATTGATGAGTGAATCAATTTCGGCTTTGTGGTGGTTCTCTACAACATAAACCTGCCTGAGTTTATTAAAATGGGTAAAAAAGGTAATGTTTGCACTATTTAACGCCTCATTAGCAGAAGGATAATATTCAGCTATGGTACCTACTAAAATACCGGGCGGGAAAAGATGAGAGTGTCCGCTGGTAACCAGGGTATCACCTATTTTCAGTTCAAGATGCGTAGGGATATGCTCTATATGCCCCACCCTGTAATCGCCGCCTTCCCAGCTCAGATTGGCCAGTTGTCCGTTTTTCTTAAAGCGAACACTGATCACTGCAAACTTATGCAAGAGGCTGATGGCTGTGGCATAGTTTTTACTCACGCCGGTGATAATTCCTGCAACGCCTTCCGAAGAAATCAGTCCCATATCTTTGTGTACACCATGCGCTGAGCCTTTATCAATGATGATATAATTGTTGCGAAACTGTACGGAGTTGCTAACCACCCTGGCTTGCATAAAGCTAAAAACGCTGTCAAGGGTTTGAACTTTAAGGCTGTCAGTCTTTTCAGAGATATTATATAATTTTTCCCGCAGTCTGGCATTTTCATCTGCCAGCATTTCATTGGCTTGTTGCAGATAAAAATAATCTGTAATTGTTTTCTGAACATTATAAATCCGTCCGCTAATGCTGTTCGATAGCTTGAAAGCAGCTGATCGGTGATAGGTATTACTGCGCAGCAACATGCTGAGCGCAAGGGTTTCGAGCAGCAGAAAAAGCAGCAACAGGTGATTTTTTTGTAAAAAACGAAACAGGTTATACATACCTGAAGGTGTCGGTTCTGCGGTTTATTTGATTAGGAACGGGAATTTATCGAAGTTTTTGAGGGCTATACCTGTTCCACGGGCTACGGCGCGCAGCGGATCTTCGGCTACGTGTACCGGAAGCTTGGTTTTATTGTGTAATCTTTTGTCGAGCCCACGCAGCAAAGATCCACCACCTGCCAGGTAAATTCCAGTACGATAAATATCGGCTGAAAGTTCTGGAGGTGTCATTTCCAGTGCATTAAGTACGGCGGCTTCAATCTTGGAGATACTTTTGTCCAAGCAATGTGAAATTTCGGTGCAGTTAACCATTATCTCTTTTGGAATACCGGTGAGCATATCGCGGCCATGAACTGGAAAATCATCGGGCGCATTATCGATGTCGGGTAGTGCTGCGCCCACTTCAATCTTGATGCGTTCGGAAGTGCGTTCGCCAATGTTGATATTGTGTTGCTTGCGCATATATTCCTCAATATCAGCATTAAAATCGTCACCGGCAATGCGTATCGACTTATTATTTACGATACCGCCGAGAGCAATAACAGCAATTTCGCTGGTGCCTCCTCCTATGTCGATGATCATATTTCCGGTAGGTTCCAGCACATCAATGCCAATACCGATAGCGGCAGCCATGGGTTCGTGAATCAGTCGTACTTCTTTGGCACCGGCCTGTTCAGCAGAATCTTTCACGGCACGTTCTTCTACCTCGGTGATGCCCGAGGGGATACAAATCACCATTTTCAATGCCGGAGGAAACAATGATTTTTTGATACCGATCATTTTGATCATTTCGCGCATCATATATTCGGCAGCCTGAAAATCGGCAATCACGCCATCGCGCAAGGGGCGAATAGTTTTGATATTTTCGTGGGTTTTGCCGTGCATCATCATGGCTTTTTTACCCACGGCGATAATTTTACCGGTATCACGCTGTATGGCTACTATTGAAGGCTCATCGACCACTACTTTATCATTGTATATAATAACTGTGTTGGCGGTGCCCAAGTCGATCGCTATTTCTTTAGTCAGGAATGAAAAGAGTCCCATTATTTTTTCTTGTTAATGTTTAAAATGCCTAAAACCGGTAAATACCATCCTCATTCCGTGTTGGTTACAGAAAGCAACAGATTCCTGATCGCGTACTGAACCACCTGGCTGAACCACAGCTATTACGCCGGCTTCAAAAGCTATTTGCACCGAATCGGAAAACGGGAAAAAGGCATCTGAAGCCAGAACACTGTGTTCAAGATCAAGCTCAAACGACTGCGCTTTGGCAATGGCCTGCTTCAGGGCATCAATCCGTGATGTCTGACCGATTCCGGAGGCTATCAGTTGCTTATTTTTTGCAATAACGATGGCATTTGAACGGGAATGTTTGACCACTTTATTGGCAAAAACCATATCCTCAATTTGTTGATGATTGGGTTTAGCACTGGTCACTACTTTAAAATCTTTTTCAGATTCCGTTTGCACATCCTTATCTTGTGCCAAAAAACCGTTCAAAGCTGTTTTGTATTGTTGATTGGATAAGCTGACCGACCGCAAGCGCAAAATTATTCTATTTTTCCGTGATTTCAGGATTTCGAGTGTATTTTTTTCAAAATCAGGTGCTACGATAATTTCGAAGAACAACTTGTTGATGTTTTCGGCGGTTTTTTCATCGATGGGTCGGTTACATAGTAACACCCCACCAAAAGCCGAAACGGGATCGCCTGCCAGTGCTTGCTCATATGCTTCGGACACGGTGTCGCGGCAGGCCAATCCACAGGCGTTATTATGTTTTAAAATTGCGAAAGTTGTTTCGTCGAACTCTTGAAGCAGGTTGAGACCGGCATCCAGGTCGAGCAGGTTGTTGTAAGAGATTTCTTTGCCATGCAGCTGTTCAAAAAGCTGATCGAGCCGGCCATAAAAGCTTCCTTTTTGATGTGGGTTTTCGCCGTAGCGAAGAGTGGTTTGGTTCTGTAGGCTCAGGCGTACGCCCGATTGATCATTTTGCCCAATCCAGTTGTAGATGGCACTGTCATAATGCGAACTTACACCAAAAGCCAGCGAGGCAAAATGTAAACGGTCGCTTTGGGTACTTGCACACTGGTTTTTGGTGAGCAAGCTGAGCAAGTCGTTGAAATACGCTGCAGCAGGAACAACCAACACGTCTTCAAAGTTTTTCGCTGCCGCCCGGATCAGGGAAATGCCTCCGATATCTATTTTTTCTATGATTCGCTGTTTGTCATCGGTTTGTTTCAGGGTTTCCTCGAAAGGATATAAATCAACAATCACCAGATCAAAAGCCGGAATTTCATATTTTTTGAGTTGTTGTTGGTGTTCTTTTTCGGAAGATCGGGCCAAAATTCCACCGAAGACTTTGGGATGTAATGTTTTAACTCGTCCATCGAGGATAGAAGGGTAACCAGTGAGGCTTTCTACCTCGTGCACCGGAATGTTTATAGCCTGGATAAAATCAAAAGTGCCTCCGGTAGCGTAAAGCTGCACCTGATTTTGGTGAAGCAGCTCTACGACAGCTGCCAAGTTATCTTTGTAATAGACTGATATTAAAGCATTTTTGATTTTTTTCAAAGCAAATAAGTTAGGGGTTAATTTGATATGCAAGGTTAATAAAAATATGCGCTAGGTGCGATGAAAAGCCGGGAAGTTTTTTTTGGTTGGGATATGTTGATTTGCTGATTTGCTGATTTGTTGATTGAGTTTACGAGTTCTAAGGTGGATACTGTAGCCAACAAATGTCAATGTTTTGTTATTGGAGGAACTTCGTGAAGTTGCAGTACTGTCAAGAATATTGAGTTTAGGGGTTTGTCTTGTCCTGAAACAGCTTTGCTTTTTGGCAGCACGCGAAAGATTTGCGTAGTATCCAACTGCGTGGAATTATCCTTGTAGCAAACGCTACGTACGGAATCGTTTACTAAAAAACACTGTATAGGTCTTGCAACTCGTACTATATACTCAGTTTTATCAGGTATTTATAACTATTATTTCGTCTTTTAATTCGATGTGTTGAAGTCTTTTCGGAGGTTCAAAAATCAGTATTTATCTATGAAAAAACCAGATTTCTTATGCTTTTATTTAATAAATAGTTAAGTTTGTAAGCCAAAAAAATTGAAATAATGAAAACCAAATTCCATTTACTACTATCCTTTGTATTATTGGGCTTTGTCGCGAATGCGCAAAATCAGGACAAGCAGATGGCTAATTCCATCGTTAGGAATATGCTCGTCTATCAAATGATGAACGATTTTTCGACGGTAGTTCCGGCGTTTTTTTTCGTTCCTGGCTGGTTTGTTTTTAGCAGTTTTCAAGTAACGCATGTACCTGTTTTCGTTGACGAAGCTTATTATAGCACGGCGGAAGTGAATGGTACCAAAGATGCCCTTCACAAAGAGCTGTATGAGGCAATCAACATTGATTTTTTCCCTGAAATACCTGATGATAAGCAAATGGAAATCAGGGTGACAGATCAAAATCGCTTGCTTTATATACTGAGGTTTCAACGGGATGCCGATACCCTTGTTGTCTTGCAGATTTCAGGTAAAAATCAGGATGAAAAAAGCTTTAGTATTGCCGGGGGTGAATTGTTTCGTATCGTAAAGAAAGACAAACACGGTGTTTCCTATCGAAAATCAGAGTTTTTGGGCGATACCATGCATATGATTCGTGATTACGATTCTAAAAAGGAAATGTTCAATCATACTGAGATTAGGTTTTCCGATGGCCGATTAGATACCAAGACAAGTTTCCGGCAAAGAAGCCTGGGAAAACGTAGGCTAATCTCGACCGAGAAATATCACTACCTGAACAAGCAGCTCTCATCCGTTGAAAAGCACAATAGAAACGGCAGCTTGCTCGAAAGCACCACTTATGTCCATAACCTGGATAATAAATTAGTATCCATAAGTAAAAATAGCTTAAAAGTAAATTCAGTGATTTCCTATAGTTATGATGATGAGGGATTTATAAAGAAAAAAACATTTCACACGGGTAACAAGGATTATTCCCTTAAGTATTACCGGGATAACGGAAGAGTTAGCGGGTTTTTAATCGAAGGTCTTAATAATTCCTATGATAATGAACTGATTTTCGCGATAAATCTTGAAAACCAACTATCTCGCCTCCAGCATAAAAAACGCTACAACAGCATACCTCCTATGGTTAAGACGGAGGAGATGTTATTTGATTATCATTCAAATGGTAATATTAAATCAATTAGAATTTTCGATGTTCAGGGAAGACTCACCAAGGATATTAATTTTGAATACGCTTACTTCAATTTGTAGGTTTTAAAACCCCGAAGGTTTTCAAAACCTTCGGGGTTTAGAAGAAGAACTATCACACTATTCCTTTTGTCTAATAAACCACCACTTTATTTTGAACTCTTGAGTTTTCTGATTGGACTACAAAAAGATAAATGCCCGGCGAGAAATTTTGAACGGAAATCTGGTTTTGGACTAAACCGAGTTGCATTGCTTTTACCAGCTGTCCATTCATATTATAGATTTTAAGCTGTGCTTCTTTTTCAAAAAGTTTGGTAACATTTACCATGTTTTTTGCCGGGTTTGGGCTACAAAAGGAGGTAATGTCATTAGATTGGCCTTCTTTATCTTCAATACCAAGCGGATAAGAGGAGTAATAAGCTTCTGCTTTGTAGCTATAATCTGCAAAAAACAGGTGATTATTAAAGATATAAAGGGAAAAGCTATTGTTAACTTGCATCCATGTATCTGTCCATTCATAATAAATAGCGGTAACTTTTTTGGAATTATAGTCATATTCGTTGTCAATTTTATACTCGTTTACCCATTGGCCAGTTTCGGAATCCCAAAGCTGAAACTGCTCGAAAAGCAAGTTTCCCATAGGGTCGAACGCGAGGCTGTATCTAAACCAATTAACCCAATTATTGATTTCTACTTTCCAATCCTGCCTCTGTACTGAAAGCCTGTTTCCCGAAGCATCATAAGTGTAGTTGATAGTATAATCGTTTATCCAATCATCGATTCCAAAGTCCCAAATTTGTTTTAAAAAGGTAAGCATATTACCCGAGGCATCGTATGTATAACTGTGTTTATAAGAATTTATCCAATCGCTATTTTCGGAGACCCAATGCTTGCGAAACTCCGAAAGCTTATTTCCCGAATCATTGTATGTGTATATGTCTTCATAAGAAATTTCCCATTCATCGATTTCGGGAATCCAATATTGACGCAAATCCGAAAGTTTATTTCCTGAAGCATCGTATGCATAGCTGTGCTTAAACGAATTTACCCAATCGTCTAATCTAATTTTCCAATACTGATTTACGTATGAAATCCTGTTTCCCGAATCATCGTAGGAATAGGTGCGTAGCCAATCTTCCATTCCTGGTTCCCATCCCCGATATAGCTCTGAAAGTATATTGTTGGATGCATCGTAAGTGTAGCTATAATTCCATTCATTTATCCATTCATCGTTTTCGGAGTCCCAAATCTGATATTGCTCTGAAAGCCTATTTCCCAAATTATCATAAGTGTAGCTAAATTTAATGCTATTTACCCATACTCCGGTTTCGGTTTCCCAATTCTGAACTAAGAATGAAAGTAAGTTTCCAAAAGCATCGGTTGAGAACAAGACTTGTTGTCTATCTATCCATATTGCATTTCCAGAATCCCAAGTTTGAGAAAACATAAGTAACTCTCTCCCTGCAGCATCACGCGTATAAATTGTTTTTGTTTTTTCGCCGCTGGTATTGTAGCTAAAAGCACTATCGCAAGCATACATTACTTCATCTGTAATTCGTCCGTTTTTCCAGAATTCACCTTCTGGTAAAAAAGTATTTTGAACCGCGTGGTGATTGTGATATTCGTCAAAAACCCCAAAATTATCTGTTGTAGTCCTATTGAAATCGTGGTTTGCATCGGGTATTTGCTGATGCCTGTTTAAAAAGATTTTTTCCTGTTGGAAATGTTGTGGCTTGTCCTGTGCAAATATTGCTGTGCTTAATAGTATAAAAAACACGGAAGTGAGGAAATGGTTTGGTTTCATTGCTGTCTCTCTTACAGATTTGACCATCCAAAAATAAGCAAAAAAAATACATTTTGCGTGTAAATTTGGTATAAAAATAAACCGATAATACTTAAAACCAATTAGTGGGAATTGTTTTCTGTGTTGAAAGTCAGGGCCAGACTGTAAATCGTCGCAAGATAGTTGCAGACTTCTGTATTTGAGATAATTCAAACTTTATTTTCGTTTACCTATTCGACGTTTTGAAGTCCTGCCGGACGTTCAAAAGTCTG
>Ga0265293_10013347_pt1 | contig 10674 bp, 9 predicted proteins | sample Munlanlewell138R_FD_192505 | JGI IMG/M metagenome (GOLD analysis project Ga0265293, IMG submission 192505) | Leachate microbial communities from a municipal landfill in Southern Ontario, Canada - Leachate well 138R | ecosystem: Engineered > Solid waste > Landfill > Unclassified | place: Canada... | reverse complement strand
CAATATCATCTCTTTTAATGCTGTCGAATCCCTTCAGTCTTTTATATTCCCACTGCGGTTTTTCTAAAAAAGACTTGGTATTGACGATGGGAAAAGTGTGTTGAACCAATGGAAACGAGAGCGGTGTATTGGGAACACGCGGTCCGTAACTCGCTTTGCTGACAAAAAGAAAATCTCCTACCAGCAAAGTTTTTTCTAAAGAAGAAGTCGGTATCTGATAATTTTGAAACAGATAGGTATTGATAAAATACACGGCAACCAAAGCAAAGACGATGGCATCCACCCATCCCATAATTGTCAAAACGGTTTTATTCTTCGATTTCTTCCACCAGGTCCAAGGAATATATTTGGTTACAAAGGCATCAAAAACAACGGGCAGCAGGAACAGCCACCAGAAGTTGCCAACCCAAACAATGAACAATATGTAAATCAAACACCAGATACCGGCTCGTATCCACTGCCCGGTGGTGGCGTGCAAACGAGACTTCAGATCATACGATTTCTGTTCTTCTTCCTGCACAAATCCTTTTGTTTCTTTTTGCTTACTCATAGTTTGTTCAATTTATTGTAATTTCAACATGTCCTGCATGGTGTAGAAACCCTTTTTTCCTACTAAAAATTCAGCAGCCATCACGGCGCCCAATGCGAATCCATGACGGTTATTCGCTTTATGTTCAACAGTGAGCGTATCTATTTCAGAGCTGTACGTAACGGTATGTGTTCCCGGAACTTCATCTTTACGAATTGATTTAATGGCTAAATCGTCCGGTTCACTTTCAGCTGTTTTAGACCATTGCTTTTTTCTGTCTAAATTTTCTATGATTTCTTCGGCTAAAGTGATGGCAGTTCCGCTCGGAGCATCTAATTTCTGTGTATGATGAACCTCCGTGATGCCCACATTATAATATGAAAATTGGTTCATCAGCTTCGCTAAATATTGATTGACCGCCCTAAAAATACTTACACCCACACTGTAATTAGAGCTCCAGAAAAGCGCATGTCCATTGGTCTCAATCTCGTGTTTCAATGCCGGCAAATGCTGGCTCCAACCGGTAGTGCCGCAAACAACAGGCAGTCCGACTGCAAAGGCACGCAAGATATTCCCTAAGGCAGCATTTGGCGTAGAAAACTCGATAGCCACATCAGCTTTCTTAAATACATCCGATTCAAAGTCAGCAACATTATTTATATCAATAATGCAGGTGATTTTATGTCCACGATCCATGGCAACGCGTTCAATGATTTGTCCCATCTTTCCGTACCCAATCAATGCTATTTTCATCTCTCCAATAAAATTTTCAATTTATATTTTTGTTATTATTAATTCAATACTCCATACTAACAGATCATTATTTTCGCTTCTACTCCTCAACCTGATATAAAGCTTTTACGAGGTGTCGGTTTACAAACTATTTCCTCAAAAACATAAAACCAAAACACATTCTTTACGAGACAGATTAATATTGATTTGTTCTTAATAAAACGAGTGTACAAGCCTCTTCATAAGCAATCTCATTCTTTTTCAACAACTCCTGAAACTCCGGATTTTCTGTTCCCGGATTAAAAAGTACGCGTTTCGGTTTGACAGCTATCACATAATCATAATATACAGCTTGATTTTTTGGACCTACATACAATGTTACGGTATCAATATCATTGAATTGAATTTTCTCTGTTTGGATGGTCTGATTAAATATTGTATCAGGACGCAGACCAAGAAGTTCAATCTCATGTCCGTGTTTCAACAGACTTTCAGCAGCTTTATAAGCATATCGTTCGGGATTGCTACTAGCTCCTATAATTAATGTTCGTTTCATAGGTGAATAACTTAATTCCAATAGTTGTGAGGAATCACAAATAAAAAATCTAAAGCGACAAAGTTATAACTTTTCTGAGAACAGAACAACAATTAAAATATTAATTCTTCAACCGGTACACATATGTGACTATTCTTTGATAAAATCATACATTTTATTGAAAAAAAATACTATTTTTGCAGTAAATTTTTTACTATAAGTTATTTGTGGTGTATAAAAGATATTTTAAACGCATCCTTGATGTTGTACTTGCTTTAACAGCATTGTTAATCTTGTCTCCGTTTTTTGTCATTATATTGGTTGTCCTTGCCATTATTGGGAAGCATCCGTTGTTTTTTACCCAAGAACGAATAGGGTATAAGAATAAGGTATTTAAAATCATCAAATTAAACACCATGTATAAAAATGCCGATAATGGGGGGATCAACAGTCTTTCCACTGACAGCGATACACGTGTTATTCCCTTCCGTCGATTCCTGAGAAAAACCAAAATAGATGAATTACCTCAATTATTGCATGTTCTAAAAGGTAGCATGTCTATTGTCGGAGCACGTCCTCAAATGCCGGTTGACTTCCGAAAATACGCCCCTGAAGTACAAAAACACATATACGACACACTTCCCGGTATTACAGGCATAGGATCTATCATCTTTCGCAACGAAGAGAAATGGATCTCTAAAGCCAATGGCGATAAACATGCATTTTATCGTGAGCATATCTCTCCTTACAAAGGTTCTGTTGAGCTGTGGTATCAAAACAATATCTCTCTGAAGAACGATATACTGATTATAATTGTTACAGCTTTTGTGTTGATTTACCCTAAATCTGAATTGGTGTACAAGATATTCAAAGATCTGCCTCCTAAGCCGGAGGTGTTTAATTGTTGATTGTTAACTTTCTAACTTTATGAACCCTTCGACTACGCCCAGGGCATCACTTTCTAACTTTATAAACTTTCTAACTTTATAACTTTATAAACTCAACCATCATCATATGAAAATCGCTATTGTAGGAACAGGATATGTCGGATTAGTTTCCGGAGCTTGCATGGCAGACATGGGAGCACACGTGGTATGTGTAGATGTAGATAAGCAAAAAATTGAAAACTTGAAGCAGGGCGTTATTCCGATCTACGAACCGGGATTGGAAGAAATTGTTTGGCGCAACGTGCAAGCAGGCAGGTTGGAGTTTACTACTGAACTGAAGGAGATATTGGATGATGTAGAAATAGTTTTCAGTGCTGTAGGTACGCCGCCCGACGAAGATGGCAGTGCTGACTTAAAATATGTGTTGGAGGTTGCCCGTACCATCGGACAGCACATGAAACAATACGTACTTTTAGTTACCAAAAGCACAGTGCCCGTGGGTACGGCTGATTTGGTCAAAGAAACCATGCAAAAAGAATTACAAATCCGAGGGGTTGACATACCTTTTGATGTGGCTGCCAATCCTGAATTTTTGAAAGAAGGCGATGCCATCAACGACTTTATGCGTCCCGACCGTGTAGTCATTGGTACCGAAAGCGAAAAGGCGAAAGATTTATTGTCTCGTTTATACCGTCCTTTGATGCTGAATAACTTCCGAGTGATTTTTATGGATATCCGTTCTGCGGAGATGACTAAATATGCAGCCAATGCGATGCTGGCTACCCGCATCAGTTTTATGAACGATATTGCAAACTTGTGTGAATTGTTAGGTGCTAACATCAATATGGTACGAAAAGGCATAGGTACAGACTCTCGTATCGGCAGTAAGTTTTTGTATCCTGGTTGTGGTTATGGTGGTTCTTGTTTTCCAAAAGATGTAAAAGCACTGATTCAAACTGCCGATAAAGTTGGCTATGATTTACAGGTGCTGAAAGCTGTAGAAGCAGTCAATGCATATCAGAAAACCGTATTGTTTGAAAAATTGCACAATTATTATCAAGGTAAATTACAAGGTAAAACCATTGCACTTTGGGGCTTGTCTTTTAAACCCAACACCGATGATATGCGCGAAGCGACTTCTTTGGTGCTGATAGAACGTTTATTGGAAGCCGGTGCCTATATACGGGTGTTCGATCCGGTTGCCTTGGAGACAGCCCAAGTGACTGTTAAACGTAGTCTTTCGCATTTACCCACTGAAAACATCTATTATGCGACTGATGCATATGACGCCGTTTTAGATACCGATGCTTTATTATTGGTGACGGAGTGGAAGGAGTTTCGAATGCCGAGTTGGCGTGTCATCAAAAAATCGATGAACAAAGCCTATGTAGTTGACGGGCGTAATATATACGATCCTAATGAGCTGAGGGAGTCAGGGTTTGATTATTCAGCGATAGGTGTGAGGTAATTATTGTCAAATTTATTAATGCCGGAATAACAAATGGTTTCTTCTGTTCGTCCTATACAAAACAACAAATCTCTTATTTTAGTGACCGGTGCCGCCGGTTTTATCGGTTTTCATTTGGTGAAAAGATTATTACATGATGATTGGCAGGTAGTGGGGTTGGATAATATCAATGACTATTACGATATCAATCTGAAATATGCACGCTTAAAAGAGTTGGGAATAGAGAGAAACAACATTTCTAAAAATGCGCCGGTTAGAAGTTTATTGCATAATAATTTTTCATTTGTGCGGATGAACCTTGAAGACGAAGTCGGCGTGCTGCAGCTATTCGACACGTATCAATTTCAATATATCTGTCATCTTGCTGCACAGGCCGGAGTCAGGTATTCTTTAGAAAATCCCATGGCTTATATCAACAGTAATATTGTGGGATTTACTAATATATTGGAATGTGCTAAAAATTACGATATTAAGCATTTGGTTTATGCCAGTTCCAGCAGTGTGTATGGTTTAAACGCAAAAATGCCCTTTTCAACTCATGAAGGAACCAATCATCCTGTTAGTCTGTATGCAGCTACAAAAAAAAGCAATGAATTGATGGCTCATGTATATAGTCATTTGTACAATTTGCCTACTACAGGTTTACGTTTTTTTACTGTTTATGGTCCTTGGGGACGACCGGATATGTCGCCCATGCTTTTCGCTGATTCCATTATGCAGCGTAAGCCGATAAAAATTTTCAACCATGGTAATATGACTCGTGATTTTACTTATGTCGATGATGTAATTGAAGGTATGATGCGAGTTATCAACCGACCTGCGAATAATAATGCCGCATGGGATTCAAATTTTCCTGACCCTGCCGATTCATCCGCACCTTATCGCATCTATAATATCGGAAACTCCTCACCCGTCCGATTAATGGATTATGTAGAAACTATGGAAAATGCTTTTGGCAAACAGGCAATAAAAATATTTTTACCAATGCAAGCCGGCGATGTTCAGCACACTTTTTCTGATGTGTCTGATCTCAAACAGGAATTTGATTATCGTCCGAATACAAGTCTAAAAGAAGGATTGAAGCAATTTGCAAAATGGTATAGAGCATATTATTTTTAATTGTTTGATTCTTTTTTTTGCAACATCATCAGACTCAATTTCATCTTCTATCTGTCGTATCAAAAATAGTCACGGCTATTTATTGATAGAGCGGGCATATAAAAATCATCACATTCAAAATCTGTGATAATATTAAATATGCAAGTTTTATCCAATCATTGAAAATAAAATATTAACGTATGGAAAAAATTAGTTCTCTACTGTTGCTGTTATTTTTACTTTTATCATGTGAATTTGCAGACATCAACCTCCCGGATGCAGAGCCTGTTCCTTTAAAAATAGGCATGGAAAAACGGGTAGCACAGGACAATGAATTTGCTTGGGATCTTTTCAAACATGTCCTTGCTGATACGAAAGAAGAGAATACTTTGATTGCTCCGCTCAGCGTGAGCATTGCTTTGGGCATGACCTGGAATGGCGCCGGTGGCGAAACCAAAACAGAGATGGAGTCAACTTTAAAAATGTCGGGCATGTCGGCCGAAGAAATTAATGAATATTATCAAATCATGCAAAATTCATTAACCACTGTCGATCGATCTACCAAACTGAATATCGCCAATTCCATTTGGTATAAAGACGGCTATCCCATCTATCCCCCCTTCTTGGATATCAATAGAAAGTATTTTGATGCAGAAGTTTCAGCCTTGGATTTTACTAATCCAAAATCCTTAGATATTATCAACAATTGGTGCTCCGACAAGACCAACGGATTGATTAAAAATCCTTTGGATGAAATTCCTGCAGATGCCATTATGTATTTGATTAATGCTATTTATTTTAAGGGGATTTGGAGTAGTGAATTTAAAAAGAAAGACACTTCAGAAAGGGATTTTACCACTGCAGACGGAACAAGCCACAAAGTGGATATGATGCAGCAAGAGCAGATTTTTAATTATTTTGAAGATGAAGAAACACAGTACCTCGATATGCCTTATGGTAATAATGCTTTCAGCATGACAGTAATTTTACCCAAACAAGGGAACACCATTGGTGATTATCTGAAAAGTTTTGATTTAGAAAGCTGGAGCGAGATCACGCAAAATCTCAGTCCAAGAGAAATTAAGGTTTATTTCCCGAAGTTCAAGGTGAAAAGCAGGCTTGAATTACAAAAGACCTTAGCAGCTATGGGCATGCCACAAGCCTTCACTCCCCATGCTGATTTCTCACGTATGTCGGAAAGAGATTTGATGATCTCCAGAATTATCCACAGTACTTATTGCGATGTCAATGAGAAAGGTACGGAAGCAGCTGCTGTCACCATTGTTGAAATGATTGAGACAGCCACGCCACAGAACCCGATTTTCAATGCCAATCGTCCGTTTATTTTTATCATTCGTGAAAAAAGCACGGGTGTTATTTTGTTTATGGGTAAAATGGGATCGGTTGAGAAATATAAATAATTTTTATTCCCTGATTAGATTTTAGTGATTTGTTTAACAAGGCTGTCTGTATGTAAATTGATGTTCAGACAGCCTTAATTTTTATGGCTGGCTCTATTCAATAAATTTTCTTAAATTTGTCGCTTGAATTTCGGATAATATTTCCATGAATAAGATTATAGCTAAAGAATATTTTTCAGATAAAGTTGTCAAATTAGAAGTAGAAGCTCCTTTGATTGCCAAAGCGCGCAAAGCCGGTCATTTTGTGATTGTACGTGTCGGTAAGATGGGCGAACGTATACCGCTTACCATTGCTGATGCTGATATTGAAAAAGGCACCATCACCTTGATAGTTCAAATGATGGGCGTTTCATCTATCAAATTAGGGAAATTAGAAGTTGGTGACTCCATCACAGATTTGGTTGGACCGCTTGGTAAAGCTACACATATTGAGAACTTTGGCACTGTGGTATGTGCTTGCGGTGGCGTAGGTACTGCTCCTATGTTACCCATAGTAACTGCCCTCAAAAAGGCTGGCAACAAGGTCATTACTGTCTTGGCAGCACGCAGCAAAGAGTTGATTATCTTGGAAGATCAAATGCGCTCGCTGTCCGATGAACTGATTGTGATGACTGACGATGGTTCTTATGGAAATAAAGGTTTGGTAACCAATGGTATCGAGACTGTCATCAACAGAGAAAAAGTAGATTTGTGCGTAACCATTGGTCCGGCTATTATGATGAAATTTGTGAGCTTGCTGACTAAAAAATACGACATCCCTACAGTTGCTTCCTTGAACACCATTATGGTGGATGGAACCGGTATGTGTGGGGCTTGTCGCGTTACCGTTGGCGGTAAAGTGAAATTTGTATGTGTGGATGGACCCGAGTTCGATGCCCACCAAGTTGATTTTGATGAAATGCTGATGCGATTGGGAGGCTATAAGGATATTGAGCGGGAGGAGATGGAAAAGCTAATAACCAAACAACAATTGAATCGGAAATCAATACCAAATAGTTAATAATTAATGAAACGAGCATGCATATCCTACACACATTCAAGGTCGTGGTAATATTGACATGCAAGTTCCATACAACCTTTAAACAGTAATTTTCGTATGAAATACCTCATAATTCTTGGCGACGGCATGTCGGATGAACCCATTCCCGAATTAGGGAATAAAACGCCTTTGCAAGTAGCACAGAAACCACATATTGATAAACTTGCGGCTTTGGGTCGTTCGGGCATGCTCTATACCATCCCTGAAGGCTTTGAGCCGGGGAGCGAAATTGCCAATCTCAGCGTGTTGGGTTATGATGTGGCAAAAGTTTTTGAAGGGCGTGGATCCTTAGAAGCTGCCAGTATGGGTGTAGAAATAGCCGATGACGAAATGGCAATGCGTTGCAACCTGATTTGTATAGAAAATGGTATCATTAAAAATCATTCTGCCGGACATATCAGCAATGAAGAAGCGAAAGAATTGATTCTCTTTTTAGAAAAAGAATTAGGCGATGAAGTCCTGAGTTTTTTTGCAGGCGTTTCTTATCGTCATCTTTTAAAGATAAAAAATGGAAGCAAGAACATTCATTGCACACCACCGCATAATGTACCGGGAACTGCCTTTAAAGATGTTTTAGTGAAAGCAACAGACTCGAGTGGCGAGGCAACTGCTCAATTATTAAACGATTTGATCATACGGTCTCAAGCATTACTTGAAAATCATCCGGTCAACTTGAAGCGAGCAGCCGAAGGCAAAGATAAAGCCAATAGCATTTGGCCCTGGTCGCCGGGCTACAAACCTGCCATGCAAACCATGCAGGAGTTGTACGGCATCAAAAGCGGAACAGTAATTTCTGCTGTAGATTTGATACGGGGCATTGGTGTGTATGCAGGATTGAAAGTCCGCTTGGTTGAAGGTGCCACCGGCTTGTACAACACCAATTATGAAGGCAAAGCCAAAGCAGCCATCGAAGCACTTAAAATAGATGATTTTGTATATTTGCATATTGAAGCCAGTGATGAAGCGGGGCATGAGGGGGATGTAAGTCTGAAAACAAAAACCATTGAGTATTTAGATAATCGCATTGTAAAGCCGATTTTTGAGGCAATTTCCAAATGGGATGAACCGGTAACAATCGCTATTTTGCCCGACCATCCCACCCCCTGTGCAAAACGTACACACACTATGGATGCTGTGCCTTTTACGATTTACCGTCCGGGTGAAAAAACTGATGCAGTGATGGTGTATGATGAATTTAGTTGTAGAGACGGTGATTATGGAACACTGAGAGAGCAAGAGTTTATTTATACCTTATTGAAGAAATAGCAAAAAAAGAAAATGAGACAATCCGGGAAAATCCAAACACAAGGAATCAAATATGCCGGTTCCAAGTTGAAGATTATCCCTTATATAATCAAAGAAATACGGGCACTGAAAGGTGTCAGCACGGTCTTAGACGGGTTCAGCGGAACCACGCGGGTATCACAGGCTTTTGCACAAATGGGCTATCAGACTACTTCCAACGATATAGCGGTATGGTCGGAGGTGTTTGCCACTTGCTATTTAATCGCCAATAAACCTAAAGCATATTATCAGACAATCATGGATGAATTAAATGCTTTAAAGGGATTTGACGGTTGGTTTACTGAATATTATGGTGGCGATGAGGCAGCACAGAAAAAGCCCTTCCAACGCAAAAACACGCAGAAATTGGACGCCATCCGGTACGCAATTGATCAAATGCAGCTTCCTTGGGAAGATAAATCTGTAGTATTGACAGCACTGATTTTAGCTTTAGATAAGGTGGATAGTACCATAGGACATTATGCGGCTTACTTGTCGAAATGGTCGAAACGCTCTTACAAGGATTTGAAATTGGAAGTGCCCATGCGCCTCCATCTACCTACAAAAAATCGGGTGATGCGTGGAGATGTGTTTAGTGCAATTCGTACAAATTTTTACGATTTCGCATACCTTGACCCGCCCTATGGTTCGAATAATGAAAAGATGCCTTCCAGTCGTGTGAGGTATCAATCTTATTATCACTTATGGACCAGCGTAATTTTGAATGATGAAGCGGCGGTCTTTGGCAAAGCCAATCGCAGGGAAGATACGCGTGATAATCAAGCGGTTTCCGTGTTTGAGGAATTTAAGAAAAATGAAGATGATAATTTCATCGCTTTGGAAGCTTTGAAAAAACTGCTGCATGACGTGCAAGCCAAATATGTGATGCTTTCGTACAGTTCAGGCGGCAAAGCGAGTAAAGAAGAATTGCATGCAATCATCACCTCCTCAGGAAAATTGCTCAAAGCCATTGAGATTGATTACAAAAAGAATGTAATGGCTGATATGCGATGGACGCACGAATGGGTGAATAGCGATGGAGCACATCAGGAGTATTTGTTTTTAATGGAAAAGGGGGGTGTGTGATACGAGTTACGAGTTGCGGGGTGCGGGGTGATTGATAAATAGTAATTCGTAAATTGTAAATTGTAAATTTCTAACACTCTGTGTTACTCCGTGTTTCCTCCGTGAAACTCTGTGCTACTATATCTTAATAAATAAAAATGAAATCCCTCAAAACTCCCCCTCCGGGGAATTTAAGGGGCTAGAAAAATAGTTACATGTTATATTACAGTACAAACAAACAAGAATCGGGAGTTAGTTTAAGAGACGTTGTCATCAAGGGTTTAGCAGATGACAAAGGTTTGTATATGCCAAATTCCATCCCGGTATTACCGGAAGAGTTTTATCAAGATATGCATACAATGTCTTTGCAAGAAATAGCATTTTATGTGGCAGGTCATCTTTTTGGAGAAGATATTCCGAAAGAAGATTTAAAACAAATTGTATATGAAACCCTGAGTTTCGACATTCCTTTGGTGAAGGTGAAGGAAGGCATTTACAGTTTGGAACTTTTCCACGGTCCTACCCTCGCTTTCAAAGATGTAGGGGCACGTTTCATGTCGCGTATGCTCAGCCATTTCATCCGGCAAGAAACTCAGACCAATGACTTGGTGCATGT
>Ga0265293_10013345_pt1 | contig 10677 bp, 7 predicted proteins | sample Munlanlewell138R_FD_192505 | JGI IMG/M metagenome (GOLD analysis project Ga0265293, IMG submission 192505) | Leachate microbial communities from a municipal landfill in Southern Ontario, Canada - Leachate well 138R | ecosystem: Engineered > Solid waste > Landfill > Unclassified | place: Canada... | reverse complement strand
GCAGCGGTTTTTCGCGGCGACGGAAGCGCTGATAGTCGAACAGGCCCGAGCCGAGGAACAGGTTGGACGTCGGGCAGAATACAGCGACCGAGCCGGCATCCGAGATCACATCCGCCTCGCGCTCGGAGAGGTGGATGGAGTGGCCAAGCAGCGTGCGCGAACCCAAAAGACCGTAATGGGCATAGACGTCCGTGTAGTCCTTAGCCTGTGGGTAGAGTTCGCAGGTATAGGCGATCTCGTCATGGTTTTCCGACAGATGGGTCTGGATATGCAGGCCGGGAAACTCCTTGGCCAGCACGCCGGCCATTTCCATCTGTTCAGGCGTCGAGGTGATGGCGAAGCGCGGCGTGATGGCATAGTGCTGGCGACCTTTGCCGTGCCATTCGGCGATCAGCGCCTTCGTATCGTCATAGCCAGACTGCGGCGTGTCGGTGAGGCCGCCCGGCGCGTTGCGGTCCATCATCACCTTGCCGGCAATGTTGAGCATGTCGCGATCATGCGATTCGGCGAAGAAGGCTTCCGCCGATTCCCTGTGCACCGAGCAATAGGCGGCCACCGTCGTGGTGCCGTGGCGGATCATCTCGTCAAGGAACAGGCGCGCAATGCGGCGGCCGTGCTGGGCGTTCAGGAACTTGGTTTCTTCCGGGAAGGTGTAGGTGTTGAGCCATTCCAGCAGTTCAGCGCCATAGGAGGCGATGACCTGCATCTGCGGGAAATGCGCATGGGCGTCGATGAATCCGGGCACCAGCAGATGCGGCCGGTGGTCGACCACCTTCGCGCCCTCCCCGGCTTTCGCGGCAACATCGGCATAGGCGCCGGCGGCAGCGATCCGGCCATCCCTGAGCAGCAGGCCGCCGTCCTCCTCGTAGCGCCATGCGCCATGGTCGTCGATCGCTTCCGGCCAGCGCAGGAAAGTGAGCGTACGGCCGCGCAGAAGGGTTTCGGTCATGACAGGTTCCCTGGCTTTTTCGGCTGAGGATGGTCCGGCGTATCAGCCCGCCGGAAGGCTTACATCATTCGCGCCCGTCTTCGAACCATGCAATGAGCAACTGGCGTTCCCGGTCGGTCATCTGGGTGACGTTGGCGGGCGGCATGGCATGGCTGCGGCCTGCCTGAAGATAGATTTCGCGGGCATGGGAGGCGATCGCCTCGTCGCTGTCCAGAATCACGCCCTTGGGCGCATGATAGATGCCGTCATAGAACGGTTCGGATGCATGGCACATGGCGCAGCGCCCCATCACCGTGTTGCGCACGGCGGGAAAATGCGTCGAGGCGATATAGACTTCACCCGTTGCCGTAGCGGCTGCCTTCGGCTCGCCGGTCAGTACCTTCGGCACGGTCGACAGCCAGATGATGATGACGAACAGGATGGCAGCCACCAGCCAGGTCCAGGTCGGGTTGCCCTTGCGGGCATGGCCGGTGTTGAAATAATGGCGGATCAGCACGCCGATCAGGAACACCAGCGAGGCGATCACCCAGTTGTACTGCGTGCCGAACGCCAGCGGATAGTGGTTCGACAGCATCAGGAACAGCACCGGCAGGGTCAGGTAGTTGTTGTGCACCGAGCGCTGCTTGGCGATCTTGCCGTATTTCGGGTCCGGCTTGCGGCCGGCAATGAGGTCCGCGACCACGATCTTCTGGTTGGGAATGATGACCATGAAGACGTTGGCCGACATGATGGTCGCCGTGATGGCGCCCAGATGCAGGAAGGCGGCGCGGCCGGTGAACAGATGCGTCAGCCCCCAGGCGATGAACACCAGAATGCAGTAGAGGAAGATCATCAGGCCGGTGTCGCTCTTGCCGAGGAAGAGCTTGCACAGATTGTCGTAGGCCAGCCAGCCGACACCGATGGTAGCCAGCGAAATGCCGATGCCGACGGGAACCGACACGTCGAGCACGTTGGGATCGATCAGGAAGAGGTCCGCGCTGGCATAGTAGACCACGCACAACAGCGCGAAACCGGACAGCCAGGTGGCGTAGCTCTCCCATTTGAACCATGTCAGGTGTTCGGGCATGGCCGCCGGCGCGACCAGATATTTCTGGATGTGGTAGAAGCCGCCGCCGTGGACCTGCCACTCCTCGCCGAACGCGCCTTCAGGCAGGCCCGCACGCTGGCGCAGCCCGAGATCGAGGGCGACGAAGTAGAAGGACGAGCCGATCCACGCAATGGCGGTGATGACGTGCAGCCAGCGCACGGCAAACGACAACCAGTCCCAGAAAATAGCGAAATCCAGCATGCTCCACCCCTTGTCGGCAGATGACAACTTTACGGACTGTCCTGCGAACGAAAAGAGCCCATTGGCCCGATGACTTTCAAAAAAAAATGGAAAATACTATTGTCGTTCCACGCAGCCGCATGAAAGCCACGAAACCCGCATGGCCTATCTCGACAATATCGCCGTTTTCGTCCGTGTCGTCGAACTGGGAAACCTGTCGGCGGCAGGGCGGGATATGCGCATTTCGCCGGCCGTCGCGTCGAACCGTATCAAGGAGCTGGAAAAGCACCTCGGGGTGCGGCTGTTCAACCGCACCACGCGCCAGTTGATGCCGACCGAACAGGGAAATGTTTTCTACACCGGCGCGAAGCAGATCCTCGATGCAGTCGCCGAGGCCGAGGCGGCGGTGACGGCTCTTTCCGGCCAGCCGCGCGGCACCATCCGCGTCACAGCGCCGCTGGGGCTTGGCCGGCGCCTGATCGCGTCGGGCATTCCCGAGTTCCACGACAAATATCCCGACATAGAGGTGCGCCTGCGGCTCTCCGACCACAATGTCGATATTCTGAAAGAGGGCATCGACGTCGCGTTCCGGCTGGGGGTGATCGAGGATTCTTCGCTGCGCCTGCGCGGCATTCTGGAATGCGAGCGGGTGCTGGTTGCCTCACCGGATTATCTGGAACGGCGTGGCGAGCCGGCCGACATCAACGAACTGATCCAGAACAAGCACGATTGCCTGATGCTGCGCTTTCCGGGATCGCGCGAGTTCTACTGGATCCTGCAAACGCCGAACGGGCCGCAGAAGTTCGAATTTCGCGGGCCCTACGACAGTGACGACGGCGACGTGCTGACGGAATGGGCGCTTGGCGGGCGTGGCATCGTCAACAAACCGCGTTTCGAGGTGGAGCCCTATCTGCGACAGGGACGCCTGCGCGTCATTCTTCAGCAGACCCCGCCAACTCCGGTGCAGCTTGCCGCCGTCTATCCGCACAAGAAGCTGCAGGACCCGAAGGTGCGCCTGCTGCTCGATTTCATGGCGGAACGCTGCCAGAGGCTCATTCGCGACGCATTGGTGCCGCGATCCCCGGGCGCGCCGGCCGATACAGCTGCCAAAAAGCCGCAGCACGCTTGAGGAACCGATTGCGGAAGCGCACATTGTTGTGTGAGGGGGCGGGGCTTTTGCCGCGCCCCGTCGAACAGCAACTGAATGGAGCTTCCCAATGGCAACGATCCAGACCCATAACGACCTGAAATCCAACACGCGCGCGTCCTCGATCGAGGTATTGAACGCGCGGCTGGCAGATGCCATCGATCTGGCGCTGATCACCAAGCAGGCACACTGGAACGTGAAGGGTCCTCAGTTCATTGCCATTCACGAGATGCTCGATACATTCCGGACTGAACTGGACGAGCATGTCGACACCATAGCCGAACGCGCCGTGCAGCTCGGCGGCACCGCTTATGGAACGTCACAGGTGGTTGCGAAGGAAACTACCCTCAAGCCTTACCCGACCGAAATCCACAAGACCAAGGACCATCTGGCCGCGCTCATCGAGGCCTATGCGGCTGCTGCCAAGGGCGCGCGTGACGCCATCAGCGAGACTGACGAAGCCGGGGACGCCGATACCGCCGACATCTTCACGGCCTATTCGCGCTCGCTCGACAAGTTCCTGTGGTTCCTGGAAGCCCATACCCAGGAAAAGGAATAACGGCCCTACGATCCGGACCGGGCGGCGTTGCTTTTTCCTGCTTCTGACATCGCAGACAGGCTGCGCTGCCCGACCACGTAAAACGCCAGCGACGACATGATCTCGGCGGCGGCCAACGCGGCGATCACCGCGGGCCGCTTGTCGCGCACCGCCTCGCCGCCAATCGGCGAAATCAGCCGCGCGAACTGCATTTCCGTGCCGCCTGCGGTCTTGAGAAACCAGCTTCGGAAGGTGGCCTTCTTGGTTTTCGAGCCGATCATGCCGACATAGGCGGCGTCGCTGCGCTTCAGGGCTTCGGCCACGATCAGGAAATCCAGCGCGTGATCGTGGGTCAGGATGGCGAAGGCCGAGCCGGCAGGCGCCGCCCGCACCGCCTCCTCCGGCATCGGCGTCAGCATCGTTTCCACGCCGGGCGAAATACCTTCCAGTTCGTTGGCCCGGGTTTCGACGATGATCGCGCGCACGGGCAGAAGCGCCACAGCCGCCGCGATCGCCTTGCCGACATGGCCGCCGCCGAAGATATAGAAGTGAGGCAAGCCCGCCTCCTCCTGCTCCGCCTCTCGGATCAGCGCGGATGCCAGTTCGTCATCGCCAAGCCGGATTTCAACCTCGACGCGTCCTCCGCAGCATTGCCCGATTTCCGGACCCAGCGGCACATCGAGCATGGTGGACGCATCGTCGGGTCTGCCGAGAACCTGCCGGGCCTTGTCGATCGCCATATATTCGAGCTGGCCGCCACCAATGGTTCCGTATGTGGTCAGCATCGACACCAGCATCCATGTGCCGGCCTCACGCGGCGTGGAGCCTTTGGTTCCCGCAACCCTGACCTGCGCGAACCTACCCGCACCGGCAAGGAAGGATTTCAGATTGCGAACGGTCGAGGCCACTTCATGCCTCCGCACATGTCCCGGCTTTGCAAACAGACAAATCACTCATGCCCTTAAGATAGGCTCCCAACACGCACAGCGCTACTTTGCAAGCTGCGCCTTCAGCCGCTCCACGGCCATCAGCACCCGTTCCGGCGTGGCCGGTGCGTCAAGGCGCGGACAAATCCGGTGATCGGCAACGCTGGCAACGGCATCCGACAATGCATGCAGCACCGCAAGCCCCAGCGGCAGCGGCGGCTCGCCCACGGCCTTGGAACGATGGATGGTCGGCTCGTAGGCCTCCGACCAGTCGGTCAGCGCCACGTTGAAGATCTTGGGCCGATCGGATGCCAGCGGTATCTTGTAGGTGGAAGGCGCATGGGTGCGCAGGCGGCCCTTGTCGTCCCACCACAATTCCTCGGTGGTGAGCCAGCCCATGCCCTGAATGAAACCGCCCTCGACCTGCCCGATGTCGATGGCCTTGTTCAGCGAACGGCCGGTATCGTGCAGGATATCGGTGCGTTCCACCACATACTCGCCGGTCAGCGTATCGACGGAAACTTCCGAACAGGCCGCGCCATAGGCGTAGTAGTAGAAGGCATGGCCACGGCCCCTGGCGCGGTCCCAGTGGATTTTCGGCGTCTTGTAGAAACCCGCAGCCGAGAGCTGGATGCGGTTCATGTAGGCCTGCCTGACCAACTCGTTGAAGGCAATCTCCTCGTTTCCGACCCGCACCCGATTGGGCAGGAACACCACCTGATCACGCGGGATCTGGTGCTTTTCGGCGGCAAAGTCGATCAGGCGATCCTTGATCTGGCGCGCCGCATCCTGCGCGGCCATGCCGTTGAGGTCAGCGCCCGACGAGGCGGCGGTCGGCGAAGTGTTGGGCACCTTGGCCGTGGTGGTGGCGGTGATCTTGACCCGGTCGAGGTCGATCTGGAACTCTTCCGCGACAACCTGCGCGACTTTCAGATGCAGGCCCTGCCCCATCTCGGTGCCACCGTGGTTCATGTGCACCGATCCGTCGGTGTAGACATGCACCAGCGCGCCGGCCTGGTTGGACTCGGTCTTGGTGAAGGAGATGCCGAACTTCACCGGCGTCAGCGCCAGCCCGCGCTTGACCACCGGGCTGCCGGCATTGAACTCGGCGATCGCCTTGCGCCGCCCGGCATAATCCGCGCTCTCTTCCAGCTCGGCCACGATGCGCTGGATGATGCAGTCCTCGACCTTCTGGTGATAGGGCGTGAGATTGCGTGTCCCCTCCACGCCCATCGCGTCGTAGAAGTTGAGCTTGCGGATTTCCAGCGGGTCCTTGCCGACCGCAAAGGCCACCTCGTCGATGACGCGCTCCGCGCCCACCATGCCCTGCGGCCCGCCGAAGCCCCGGAAGGCCGTGTTCGACACCGTGTTGGTGTAGAGCGGCGCCGATTTGGCAAGCACGTGCGGGAAGAAATAGGCGTTGTCGCAGTGGAACAGGGCGCGGTCGCCGACAGGTCCGGACAGGTCTGCCGAGAACCCCGCGCGCAGGGCAAAGGTGTAGTCGATGCCGAGGATGCGGCCCTCATCGTCGAAGCCGACATCGTAGTCGATGGCGAAATCGTGCCGCTTGCCGGTCGCGGTCATGTCCTCGTCGCGGTCGAGGCGCAGCTTGACAGCGCGCTTCAGCTTCTTGGCGGCGATGGCCGCCAGCGCGGCGCACTGATTGGCCTGCGTTTCCTTGCCGCCGAAGCCGCCACCCATGCGGCGCACCTCGATGGCGACCGAATGGCTGGGAACGCCCAGCGCATGGGCGACCATGTGCTGGGTTTCGCTCGGACCCTGCGTGGAGCAGTAGACGAGGACGTCCTCGTCCTCGCCCGGAATGGCCAGCGACACCTGCCCCTCAAGATAGAAATGGTCCTGCCCGCCAAGGCGCATGCGCCCCTTGACCCGACGCGGCGCGCTGGCAAGAGCGGCGGCGGCATCGCCACGCTTCAGCGTCAGCGGCGTCGTCACCTGCTTGTGCGTTTCCACATCGACATCCCAGATATCGATGACCGCCGGCAGTTCCTCATATTCGATCTTCGCCAGTCGCGCGGCGCGGCGCGCCTGCTCACGCGTCTCGGCGATCACGCAGAAGATCGGCTGGCCGTGGAACTCCACCTTGCCGTCTGCCAGCACCGGGTCGTCGTTCATGCCGCTGGGCGAAATCTCGTTGACGCCGGGAACGTCGCTGGCCGTCAACACATCGACCACGCCGGGAGCCGCCCGCACCGCAGCCAGATCCATCGAGCGGATGGTGCCATGGGCGACATTGGCGAGACCGAGGCCCGCATGAAGCGTGCCGAAAGGCTCCACGATGTCGTCGATATAGACGGCCGTGCCGGTTACGTGCTTGTGCGCGGAATCATGGCGCGGCGATGCGTGGACGCCGCCGACGATCTTCTCGGCCTTGAGATTGCTTGTGTGCTTCGTCATCGATCCTGCCTCCCCGGTGCCTAAGCACCTCGCGGCCACTCAGGCCGCAACGGTATATCTCGATACGCGCGCCGGAACCTTTGCCCCGGATGTTTCAAGATGAAAGCGGCGCAACAGGTTCTTCGCCGCCAGCATGCGATATTCCGCCGTGGCGCGCATATCGGTCAGCGGTGCGAAATCCTGCTCATAAGCAGGGATGGCCGCTTCGATCGTCGCTTCCGTCCACGGTTTTCCGGTCAGCGCGGCCTCGACCGTGCTTGCCCGTTTCGGTGTCGCCGCCATGCCGCCATAGGCGATGCGGATTTCCTTCACCGTGCCATCGCCGGCAAGTTCGAGATAAAACGCGCCCAGCGTTGCGGTGATGTCTTCCTCGCGCCGCTTGGAAATCTTGTGAACCGCGTAGTGGACACCTTCGCCCGGCACCGGCACATGAACGGCTTCGACGAACTCGCCCGGCTGACGATCCTGCTTGCCATAGGCGATGAAAAACTCTTCCAGCGGGATGGTACGCCTTTCGCTGCCCTTGCGCAGGGTAAGCCTGCTGCCAAGCGCGATCAGCGGCGGCGGTGTATCGCCGATCGGCGAGCCATTGGCGATGTTGCCGCCGATGGTTCCCATGTTGCGGACCTGCTCGCCGCCGATGCGGGCCACCAAAGCACCAAGTGCCGGAATACGCTGCGACAGGAAGCCGAAGGCTTCGTTGTAGGTGACGCCGGCGCCGATGGTGATGACGCCGTTCTCCTCGCTCATGGAGCGCAGTTCCCGCACGCCGCCGATAAAAACGGCCGGCGAAATGTTGCGCATCATCTTGGTAACCCAGAGCCCGACATCGGTAGAGCCCGCTACGACAGTCGCCTTCGGCTCCGCCTCCAGCACCGCGGCAAGGTCATCGACATTGGCCGGCACGATCAGGCGTTCAGCGCCTTCGCCAATCTCGACGCGGGAACCATCGTCCATCCGCGCCAGCCGCGCAAGGATCGAGGCGCGCTCATTGGCCAGCGGGTCCTCGCTCACCCTGCCATAGGTGGAGATGGCGCGCGCGGAGCGGATGATCGCCTCATAGCCGGTGCAGCGGCACAGATTGCCCTGCAGCGCCTTCTCGATCTCGAAATCGGAGGGGTTTGGCGAGCGCATCCACAGCCCGTAGAGCGACATCACGAAGCCCGGCGTGCAGAACCCGCATTGCGAGCCGTGGAAATCCACCATCGCCTGCTGCACCGGATGCAGCCTGCCCTCGTTCGGCGCCAGATGCTCGACCGTCACGACATGACAGCAATCGAGCGATCCCATGAAGCGGATGCAGGCGTTGACGCCTTCATAGACCAGTTTATCGCCGACCCGCTTGCCGACCAGAACCGTGCAGGCCCCACAGTCGCCCTCGGCGCAGCCTTCCTTGGTGCCGCGCAGGTTTTGCGACAGGCGCAGCCAGTCGAGCAGCGTCATGTCCGGCGCTGCGGAGGTCAGCACCACATCACGGTCGTTCAGAATGAAGCGTAGCTCGTTGCGTATTGCTGCGGCCATCGCTTTAGCTCCCCCGATAGGTGGAGTATCCGTAGGGCGATATCAGTAAAGGCACATGATAGTGCTTAGGTTCCGCCATGCCAAACCGGATCGGCACGATGTCGAGGAAGGCAGGCTCCGGGAGCGCATTGCCTTGCCCGCGCAGATAGTCGCCCGCGGCGAACACCAGCTCATATTCGCCGGTGCTGAATTCATCACCGGCCAGAAGCGGCGCGTCACAGCGGCCATCGGAATTGGTGACAACGGTCTTCACGGAGGTGCGGCGGTCGCCCTCGATGCGAAACAGTTCGATGGACAGCCCTGCCGCAGGACTGCCGGATGCCGTATCAAGCACATGCGTTGTCAGACGGCCACCCGCCGCCTCTGCCGTTGCTCCCACCTGTTCGCCTCCCGTTCAAGGTACGCCGAATATGCAGCATATGTCATAATTGCAGCATTTGATTGTGCGCCATTTAGCAGCGCCATATAAGGGCCGCCGCCTGACTGGAGCCCAAAAACACTTTCAAATTTTTTGAGGGGAATGCAGCCCCTTCCCTTTGGGTACTCTGTCGATCGTAATTGCCAGCCCGGAGTTTTCGAACATGCGTTATCTGCGTGACATGCGCGGCTATGGGGCCAATCCACCGGATGCGGCATGGCCGGGCGGCGCGCATGTCGCCGTGCAGTTCGTGGTCAATTACGAGGAAGGCGGCGAAAACTGCATCCTCCATGGCGACAAGGCCTCGGAAGCCTTCCTTTCGGAGGTGACGGGTGCGGTGCCATGGCCGGGCAAACGCCACTGGAACATGGAATCCATCTACGAGTACGGCGCCCGCGCCGGCTTCTGGCGGCTGCACCGGCTGTTCACGGAAGCCGAGGTGCCGGTCACGGTCTATGGCGTCGCCTCCGCACTTGCCCGCTCGCCCGATCAGGTCGCCGCCATGCAGGCTGCGGACTGGGAAATCGCCTCCCATGGCCTGCGCTGGATCGACTATCGCGACCACGATGAAGACGCCGAGCGCGCCGACCTCATCGAGGCGGTCCGCCTGCACACGGAAGTAACCGGCGAGCGGCCGCAGGGCATGTATCTGGGCCGCACATCGGTGTGGTCGGTCCGGCTGGCCGCCGCCGAGGGCGGCTTCGACTATATCTCCGACACCTATGACGACGACCTGCCCTACTGGCTCGACCATGACGGCCACGGCAACGCCATTGCTCCGCAACTGGTCATTCCCTACACGCTCGATGCCAACGACATGCGCTTTGCCATTCAGGCCGGCTTCACCGAAGGCGAGCAGTTCTTCACCTATCTGAAGGACGCCTTCGACACGCTTTATGCGGAAGGCAGGGGTGGCAAGGCGAAGATGATGTCGGTCGGCCTGCATTGCCGGCTGATCGGGCGTCCGGGCCGCGTGGCGGCGCTGAAGCGCTTCATCGACTATGTCAAAAGCCACGACAAGGTCTGGCTGCCGCGCCGCATCGACATTGCCCGCCACTGGCAGGAGCATCATCCCTACAAGGCTCCGGCGCTGCGTCCCTCACGCATGGACGATGCGAGCTTCGTCAAGGCCTTCGGCGGCATCTTCGAGCATTCGCCATGGATCGCCGAGCGCGCGTGGAAGCTGGAACTGGGCCCCGCCCACGACAGCGCCGGCGGGTTGCACAATGCGCTCTGCCGCGCTTTCCGCTCGGCCAGCGAAACCGAGCGTCTGGGCGTGCTGACCGCCCACCCCGACCTTGCCGGCAAGCTGGCGCAGGCCAAACGCCTGACGCCCGAATCGACCGCCGAACAAGCTTCCGCCGGGCTGGACGCACTGACCGACGAGGAGCGCGAGACCTTCACCCGGCTCAATTGCGCCTATGTGGAGAAGTTCGGCTTCCCCTTCATCATCGCGGTCAAGGACAACACAAAGGCGAGCATTCTCGCCGCGT
>Ga0265293_10013344_pt1 | contig 10678 bp, 7 predicted proteins | sample Munlanlewell138R_FD_192505 | JGI IMG/M metagenome (GOLD analysis project Ga0265293, IMG submission 192505) | Leachate microbial communities from a municipal landfill in Southern Ontario, Canada - Leachate well 138R | ecosystem: Engineered > Solid waste > Landfill > Unclassified | place: Canada... | reverse complement strand
TACCCCCCAAGTTACCCCCCAAGTTACCCCCCAAGTCCAAAAACTATTGGAGATTTTAGGGGGAGAATTAAGTAGAGAAGAATTGCAAGAAAAGTTAGAATTGACAGACAGAAAATATTTCAGGATAAAATATCTGCTTCCAGCCATAAAAGAGGGGTTTATAGCTATGACCATACCTGAAAAACCAAATAGTAGTAAACAAAAATACTATTTGACCGAAAAGGGAATGCAATTTTTAAAGATGTATAGTAATGAGACTAAGCGTGGTAACTAAAAGAATAAATTGAGATACTAATCAAATGATATAATAATTAAATGACACATATTAAAATATGAGTTCAATTGAAGATAATATAAATAGTGCGTTCCGTAACCATAGGATTCTCTTTTGGTACGATAAGGGAGCAAAGTTTAAGGAAGAGTTTGAGCAATTTGATTTGGAGGGTGTAGAGAAGATAGAGGTGCAGAACAATCAATTTTTTGTGAAATATCGCCTTATAAATGAGCATAATCAACGCTTTTTACTCTATTTTGATGTTGCAGAGCCCCCTTATGAAGAGAATTGGTTGTTAGATATGCAGTTGGCGCATCGAGTCTTTAATTCAGATGTGGAGTCTATCTTTCTACAAGATCTTGGTTTGGAGTACCATTTTAGACCTATAATAAAGGAGCACTTGGCCTTTTTTGAGAATAAGGTGCGTCGCGCTAAACTCCGGGGGCTACTTGCAGATGGCGATAGTGATAAAGACATTCTATATAAGATGCTGGGGGTGGTATTTGATGTGAGCTTTATTAATTTAGAGAGCTTTCTTCAAGCCTATGCTCAAACATTTTATGATGATAGTAGCCGTATAGAGAGCGATCTGGAGCGGTACAATTTGAACAATTTCTTTTGGGAGGAGGTGGCGCAAAAATTCAATTACAAAGTGGATAGGCCATCAATTTACGATTTCCTTCTCACCATTTTTAAAAGAAATTTTGGCGGAGCAGTGGGGAGCAGAGCGGTAGGTGAATCTCTTCTTTTTATTGACTTTTGGAAAGATTCAATTACTTATAGAGAGGCCTTTAGAGCTCTTTCTGAACGAATAGCCAAAGATCTAAATGTGTCAGATGAGTTAGAGGAGATGAACTATGAAGATCTGTTACAAGATGATCTCTATAAAGCTATAGATTTTAAGATAATCCACAGCATTGCCAAAAAGCTGATTTTTGAAAATATCTCCTTTTCAAAGGTTCAAGAGGTGGTAAAGAAGAGAGAGAATAAATATTGGTATCAAGAGTTGCAAGAGTGTTATGAGGCACTCTATCATGCCTCTTCAATGATCCATAATATCCGTCTCTACCAAGATGTGCGCTTTACAACCATTGAGGAGGGTGCTACCGGCTATGTTAATGAGCTCTACACAATAGATTATAGTTATAGAAAGTTTATATTCAATTATAGAAAAACGCCCTATCAAAGGGTGCTTAGCCAACTCTATGAAAAAGTGCATAAGCTCTATTCCAACGACTGGCTATTGCGTTTTAATGATAATTGGCAGCAAACTATAGATAACACCAGTGGATGGGTGTTAAACTCGCAGTACAATCAAAGCAACTTTTTCTACAGGCAGGTTAAACCATTTATCGATAAAAAACAGCGTCTGTTTGTTATTATCTCAGATGCACTTAGGTATGAGAATGGTTGGGAGCTGTGGCGTGAGATTCAGAGTAAGAACAGATATGAAGCTACATTAGATTATATGATAACCAACCTCCCCTCCTACACTCAGTTGGGGATGGCCAATCTGTTGCCACACGAGCAGTTGAGTATTGTGGCTAAAGATTGTACCGTTATGGCAGATGGTATCTCATCGGCAGGTGTTCAAGGGAGAAAAAGGGTGTTGGAGCTAAACTCTACTGTTCGTGCCGATGCAATAACAGCTGAAAAGTTTATGGCAATGAGTGCTACAACCGAGGGGCGAGAGTATGTAAAAGGTTATGATTTAATCTATATCTACCATAACCATATTGACCATATTGGAGATGATAAAACCTCTGAGGCTGAGGTTTTTGATGCAGTAGAGAGAGAGTTTGAGTTTTTAGATAATCTTCTGCGTCATATTGCCAATATGAATGGAAACAATATGATTATCACCTCTGATCATGGCTATATTTACCAAAATGAGCCATTGGAGGAGAGTGATTTTGCCGATGCGCAGCTAGAGGGAGAGATTTGGAGAGAGAATCGCAGGTTTGTTTTGGGGCAAAATCTCACCGGCAATAGAGCGGTAAAAAAATTTAATGGTGGTGAGGTGGGGTTAAATTCCGATTTGGATATTTTAATTCCAAAGGGAATAAATCGTTTGAGAATTAAAGGCTCAGGCTCGCGCTATGTGCATGGTGGTGCATCGTTGCAAGAGGTGGTTGTTCCACTTTTAACCATTTCAAGGAAGAGAAAAGATACAACTCAAGAGGTAGATATTGATATTATACAATCTAGTGATCAGATAACCACCAATGTACTAGCAGTTACTTTTATTCAAAAGGAGCTCATTACAGAGAAAATGTTACCGAGGAGCATTAGAGCTTTTATTCAAGCCGATGATGGTACCAGATTGAGCGATATATTTAATTATGTTTTTGATATAGAGGAGGGTAGCGAGCGCGAACGATCGGTAAGAAAGGTATTTCAATTGAGTGCAGCTGCCAGTGGAAAATATAAGGGGGAGCGTGTGAAGTTGATTATAGAACAACCTATACCCAATTCCAATCGCTGGAAAAGATATGCAGAGCATGGATATACCTTAAAGATATCATTTATCAACGATTTTGATTAAGATTATGAGAGATTTAAACAGCAAGATTAACCACTATTTTGCGGGCAAAGTTGTTCGCAAAGATTTGACAAAATTGGTAAAGGGAAATGCAGTGGTGCCAACCTATGTCTTGGAGTATCTTCTTGGTCAATATTGTGCCTCCGACGATGAGCAGACAATAAAAGAGGGGGTAGAGAGGGTTAAAAGTATCTTGGCAGAGCACTATGTGCATCGTGATGAGGCACAACATATAATGGAACAGGTGAGAAGAAGGGGCTCTCATAGAATAATTGATAAGGTAAGTGCTAGATTAAATGACAAAAAAGATAGGTTTGAGGCCACCTTTGCCAATCTAGGGCTTAAAAACATTCCAATATCGGACTCAATAATTAAGGAGCATAAGAAACTGTTATCTGATGGAGTTTGGTCTATTCTTACTCTAGCCTATATGGCTACCGATGAAAGAGATAGCTCTCCATGGATAATAGAGAGTTTAAAACCTATACAAATCTCCAATGTGGAGACCGAGGAGTATAAAGAGATCAGAGATAATTTTACAACAGAAGAGTGGATAGATCTTCTTCTGCAGACAATGGGACTCAATCCAGATGAATTTACAAGACGCTCTAAAATTTTACAACTTACTCGTTTAATTCCCTTTGTTGAGAACAACTATAACTTAATAGAGCTTGGTCCTAAAGGGACGGGCAAGTCGCATATCTATAGCGAACTCTCTCCTCACGCCATTTTAATATCTGGAGGAGAGGTCTCCAAAGCCAAACTCTTTGTAAATAACTCAACAGGTGAAATAGGGCTTGTGGGTTATTGGGATGTTGTGGCCTACGATGAGTTTGCAGGCCGTTCTAAACGAGCCGATCAGGGGCTGATAGATATAATGAAAAACTATATGGCCAATAAATCCTTTAGCCGTGGTACTCAGGTCTATGGCGCATCGGCAAGTATGGTCTTTGTTGGTAATACCGATAGTAGTGTGCCATATATGCTAAACCATTCGCACCTTTTTGAGGCGCTTCCAAAAGAGTATAACGATACTGCCTTTTTAGATAGAATGCATGGCTATTTGCCCGGTTGGGAGGTAGAGAAGCTCAGAAATGAGATGTTTACAGATGGATACGGGTTTGTGGTTGATTACCTGGCAGAGATTTTAAGAGAGCTTCGCAAAGAGGATTGGAGTAATGATTACCAGAACCACTTCGAACTCTCCAACACAATAACTACTCGTGATAAAGCGGGGGTGACAAAGAGTTTTGCCGGTCTCTGTAAAATTATATTTCCAAATAAAAAAGCGAGTGTAGAGGAGCTAAGTGAGCTCTTTGAATTTTCAATCGAGCTACGCCGTAGAGTAAAATTGCAACTACAGAAGATGGACGAAACCTTTGAGGAGGTTGATTTTTCATATAAAACTCATGGTAATCCCAAAGAGAGGGAGATTGTAACCCTTGAAGAGATACAATATTTGGGGAAAGAGAATCTATTTGTAGATAGCGAAAACCAACCAATTAGCTCTTTTGGTAATGGAGTTGAAAGCAATAGCAGTCAATTGGAAGCCAAACATAAAGAGATTTACGACAATCAAAAAGGGGTTTCATATAAAAATCTTTTTGGAGAGTTCTTAGAAGGGGTAAAAGAGGTGAAAATTGTTGACCCCTACATAAGACTCCCTTATCAGATAAGGAACTTAGTAGAACTTATAAATCTCATTGCAAGTTATAAAAAGGCCGATGAGAGTGTTAAGGTGGAGCTAATCACCAATAACGATGAGAACTTTGTTGAAGAGAGCCGCGAACGATTAGCTGGGTTAATTGATAATCTTGCACCAATTGGTATAGAGTTTAACTTTAGTTTTGACGATGCTATTCACGATAGATATATCATGGTAGATGATAGCTGGAAAATATTGTTGGGCAGAGGTCTGGACATCTGGAACAAAACTGGCGGTTTTTTTGATATTGCAGAGACCAATCAGCTCTACAGAACTTGCAGAGCATTTTCAATGACAGTGGTAAAACAGTAATGGCAGAGTTTTAACAGAGAGATTTATAGTAAAAATAGTTTAGAGGGTTACACAAAACCCGTAACTATTGGAAGTATTTAAAAGCGAAGTTAAAAAAGGAGAATAATGAAGTGGTTAGTGCCACTACCCACTTCAAAATAATAGCTCCTGATAGGAATTGATTACTCTTATTACAATTAGCCAAAGCAATGAGAGATAGAGGTTTCGAAATTAAAAAATATAGAGAAGAGGAGAGAGAGCAGAGAGAGACGGCCAAGGGAAGGAGTATCCCCTTTTAAGAATGAAATTTACCATTAAAAAAATAGAATAGAACAATAGCTTTCCGCACGAAATAGTTGAACAGAGAAACAAAAGCCACTCCCAAATTGTTGTTAGAGTAGATTCAATTTTAGCTAACCTTTAAGAGCCAAATAGATATGTTCAACTTATACAATCCATTAAATAGGGAGATGTTCCAAATTATTGATAATAACGGCAAGGTTATCAATGAGAAGTGGATGCCCAAAATAGAAAATCAAAGGCTACTCAAAATCTATAAAAAGATGCTCTTTAGCAGAGTGGCAGATTTGCAAACTGTAAACTATCAGAGACAGGGTAGAATCTTTACCTACCCACCAAATTATGGCCAAGAGGCTATCTCTGGCGCAGTTGGAGCCCACATTAGAGATGAAGATTGGCTTGTGCCCGCCTTTAGAGAGTTGGGAGCAATGCTTGCTAAAGGGGCCTCACTTAAAGAGATTTTTCTCTACTATATGGGATACGAAGAGGGCTCTAATTTTAAAGAGGCCAACAATCTTCTTCCTGTTAGTGTGCCAATAGCTTCACAACTACTTCACGCCGCGGGGTTGGGCTATGCAGCAAAATATAGAGGCGAAGAGAGGGTGGTTTACGCCTTTGTTGGTGATGGCGGCACATCGGAGGGAGATTTTCATGAGGCACTCAACTTTGCAGCAGTTTGGGGTGTGCCGGTAATCTTTATTATACAGAATAACCAATATGGAATCTCTACGCCTGTTGCTATGCAAACAATCTCCGACTCACTTGCTATAAAAGCTGTTGCCTATGGAGTGAAAGGGATTCAAGTAGATGGTAACGACTTTTTTGCTCTCTATAGGGCAATAGAGGAGTCGGCCGAAGCCTGTAAACGGGGCGAAGGGCCTATCTTAATTGAGGCGGTCACCTATAGAAGAGGGGCTCACACCACCTCCGACGACCCTACCAAATATAGAACTGCAGAGGAAGAGGAGTTCTGGGCAGAGAGAGATCCACTCAAGAGGCTAATGCTCTACCTGCAAGAGAGAGGAGAGTGGAGCCCCGAAGAGGAAGAGAAAATTCTTCCTCAATATAGAGAGGAGGTTGACAGACAATTTATTGAAGCCGAAAATTTTGGAGAGTACCCCAAAGAAGATATTTTCAAATATCTCTATGCCGATATCCCCGACGACCTGGTGGCTCAGCAGAGAGAGTATGACCGCTTCCTTCAGTGGAAAGAGACAAAAATTAAGAAGTAATCTTTAAAAGAGCACTGTTATGAAGATAATGAATATGGTTAATGCTATCAATAATGCATTGGATATAAAGTTGGCAGAAGATAAAAATGTAATTGTCTATGGAGAGGATGTTGGTGTAGAGGGGGGTGTCTTTAGAGTTACAGAGGGACTTCAGCTAAAGTATGGTAAAGAGCGGGTTTTTGACAGCCCCTTGGCCGAAAGTGGAATAGTTGGAACAGCTGTAGGGATGGCAGTTGCCGGGTTGAGACCGGTGGTTGAGATGCAATTTTGCGGATTTATCTATCCCGCTTTTAATCAGATTGTTAGCCATGCAACCAGAATGCGAAATAGAAGTCGCGGAAAATATGGAACACCAATGGTTATAAGGCTCCCCTATGGGGGTGGAATTAATGCTTTGGAGCACCATAGCGAAAGTATGGAGGCAATCTTTGGCCATATACCTGGTTTAAAAGTAGTTGCCCCCTCAACTCCACACGATGCAAAGGGGATGTTAATCTCTGCCATTGAGAGCGACGATACAATTCTATATATGGAACCAAAGAGAATCTATCGGGCAATAAAACAGGAGGTGTCGCAAGAGAAGTTTACCATACCCCTTGGGAAGGCAAATCTTTTATCGCAAGGGAGCGATGTAACTCTAATTGCCTATGGAGCAATGGTTAGAGAGGCACAAAAAGCGGTGGTTATGGCAAAAGAGGCCGGTATTAGTGTAGAGTTGATAGATTTGCGTTCAATCTACCCTATAGATAAAGAGACAATTATAAAATCGGTAAAAAAAACAGGTAGAGTTGTCACAGTATCTGAGGGGCCCAGATCGTTTGGCCTCCCTTCCGAAATTGGCCAAATTGTTTTAGAGGAGGCCTTCCTCCATCTTGAAGCTCCACCGGCCAGAGTTGCAGGGTTTGATGTAATTGTACCACTCCCCAAAGGAGAGCATCATTTTATGCAAAATCCCTACAAGATCTTCTATCAGATTGAAAGAACAGTAAAATATTAGAGTTATGAGATATATATTTAAATTTCCAGATATTGGAGAGGGGCTTGACGAAGGGACTATTGTTGAGTGGCATGTAGATAAAGGTGCTACCGTTAAGATGGGAGACTCTTTAGTAACAATGGAGACAGATAAAGTGGTTACTGCTATCCCCTCTCCAAAAGATGGGGTGATTGTAGCCAAATTTGGTAAAGTTGGCGAGACAATCAAGGTGGGAGCCGCCTTAGTAGAGATTGAGATTGAGGGAGAGGAGAACAAAGAGGCTCAATCGGAGGCTAAAAAGGAGGAGCTTGTAGAGGAGGAGGGGGCAGGAGTAGTTGGAACCTTAGAGGTGGCCTCTAATGAGCTGGTGCTATCGGCAAGCAGTGAGGGGGTTGAGATAAAAAGAGATAAAAGAGATGGAGGTAAAATAAAGGCACTTGCCACCCCTGTTGCCAGAGCTATGGCAAAGGAGATGGGAGTTGATATCAACCTTGTAAAGGGAACTGGGCCGGGAGGAAGAGTTACCAAAAGCGATATTCAAAATTGGGATAGAGCAGCCCATTTAAAGAGCACAAAAATAGAGGCCAAAAGAGAGATAGTAGAGTTGGTAGAGATTGAACCCCTCTCTCAAATGCGTAAAAGCATTGCTAAGAACATGATTCAAAGCAAACAGAAAGCTGCCCATATGACTCTCTTTGAAGAGGTAGAGGTTTCGGAATTGGATAGGGTAAGAAGAGAGTTCAAACTCACCTATCTCCCCTATATAGTAAAAGCTGTTGCAATAACCCTTAAGAAACATAGAGTTCTAAACTCCGAAATGGATTGGGAAGGGGGCAATATGATCTATAAAAAGTATTACAATATTGGAATAGCTGTAGATACCCCTAAAGGGTTGGTTGTTCCTGTAATAAAAAACGCCAATGAGCTCTCTATTAAAGAGATAGCAGCTAAAATTGAAGAGCTCTCAATGAGTGGCAGAGAGGGTAAGCTAACTCTTGAGCAGATGAGCGATGGAACCTTTACAATTACCAGTTACGGCAGCCTGGGGGGGCTCTTTGCAGTGCCTGTAATCAACTACCCTCAAGCAGCTATATTGGGAATTGGAAGAGTCTCCAAAAAGCCAATTGTAAAGGATGATCAATTGGCTATTGGGCTTGTAATGCCTCTCTCGCTAACTGTAGACCACAGGATTGCCGATGGAGGAGAGAGCACCCGCTTTATTAATGATTTAATGGGCTATTTAACCAACCCCATCTCAATGTTGATGGAGTAAAAATTAAGGAGAGTATGTTATGTATGATTTATTGATTGTGGGCTCTGGGCCGGCAGGTTATGTTGCAGCCATTAGAGCTGGACAGTTGGGACTAAAAACTGCAATAATAGAGAGCGAGAGTATAGGAGGTAGTTGTCTAAACTGGGGCTGTATCCCCTCTAAAGCCATTTTGGAGAGTGTTAAACTCTACCAGAAAATAAAAAAAGATGCTACAAAGTTTGGTATCGATGGGATAGATCAAAAGGAGCTCTCCTTTAATTGGAACCGAGCTATAGCCAGGAGTAACACCATAGTAAGAAGGCTCACCGCAGGGGTAGATTATCTACTTAAAAAAAATGGGGTAGAGGTGGTAAAAGGGAGTGCAAAGATCCTCTCCCCCACCTCGCTTTTGGTAGAGAATAGAGTGTTGGAGGGGAAAAATATTATTCTCGCTACCGGCTCTTACTCTAAAGAGATTATCTCTCCAGTTGAAGGGTTGGTAATTGGAGCAAAAGAGCTCTTTACAAAGAGAGAGATTCCTCAAAATATTGTAATTGTAGGTAGAAATCCTGTTGCTGTTGAATTTGCACAAGCTCTTACCCTTATAGGAAGAGATGTTACCCTAATTGCCAATGCTCCCTCAATTATGGAGAGAGCCGATGTGGCCATCAGTAGCTATATGACACAACAGCTCCAGAAAGAGGGGGTTAGACTCATCTTCAACAGCGAAGTTACAGATATTACCAATCTCTGGAGCAATGGAAAGCTCACCATAGAGGGCAATAGCATAGCTGCAGATCTAATAATCAATGCCAACGACAGGATTGCCAATTTTATAGAGTCCGATATAGAGATTGAGAGAGAGAATAATTTTATAAAGAGCGACTCCAATTTTGAGAGTTCGGTAAAGGGGATTTTTGCAATAGGAGATCTAAATGGAAAGGGGCTATTTGCCCATTTTGCTTCGGCTCAAGCGCTTCATGTGGTAAACTATCTCAATGGGGTTGAAGGGGAGTTAGATTTAGAGAAGATACCTATGAATATCTACACCCTACCAGAGGCTGCTCAAATTGGAGTTACAGAGAAGATAGCCAAAGAGAGGGGTTATGACTATAAAGTGAGTCAATTTCCACTCTCTGCCAATGGGAAGGCTCAAACAGAGGGAAATACAGAGGGCTTTATTAGAATTATCTCCGAAAAGAGATATGGAGAGGTGTTGGGAATTCAAATAATTGCTCCAAATGCAACCGATATGATAAATGAGGCGGCAGCCTATATGCAGCTTGAATCTACCATTTACGATATTGCCAACACAATTCACACCCATCCCACCGTTTCGGAGATCTTTATGGAGGCGGGCTTTGAAGCGGTAGATAGAGCTATCCATATGTAGAATGGGGGTAGAGCTTCAAAAATACAATCTGCCCGATCTACCCCTATTGGAGGGGAGGTGTGATGCCCCCTTCATTGTCTGGCAACCTAAAGAGCCTGTTTTAGTGTTGGGGAGGGCAAATAGTATAGAGGGCTCTCTAATGGTTGAGCAGGTTGCAGAAGATGGAGTTAAAGTGATTAAGAGAGCTACCGGAGGCGAGAGTGTCCTACTCTCTCCAAAGATGGTGGTATTCTCTACTAAATTCAAAAAGAGGTGGGAGATTAAAAATAGAGAGTACTTCAATCAAATAAATAGTGCTCTTATTGCCCAACTCTCTAAATTGAAAATAGAGGGTATTGCCCCAAGGGGAATTTCCGATCTCTCAATTTGGGATAGGAAGATAATGGGCTCATCTATGTCGTTTTCGCAGGGAGAGCTCTTCTATCACGCTGTTTTAAATGTAGAGGAGAGGGGGGAGTTAATCTCCCGCTATCTTAAACATCCATCTAAGGAGCCTCAATATAGAGAGGGGCGCACACATTGCGATTTTATAACCTCTCTCTATAGCGAAGGGTATAGCCATATAGGGTACCCCCAACTAAAGAGTGCCATAGAAGAGGCGCTCGCCAATTTTCTTCTTGCATAATATCAATAATCGATAATTTGTTTGAAATTATAGGGCACTTTTGATATCTTGGCACATTAGAGGCAAAAAAGATTGTAAAAAGAGGCAG